>Ga0115005_10005039_pt1 | contig 10452 bp, 8 predicted proteins | sample ArcOceMetagenome_FD_87163 | JGI IMG/M metagenome (GOLD analysis project Ga0115005, IMG submission 87163) | Marine eukaryotic phytoplankton communities from Arctic Ocean - Arctic Ocean - Greenland ARC118M Metagenome | ecosystem: Environmental > Aquatic > Marine > Oceanic | place: Arctic Ocean...
CACCCAACATCCACCATCCACCATACACTATCATAGAATTCAGTTCCAACTGAAGAAAATAATTTGCTAGACTGTCACACGCAACGGATGAGATGAGAGTTACTACGACGATTTCCATCGCGATCTCGGCATTTCTAGCGCTGCAAACAACTAATGCAATCGTAACACCAAAACCACCATCCTCAACTCGGTTGTTTGCGAGCGACCCGACAGCTCTCTTCAACTCCGATATCCTTCGTATAGCCTCCAGAACATCAAATAAGCAAAGCAATTTCAATCCAATTCATGCTGCCGACCATGCTCACAGGATGCTCGTTCAAATGTTGGATATGTATGAGAAATCTGATAGGAAGACTGCCAAACCCAATACAGAAACGTTTCGGATAGTTTTGAAGGCATTTGCTAATTTAGGGGGAGCTATATGGGAAGATGGTGATACAATGTCGATCGATGCTGTAGAAAGGATGGAGAGAGTATTTGATAGATTGAACGAATTTAATAAGGATCAGGGTGACGGTGGTGAGGGCTTGACATTCACTACAGAAATATTGAACATAATTTTGAAGGCATATGCACGATGTGGTCAGCAAGAAATACCCCCAGCATCATTCAGTGAGGATACTGTATTATGTGCCGAACTTCCGTGGCTTCAATCGCACTCAGAAAGGGGATCTAATGCAGAACGTGCAGAGAAAGTGCTGAACTATATGCTGCAGCACCAGGCCACAGAGCCAGGACTTGCGCCAAATATGCAAACCTATGCATTCGCGATACAAGCTTGGTCAAGACAGCAGTCTAGTTCCAAAAGGTTCCTGTCAAATCCAAAACATCGCGGTATTCAAAAAGATGTCTGTGTGAAACGAGCATCAAAATGGTTGCCCGAGTTGGAATCCATGTATGGATTAGAAGCGGGGGCTGATAATTCCATTGTTGGGAATAAACGAAGAAATGCCCGTCGGGTATTATTATGGGCATACAGTGATGTATTAGACGCATGGGCGAGAAGTGATGTAAAGATGGCTCCAAAGCAATCCAATGAGTATATGACAAGAATCGAAGAATTGAGTGCAGAAGATGTCAAGGATGTTGAAAGAATAAAAACGCAACGGACAGAAGTAGAGCAGGAACTCGACAATGATGAAGAAAATGGAAAATTAAAGTACAATACTTATGTTTATGGACAGCAGGATATCGATCTATTTGACGAGAAAGACGAATTTCTTCATCCTGAGTATCCTCTATATCCTAGCGATCAGAGTTATACAAGTGCCATCCTTGCATTATCTCGGAGTAGAGACAAAGGTGCCGATAGACGTGCCCACCAACTGCTAAACAACATGCTTGACCTCTATGATTCAGGCAATTGGTTCAAGAATCGACCAAATTTGTTAGCTTTCAATACTGTCATCACTTCATATTCAAAAAGTTCAGAACCGGGTTCTGCTGACAGCGCAGAGAAGATATTGAATAAACTGGAGCGGCTTTACTTTGACCCTGACAAGCCGCACTATGACTATCTAAAGCCAGACGTGATCAGTTACAACGCCGCAGTCACTGCTTGGTCCAGGGTGAATGAAGAAGCAGCTGTATATAATGCAGAAAAGATTGTCAAAAGAATGGAATGTCATTTTGATGCAGTTGGCGATAACTTTTTGGATGTTGAGCCTGATGCTTATACCTATAATGCTCTCATAAATGCTTGGATCCGAAGTGGGCTTGGCGTAACATCTGCAGATAAAGCCGAGGCGATTTTACGATTAATGATTGATAAATTTGACAAAGGTGATAAAAGATTTGTTCCAAACCAAAAAACTTTCTGCCAAATAATTAATGCTTGGGGGAAATGTGGGAATGGAGAAGAAGTTCCAGTGAAGAGAGCAATAGGTCTAATTAACCAAATGGAAACAATGTATAATGAAGGTGTCCAAGGGTTAAAGCCGGATATGATCACTTATTCTTCGGTAATAGATACTATCGCCAAGAACCGTCTTCCACGAGGTTCTGACATTGCAATGGAATTGATTGAAAAGATGGAGGATATGTACCTCAATGGTGATAAGGATATGAGGCCCAGTGTTCGGTCATACTCAAGTCTCTTGTTGACTCTCGTGCATTCAGAAAGGGCCGACAAACATGATTTGGCTCAACAAGTCCTTGACCGAATGAAAAAGCTAGGGGTGCATCCAAATTCGTATTCATATAACTATGTCATCAACTGCGCAGCAAATTGTCGAGGTGAAAGCAAGCTGAAGATGGAAGCATTTAAAGTTGCACTGAGAGCATTTACTAGTCTACGCAAGAGCTCACAAGAGACAGACACTTTCACGTACACCTTCTTTCTAAAAGCTTGCGGAAATTTAATGGAGCCATCGTCTATGAGGACAAAAATAGTAGCAGAAGTGTTTCTTGAGTGTCGAAAGGAAGGGAAAGTGAATAATGAAGTCATTTCTCGGTTGACGGGATGTTTAGATCCTCATGAGGCCAGAGTCTTATTAGGAATAAAGGGACAAATCAGAAAAATTACCGTGGACGACTTAAATCCAAAATGGAGCTTCAATACACGTACACCACCACCACGTACACCACGTACGAGAAAAAGATAATGAATTACATTTCCCCTCAAATGTAATTTGAATTAAAATGCGAATGCTAAGAACTAAATATCGCCTACCTACTTTCTTTCTGTGCCCTGAATTCGGGAGATGAGATGCACGACTTAAATCCAAAATGGAGCTTCAATACACGTACACCACCACGTACGAGAAAAAGATGATGAATTCTATTTCCCCTCAAATGTAATTTGAATTAAAATGCGAATGCTAAGAACTTAATATCGCCTCCCTACTTTCATTCTGTGTCCTGAGTTCGGGAGATGAGATGCATGAGAATAATGAAACATGATGGTGGGTGGGAACAAACTTTCAACGGCAAATATCACGATTCAATTATAACTTGTTTTTTTATGACTTTCAAACTTGATTGATTGTTACTAAAATAGAGGTCAACGGGTTTGAAAACGTCTCGATTTGGCATCAACTGACATTCGGAAGAAGAAAAATTCGGGCGTTTCATTTTCCCAGTTCAACGGACACCAACACCTTGCCCTTGTTTTGACATTGCCATAGATTCCACTCATAACATAAAATCAACACATCGGAAACTAAACTTTCGCAATGGTAGCCTCCTCTCGTACTAAGCACCAGCCATCTATCATTTATCAGGTAGACTCAAGGAACACAGCGGCAGGCAAGATCGTTGCCTCTACGAAACGTCGTGCATGCTGGCGTTACGGCCATGTAAATAATCAAGCGGTTTTGGGTGGCAATAGTGGTGCTAATTGCCGTGGAAAAGAGCACGAAGTCACTCTTGTATGGAGCATCGCTTCTGGAAAGAAGCGTGTTTTCCATAATTCAAAAGAAGTACATTTCTCTGTTGGAAGCCGCACAAATGGTAAATTTCAATGTACTTGGTCTAGTCGGGAGCACTTTTTCACCATAATCGCGTATGCGTTTCCTCCAAGTACAAGGATCAGACCTCGGAAGCAGTTTGAGCTGCTCATCAATGGATACAGCTTTGATAACTTGCCAAGAATTTATGAGCTAGGGGAGGACTCTGATCAATCAAGCATGGAAAATGTGAATGCACTGATGCCAAAACATACTTTGCCAAAACATTCTTTGCCAAAACATTCTTTGCCAAAACATGGTTCGACTTATAATCCTCTTCGTTTGGATGATGAATCAAGATTTTTTAGAGGCGAAGACAGGCAACCCTCAGATGAAGTTCGTATGTAAAGCAGCTTGAGGTTTGAATGCTGTTGGAAGTAGTCATCATCGTGATGAAAATTATGAAGAGATGTTTACACCTGATTGTGCATTCAAATATCCTCAATGGATGTGTGTCAATAGATGGATCAATATGTGCAAAGGAAATTTGATGAGGAGAGGTACCTCTAAATTCTAAATAGAACAAGTTCTTGAGTTGAGGCAGAAAAACTACAAAACGAAAATATTATCTCCATTTTGAAATTGCTAGAACTAATGTTGACGCTGAAAGAGACTTTGTGTGGTAATACCAGGTCTTGCTAGCTCTCAACTAGTAGTATTCATACTCGTACTCGTAATACCACAACTAATAAACTCGCCTCGTCGCTTTCCGTGTTGAAAGATAAACCTACTGGCCGTCTGGTCGCCGACCGCAGTTATCGCCGCGCGAGATTTTAAAAAAGTACGTGCCATAAGCCTGTGCCAAGCAAGACTGTGCCAAGCAAACCTCAATTAGTATGATACGAGCGAGCGGGAGTACATAATGAACACTGTGAATGCTCGTCATTATGCGAGAGCGAAGATAAAATTGCTACTACCAAGTAACATTGTTTGGGGCCCCAAAGTATCATGAAATCAAAATTGCCAATCTCTCCGAAAGTTTTTCTAGCTACAATTATCATGATGATGAACCTTCGACGAGCACTGTCCTTTTCCTTCTCTCGTCGAATTTGTTCTGCCCGAAACCAACGCCAAGGGGTGATTAATTTGACAATAAAGAAATCATTCCTCTCTTCGACACCGGAGGCAAATGCAGGGTCAAAGTCAGAACCATCGTCTCGTCAAACTGAACAAGATGGATTCATTACACAAATGAAGGACTGGAGAGGAACAAGTAGGAGTACATCGGAATTTGTAACACATTTCATTGCATCTGACAGCAATATCACAATTGAGGAGGCTGTACTGTCTGTTTTACCAATAGAGAACGGAATAGAGAACGGAATGGAATCCCCGGAATCTATAAAGAGAAAAGCAGAAGTGCTTGGAAGAGAGGACGAAAAAGTTTTGGGTAGGCTAGAAACGAATTTTCGGAATGACCCGTCTCAATTTCCGTTGAACCAACAGTTGAATCCTGTAGATCTTATTGCGATGGGATCGGTATGGTTTCTACCAGCAGAAGCACCTCGAGATCCTGCGCTTGGATTAAAGCCTATTCGTCTTGAGGCCAAAAATCTTACGAGCATTATGGCCGAAGGAGATTACCTCAGAGTGCATCATATGCCAAGAAGATTCCCTGAAGTTCATGACTTTGATTGGGGCAAAGAACTGAATGAGCAATCACAAGGTGATAATAAATTACCTGGTGTCATCGTTCATGAGGATACAGACAAGGGCTACATTGTTTTGAATAAACCGGCCGGTGTACCCGTACATCCTACTGTTGATAATGTGTTGGAAAATGTTGCTGGGGCTGTTGGACGTTCAATAGTTACTGCACAAAGGTCTAGACTCGAAGAAGCAGTTGAAAACATGAATATGGATGGGAATGCCACCGTTGCGAATGATTTCAATCAAACGTTGACTTGGCATAGAAATGGTGCTGGTAAACGTATTAATAAGCAAAAGGAATCTCCTCTCCTTTATGTGGTCGCGCCGCAGAGATTAGATCAAAATACATCTGGATTATTTGTGGTGGCAACAAAAAAGATTTTTGCTGGATACTTTGCAAAGCTATTGAGGACAAAGACTGGTGCTTATTTAAAAGCCAGCAAATTAACTGAATCTTCTTCTGCGTCCACTACAAATCTAGGGAATATTCAGAAAAAGTACACTTGCCTCGTTTGTATCCAACCAAATAAGAGAAGTTCTCAAGAAGGTAAATTCAATGTTTTTATTAATGTGTCGCTTCGTCAATATGAAACTTGAGAGCTTACTCTTCTCGTTGATCACATAGAATTTCCGCCATCAGTATGGGATGAAGTTGGTAGACTGCAGTCAATCGTAAAAAGTAATGAATTGGTGCGTCATTATCTGGAACCAACAAAGAGAGCGCCAAGAACATATTCAGAGAATTACAATGAAGATTGGTTGGAGTGTCTCATGAAAATAATAGATGTTGGAGATGCAATGCCTGTAGTTGGAAGCACTGCGGCCGATGAATTGTGTACAAGTTTGTGGGGAATGAAAGGTTCGTAATCTCAAATCTCTACAGTAAATCTGCGTGAAAAATTGACATCAATATCTTACAACAAACATTTGGAATGCAACAGAAAATAAACCACTCGAATGCACTGCTGTGGTGCAAGTTGAAGTGGAGCTTCTCACTGGTCGATCACACCAAATTCGCGGGCAGCTATCTACTCTTGGGTTCAGTCTTTGTGGTGACGCAATGTACGGAGGTACTTCACCAACGAACCCTAAAAGTGATGTTGAAACAAGCTCGCTGCGTCAAGGTCATGTAGACGGCTACATGAATTCAGAAAAGCTCGCGCTACAATGCTGCGAGCTCCAATTTTTAGATCCTGACTATGTAGAAAATAAGAGGGGCGGGGAGGAGGCTATTCGTTCCAACAGGGTGAATAAATTTCGGCTCCAAAAATCATGGTGGACTTTGCACCTTGATCGGTATGAGTTGGAAGCACTTGACAACCCTCTCAATACTGTCACGACGAGCAAAGCAGATTTGCAGGTTGCAAAAGAGATGAAAGAATCAGAAGCGAATGAAAGTATGGCGACAGAACTGGGACAAATACAGCGCATCCAACTTTCGCCAGGACAACACAAATATGTCATTGTGAAAGCGACACACCCGTCATTAGAGCGACCTGAGTGGTTTGTAAAGACAGCATCTCCAGATGAATGCGGTGGCCTTTTTCATGCCGATGTGGCACGAGGACTTGTCAACGAGTTGAACACCGCGGGATTTGACACAGTAGTTTTAGGAGGTGGGAGGATTGATTATGATTCTACAAAAAATCATGCCCGTGTTTATGGCTTCTCCTATGGCTTCGGCAAAGGAGATCATGCATTTGCTTCTCTGCTGATAGAGCAAGAAGGTATCAATTCCTCTTTCGATGATTCGGATGCTTTGTATTGATAACCGTATCGATCGCTTGAATTGACGATCTTCGACAGGATAAGGGTGCTGTTACTGGGTTTGAGATTGATTGAGGGACTGACCAAAATATGGTGCCTACGAGCCCATAGAAATAATGCTATCGCGAGCTTTAGGATAAATTACAGTCTATTATCCTTCACTGTATTGTCGTTCGTTCACTGTTCTGGTGCCCACTTAGTTAGTACACCTCATTTTTGCTTTCCATCTTTTAAAACCCACGCAAGTCCCATGTAAGAAGTCTACTTTTTTGAGGTTGTAAAAAAAGGGATACTTCTTGTGACTTGAGTGATTTAAAAATCTTCAAAGTGACTTCTTTCGTAATAATCTATGTCATCATCTTCCCCACTTGGTAAAAGAATGTCGACGAGTTCAATATCGAAAACTAATGTTGCACCAGGATGTACATCGGGTGGCGCGCCTGTTTGACCGTATGCGAGATCGCTGGGAATTGTTAGTTTCCTTTTCTCGCCGATGCACATGTTTTGTAATCCTTTTTCCCATCCTGGACTGTGGCAATGGTTTTAACATATGAGAGATGGAAATGAACCAGATTATGAACACAAGGCAAGTAGTGCATAGTACTTTAAAATCACTCACATTACTTCATTTCTTCCGAGAACAAAATTGAATGGGACATCTCTGACAATGGATAATGTACAAATGAGAATGTCAGATCAGAGGCAATGGGCGGCGCATATCATTAAAAAACGACCAAGAGACTCACCGTGCAAAAGAGGAATCAAATTCTTTGCCATCTTTGTACAAATTCCCAACATAATGAACTGAAATTCGATCTCCTGTTGCTGTTTTCACACTTTTCGAAAGAAATATCAGCATTAGTAAACAAACCCAAATTGAAAATGAAAGAGAACAAATTGAAAATAATACAACCCCATTCAGCTTGTTGCAAAATAAAATATGGGGGTAGATAGCGCGTCGAAAACTGGTCCTTATTCGATCTCTCTCTTTTATAAACTCACTCGCAATCCTTTGCGTTCACACGCTTTTTTATTCCAATCCGTATCGGGGCGTCAGAGTCGAGATCATATCCTTCATTTTGCTTGCCGTCGCCAATGCTTAGAAACGACAATAGAATCGAGCAGATAAAATACGGAATTATTGGTGACGTTACTGATTTCTTCATGATGGTGGAAGTGATTGATCATTGATCATTGATCAGTGAAGATGAGAGGAATGAGTTGTTTGTTTGTCTTCGGTCGATTTAAAAATTTCAGAGTTTCAATTTTGTTTCGCTTGCTGTTGTGTACAGTAGGCGGGACTGCAGATAATTTTATCAAGAGTCAGATTTTACGCCTTCTTCCCTTCTTGCTTTTACCATTCTAAATATGTGTTCATTAATTTCACTGATTTGCGAAATGTAAAGAGGGTTTTCATGGTAGCCTTCGTCCTTGAGAACGCATAGAACCCTATCATGTTTTTAATCAAAGTATCAATGTCTTCTAATCCAACATACACTCTATCTATCCAATTGAGGAGGGAAACTCTCGCTCGACTTAGGCCGTCATCGCCGTGCACATGGTCCTTGGACTTTTCTTCCTCCTGGGTATGTCATATCAGACGATGAACGCATCACCATGGATATCGATCATGACGAATAATTAGTACTTGAAGGTTTCATCCCATGTAGCGTCTGCCAAATGGATCTGATTGTTTCGGGTTTTGTTATGTATTTCCAGTAGAACTAAGAAGCAGCTTCTTGTGACAAGTTTGTTTAACGACACTGCGTGCACTCCACAGACATACATATTGATAAAGCAGTATCTAGTGCTTGAATTTTGCTACACTCATATTTGAGTTTGAATCAATTCGAAGGATACGAGTAACATTAGTCATCTCAATATCAGAATTCACAAGTTTCTAACGCTGGGTTCAGTTTTGTGAAAGGAAATGGCTCGAGTGAGAAGAAGTCATGCTTCTGTAAATCTGAAACGATAAAAGTGAAGAAATTATAAAGTTTGCGACACCCGCTCACGAAAGACAAAAAGTGTCTCTACTTTTGCTCTTTGGAAGAAACGATATTGCAGCTACACGTAGTCTTAAAATGGACGAAATAATGATTCTCGATATTTGGAACTGTTGCGGTCTATCCTACTTGTGTTTGAGGCGTTTGTTGATAGAGGCAGAACGAAGGCTGGAGGTTTCTGAGGTGCATCCATCGCTCTTCCACTAAACCTTGTTATTGGATTCGACTCGCTGTGAATAGCTTTGATCGTGAACTTCGAGTTCACAACATGAACTTAGCTAGGAGGAGGAAGGACCCCCTTCTCTTCTATCTCATCCGATACGTGTAGGCTAGGCGGTTGGCAAACAAATGCATCTCTTACATCCATCATCATCCTTCTTGACAGTTCATGCAGAGGCATGAGCTGAAATGGTTGTTCAAGCAAATGTGATATTTCATCTAAACCCAGCATTGCAAATGAAACAGTTCCAGTAACTATTATGTTGGTGACATTTTTTATGTTCGTCCCATGTAATGCTACGGGTAAGAAAAAAAGGTAAAACACAAGCAGTCGACTGGCATGCGATGTATACATGGGGGGGATGGGTGACCCACGCAGTCTCTCACACATTCCCTATTAGAAATCAAGTTGGTGAGAGCAAGTTTTTTTCTAAAAACATCCTGTCTCATACTGCATCAAGATGATATGCAATCTAGAATTGCACGTGTTTTACTCACCAAAATATAGTTCATCTCATTCAAATTTGTTTCAAGTTGTTGATGAGCAGCCACTGGTAATTCATTCCTCGCCGCTATTTCCGCAACCACTTGGCGAATCCTTGCAATGCATGCAGCCGGTTTCTTCCTCTGGGATTTCAGATAAGCACTATCGGTTTCTGAGAGCATTATATCTACAATATCTGAATCATTTGTATCGCGAAGACCTCCTTTCAATAACCATGGGAAAAGTGATAAGTATCTTGCAGCCATTATTCCTAGTGTTTTGTCCTTGGGGTACACGTAGGCTTCCAGCAACTGGGATGTATCTCTGGTGACAATGAAAGTTCTACCAAACAAAGTTCTACCTTCTGATAACCGGGCCAAACCCTGATTGCTTCGAAGTGTCAAAAGAAAACCAACAAACGTAGAGACAAGCGAGAGTGATGTCAAAGGTACCATATCTGCCTTTACTTTGCTAAATCTTTCCGCAACAAACAAGATGTAAAAGGTAGACCAAGAAACAAACGACATTAGTTGTGGAGATATTCTTTTGAAGAGTCTACCCGAGAACATTGTTCGAACATCCCTTAAGTAACGATACCGACTCGTATGTTGCTTCCACATCTGCAAATCCCAGACATAAGATAAGGCCAGGCGGGATTTTTGTTGCGCCATTTCTGGAGGGTAGAATGTTGTATCTTTTCCTGACCGAGCTTCTTTTAAGACAGTTGAGATGTCGGCTTCAAAATCATCAATGTCGCTCTCACTGTCATTGATTGAAACAGCTTCGAAAGCTTTGAAGACATGAAGATTCTTCCTTTGAATCGTCAGTAGTTTCGGTGTACTCGTACAAAAGGCGTCACATGTTTGCCATGTTGTGAGAG
>Ga0115005_10005040_pt1 | contig 10451 bp, 9 predicted proteins | sample ArcOceMetagenome_FD_87163 | JGI IMG/M metagenome (GOLD analysis project Ga0115005, IMG submission 87163) | Marine eukaryotic phytoplankton communities from Arctic Ocean - Arctic Ocean - Greenland ARC118M Metagenome | ecosystem: Environmental > Aquatic > Marine > Oceanic | place: Arctic Ocean...
CAATGACAGTAGTCCCAGGTTCACTGACAAAGCCCGCATCAACGTCGGCGAAAACAAATAGCTGACCACCACGGGCTCGGACTTCGTGAAGATTAGATTTTAGCTTTTCCAGCAGGGAGTTATTGGGTGCTACAATCACGACTGGCATATCATCATCGACCAGCGCCAGAGGCCCATGCTTGAGCTCACCCGAGGGGTAGGCTTCGGCATGGATATAAGAAACCTCCTTAAGCTTAAGTGCGCCCTCGAGGGCAATGGGGTATTGTTCGCCACGACCTAAAAATAAGGCGTGTTGCTTACTGGCAAAGGCCTGTGACATTTCTGCAATGACCGAATCTAGTGCCAGCACTTCTGCACAGAGCTCAGGTAGAAGATGTAGGTTTTGGACTAATTCAACTTCAACCTTTGAGTCTAAACCAGTATGGCGTCCCAGCGCCAACGTCAACAACTGCAGAGCTACTAGTTGAGTGGTAAATGCCTTGGTAGAGGCAACCCCAACTTCAACACCTGCCATTGTCATCAGTGAAATATTGGATTCGCGCACAAGGGTGCTATTGGCAACATTGCAGATGGCGACGAAGCCCAGATAATCGGATTCCTTGGCTTTGCGCAGTGCCGCTAAGGTATCCGCGGTTTCTCCGGATTGAGAAATTGTGACAAACAAAGTTCCGGCGGGAACTGGTACCTTACGATAGCGGTACTCACTGGCGACCTCCACCTGACATGGAACATTGGCATGCTCTTCCAGCCAGTACTTGGCCACTAGCCCGGAGTGATAGCTGGTGCCACAGGCCACAATGTGGATATGTTTAGTCTTAGCAAATAGCGTCTCCGCCTGATAACCAAAAATAGCTTCGTGTATATGATCTGCTGCCAAACGGCCGTCCATTGTTTGGGCAAGCACGGACACCTGCTCAAAGATCTCTATTTGCATGTAGTGGCGATACTCGCCTTTGTTAGCAATCTGATCTTTTTCGTCTAACTGTTCCAATGGCCTCTCTATGGGCACGCCAACGGAATCATAGATGCTGTATTTGTGGCTGGACAGTTCGACTAGGTCACCTTCTTGCAGGAAGATGAATCGGTCGGTGACCTGCCGGAGTGCCATCTGGTCGGAGGCAATATAATGCTCGTCAACGCCAACACCTATGACTAAGGGGCTACCACTGCGTGCGCCGATAATGGTGTTGGGCTGGTGGTCGGAAATCACACCAAGTGAGTAAGCGCCTTCTAATTGGCCGATGGTTGTCTGCACGGCTGCGCGTAGATCGGAACCGGATTTTAGGTGGTGATGGATTAAGTGAGCGATTACTTCGCTGTCGGTTTCGGAGGAAATCACATAACCAAGAGCAACAATCTCGGCCCGCAACTGTTCATGGTTCTCTATGATGCCGTTGTGCACAACCGATACGCCAGCCGAGTTATGTGGGTGAGAATTTGCTGTACTAGGCTTACCGTGAGTTGCCCAACGGGTATGTGCAATTCCAGTATTACCGACAATGACGTTTTGCTCGACGATTGTTTCGAGACCGACTACCTTGCCAATAACTTTTCTGGTCTGCAGCTCCTGGCGATCATCGATGATTGATAGGCCAGCAGAGTCGTAACCCCTGTATTCGAGTCGTCGCAGACCTTCGATTAAAATATTCTGTACGTTTCGTTGAGTAGCCGCGCCTACAATCCCGCACATAGCTTAAGAATCCTCGTTATTTTTTTTGGGCCGTATCCAGCCTTGAATATTGCGCTGCTTGCTGCGACCGACGGCCAATGCTGCCGCGGATACATCTTGACTGAGAGTGGAGCCCGCACCAACAAACCCATGATCACCAATATTGATTGGCGCAATCAATGTACTGTTGGAACCGATAAACACCTCATCGCCCAGCGTGGTTTTATGTTTATTAACGCCATCATAGTTGCAGGTGATGGTGCCCGCACCAATATTCACCCTCGCCCCCATCTCCGTATCGCCCACATAGCTGAGGTGGTTTATTTTACTGCCGTCGCCTACCCTTGTCTTTTTAGTCTCAACAAAATTACCAATCTTGGTGTCACACCCTAGCTTAGTTCCGGTTCGTAGCCTGGCATAGGGGCCAATGACAGCGCGATCACCAATCACCGACTCTTCAATATGGCTGTTGGCTTTTATTTCAACGCCGTCACCGATGATGCTATTAATAATCTGACAATTGGCGCCAATCGTAACATTGCTACCTAGGGTAACCGTGCCCTCAAAGATGCAATTAATATCGATATGGTTATCTGTGCCCGCAGTCAACGTACCGCGCTGATCAAACCTCGCTGGGTCTGCCAGGCTCGTGCCTGACAACATCAGTGCTTCGGCCAAGTCTAACTGGTGAGCTCGCTCTAACCGACTAAGTTGAATTCTGTTATTCACGCCCTCTACCTCGTTGATTGATGTTGGTTGAATGCTATCCACCCAAAAGCCATGGCGCCGAGCTAAGCCTATTAGATCCGTTAGATAATATTCGCCCTGAGCATTGTTATTGTCAATCTGCGGGAGCCAGACTTTGAGTTGAGCACAGCCTAGCGCAAGGACACCAGTATTGATTTCGGTGAGCTCAAGCTGGTCGGGGCTGGCGTCTTTTTGTTCAATGACCGCCTCGATAAGGCCGTCGCTGTCACGGACAATACGACCATAGCCCGCTGGATCAGTCAGGGTGACGGTTAGTAAAGCTATGGAGTCAGCTGTGACCGCAGCTAACATTTTACCTATAGTCTCAGGTTTTATCAGGGGTACATCACCATAGAGTATCAATATCTTGGCGTCATCACGGAGATGGGGCAACGCCACCTCTACGGCGTGAGCCGTACCTAGCTGTTCGGCTTGCTGGACAAATACCGTATCTTTGTGCACCAAGCACCGCTCTACCATTGCAGCGCCATGTCCGGTTACTACAATCTTCTGGGAGTCCACAACGGTCTCGGCTGCAACCAAGACATGTCTCAGCAGCGAACGGCCTGCTAGCCGATGCAGCACTTTGGGCTGAGCCGATTGCATCCGTGTGCCCTTGCCTGCGGCAAGGATAACAATATCTGTTTGACTCATAGTTTGCTGGCCAATGTTATGTGCCATCCTGTTATCGGTTTAACATACGTTACTTATAAACCTGCGCTAACACAAGTCGCCGCGGTGGCTTATCGTTCGCATAAAAAAAGGGTGGCTGAGCCACCCTTTTTTTATGCTTGCACTGAGGCTGTATCAGCTACCTAACTTTTTACGTAAAGTCTGCACGGTCAATAACTGTGCGGTTGCCTCCGCTAACATTGAGGCCGCTTTGGAATATTCTATTTCACTAGACTGATTAGCAATAGCCTGCTCCGCGGTTTTGACCGCCTCGGCCGCTGCGGCTTCATCAATGTCGTTTGCGCGGACTGCAGTATCAGCAAGTATGGAGATGCCATTGGGCTGAACCTCCAGATAACCGCCAGACAGGTAGTACACCTCTTCCTCGCCAGTTTGAGTAACCAGTCGCACGGGGCCTGGTTTTAGGTCGCTCAGTAATGGTGCATGCCCAGCCATAATGCCAAGTTCGCCCATGGAGCCAGTGACAACCACCATCTTAACCGGCCCAGAATACAATGATGCATCCGCGCTAGCGATGTCGCAATGAACTGTTATAGCCATATCTTTCTAGACCTTCTCTGCCGTGAATTAAAGCTTAGCGGCTTTTTCTATTGCTTCGTCAATTGACCCAACCATATAGAACGCCTGCTCTGGCATATCATCATAGTCGCCATTAAGAATTCCCTGGAATCCTGCAATGGTGTCTTTAAGCGAGACATATTTACCGGGCGACCCAGTAAAGATTTCAGCGACGTGAAACGGCTGTGACAAGAAGCGCTCAATCTTACGTGCGCGGGATACCGCTTGCTTATCTTCTTCTGACAGCTCGTCCATACCCAAGATAGCAATAATATCTTTCAGCTCTTTATAGCGTTGCAGCACTGACTGGACGCCACGGGCTACGTCATAGTGCTCCTGTCCAATGATCAGTGGATCTAGCTGACGGGAAGTAGAATCTAACGGGTCGACCGCGGGATAAATACCCTTTGAGGCAATATCTCGGCTAAGTACTACCGTTGAGTCCAAGTGAGCAAAGGTGGTCGCTGGCGATGGATCAGTCAAGTCATCGGCAGGCACATATACCGCCTGAACAGAGGTAATGGAACCGGTCTTAGTCGACGTAATACGCTCCTGAAGTACACCCATTTCCTCGGCGAGAGTAGGCTGATAACCCACCGCTGAAGGCATACGACCCAAAAGCGCGGATACTTCTGTTCCGGCCAAGGTATAACGATAGATGTTGTCGATAAACAACAGTACGTCTTTACCTTCGTCACGGAATTTTTCTGCCATGGTTAGACCGGTAAGTGCGACGCGTAATCTATTACCTGGAGGCTCGTTCATCTGCCCATAAACCATGGCAACTTTTGATTCTGTAGGCGTTTCAATGTTTACAACACCTGACTCCTGCATTTCATAGTAAAAGTCATTCCCTTCTCGAGTTCGCTCGCCAACACCCGCAAATACTGACAAGCCTGAGTGCTCAGTTGCAATGTTGTTGATCAGCTCCATCATGTTGACGGTCTTGCCAACACCGGCGCCACCGAATAGACCAACCTTACCACCCTTCGCGAAAGGGCAAACCAAGTCGATGACTTTGATGCCTGTTTCCAATAACTCATCGGAAGCGGCTAACTGGTCATAGGCCGGCGGCTTGCGGTGAATCGCCATGCGCTCTTTTTCACCAATCGGCCCTTTTTCATCAATCGGGTTGCCGAGAACGTCCATAATTCTACCGAGGGTTTCGATACCTACAGGTACGGAAATTGGCGCTTTTGAGTTGGTCACGCTCAGTCCGCGGCTGACACCTTCTGAAGCCCCCATAGCGATAGTTCGTACCACCCCGTCGCCTAACTGCTGCTGAACTTCAAGAGTTAAGCCCTTGCTGTCGACGATTAGTGCGTCATACACGCTAGGAACCTGATCACGTGGGAACTCCACGTCAATGACTGCACCAATAATTTGTACGATTCTTCCACTACTCATGTCCGGTTCCTCTTTACTCAATCTTTTTAAAGTCGTTGGGCTTTATACGGCGGCAGCGCCACTTACAATTTCTGACAGCTCTTGCGTAATCGCTGCCTGACGGGCCTTGTTATAAAGAAGTTGCAATTCATCTATCATTTCACCGGCATTTTCGGTGGCGTTTCTCATGGCTAGCATTCGCGCAGCTTGCTCACACGCTTTGTTTTCTACTACGCCCTGATAGACCTGTGATTCGATATAGCGAACCAATAGTCCGTCCAATAACTCCTTGGCATCGGGCTCATAGACATAATCCCAGTGGTGGGACAAACTTTCGTCACCGACAGGGGCCAAAGGTAACAGTTGGGCGACGCTGGGTGTCTGCGTCATGGTGTTAACGAAGGTGTTGTTAACCACAAATAATCTATCAATGCGGCCCTCATCGAACGCGTCCAACATCACTTTTACGCCGCCAATTAAATCGGCCGCATTGGGCTCGTCGCCAACATCTTTGACAGCTGCAACTACGTTGCCGCCGACAGCATTAAAGAAGCCCGCCGCCTTGTTACCGACCACACAGATATCAACTTCCACGTCCTGGTCTGACCAGCCTTTCATTGACCGCAGTGCCGCCTTGAAAAGGTTAATGTTCAGACCGCCGCAAAGACCGCGGTCAGTCGAGATTACAATATAAGCAACACGCTTTACGTCACGCTGAGCCAAATACTGGTGCTTGTACTCCGACACAGCATTAGCAATATGCCCGACCACATCACGAATCCGTATGGCATAGGGCTTGCCTACCGCCATACGTTCCTGGGCACGGCGCATCTTACTCGCCGCAACCATTTCCATGGCGCTAGTGATTTTTCGCGTGCTACCTATACTAGCAATTTTGGTTTTTACTTCTTTTCCGATTGCCATTTCTTGTGCCTGTCTGGTTAGGCTGACTTACCAGGTTTGGGTTGCAACGAACTTTTCTAAAGCCGCTTTAAAGCCTGCAGCTATATCGTCATTGTAATCGCCTGACTGATTTATTTGGTCCATCAGATCGCTGTGCTCAGCTTTTATGTACGAAAGCAGAGCTGACTCAAAATCACCGATTTTATTCACTTCAACGGGTTTCAAGAATCCGTTATCGGCCGCATAGAGCATCAGACCCATTTCAGCGATGCTCTGCGGAGAATACTGCTTCTGTTTCATTAACTCAGTTACACGCTCACCATGATCAAGCTGGGCTTTGGTAGCTTCATCAAGGTCAGAGGCAAACTGGGAGAAGGCCGCTAGCTCGCGATACTGGGCTAAAGCTGTACGAATACCACCTGACAGTTTCTTAATGATCTTAGTCTGGGCGGCACCACCAACTCGAGAAACAGAAACACCAGCATTCATTGCTGGGCGCACGCCGGCGTTGAACATGTCTGCTTCAAGGAAGATCTGTCCATCAGTAATCGAAATCACATTGGTAGGTACAAAGGCTGATACGTCACCCGCCTGGGTCTCAATCACGGGCAATGCCGTCAATGAACCGGTCTGGCCTTTCACTTCACCCTTGGTGAACTTTTCAACATAATCTGCATTAACTCGGGCTGCGCGCTCAAGCAATCTGGAGTGCAAATAGAACACATCACCGGGATAGGCTTCACGACCTGGAGGACGTTTTAACAGCAGCGAGATCTGACGATAGGCCCATGCCTGCTTAGTCAAATCATCATAAATAATTAACGCATCTTGACCGCGGTCACGATAGTACTCGCCAATACTACAGCCGGCGAAGGGCGCCAAGAACTGCATGGCCGCCGGATCAGAAGCGGTTGCCGCAACCACGATGGTATGCTCCATCGCGCCATGCTCTTCTAATTTGCGTACTACTGCTGCAACAGATGCCGCTTTCTGGCCAATAGCGACATAGATACATTTAACACCCGAGCCTTTCTGGTTGATGATTGCATCAACAGCAATGGCTGACTTACCGATTTGGCGGTCACCAATAATAAGCTCACGCTGCCCCCGCCCGATCGGCACCATGGCGTCAATCGCTTTCAAGCCAATTTGCACAGGCTGATCAACAGACTGCCGCTCAATAACACCGGGAGCAACTTTTTCAATTGCGTCAGTGAGTTTTGCATTTACCGGGCCCTTTCCATCGATAGGGTTACCCAGCGCATCAACGACACGGCCCTCGAGTTCGGGCCCAACAGGGACTTCTAATACACGTCCGGTGCATCGGGCTTTCTGCCCTTCGGCCAGCGCCTGGTAATCACCCAAAACCACGGCGCCGACTGAATCGCGCTCCAAGTTAAGCGCCATACCGTACACACCGCCATCAAACTCAATCATTTCGCCATACATCACGTCAGCTAGACCGTGAATACGAATGATACCGTCCGATACGGAAACAATGGTGCCCTCATTTTGGGCTTCTGACGAAACATCAAGGTTGTCAATACGACTCTTAATAATTTCGCTGATCTCTGATGGATTCAGTTGCTGCATACTTAGGCCTCAATCCTTATGAATTTAGTGACTCGGCGAGTTTGGCCAAACGGCCACGAATGGACCCGTCTATGACGGTATCCCCAGCGCGTATTACCGCGCCACCAAGCAGGCTGTTATCAAAACTAACCTGCATGTTTATGTTACGTTCCAGCTTTGCACCAAGTGCATCACTGAGTGTTTTTTGTTGTACTGCGTCCAGTTCATAGGCCGAAACCACTTCCACATCAACGGCTTTTTCTCGGTTCGCTTTCATAATTTCAAACTGGTGTGAAATGTGCGGCAATAATTGCAACCGTCGATTCTCTGACAATATTGCAATGAAATTCTGCCCGGTGACACTTAGCGCGTCACCACAGATGTCGTTAACTGCCGCGGCTTGCTGCGCTGCTGTTGCATTCGGTGAACTCAAAAACTTAACAACCGCTTGCTGTTCTGCAACAGCACCAGCAGTGGAAAGGCTTTTTGACCAACCTTGCAGGTCCCCCGCATCGGCAGCAAATTCAAACGCCGCCTTTGCATAGGGCCGAGCTAATGTGCTCAATTCTGCCATGTTAAACCTCGATTACAGCTGCGCTGCCAGTTTATCAACCAACGCGCGATTAGCTTTCTCATCAATTGATGCCTCGAGCACCGCTTCCGCGCCAGCTAAAGCGAGACCTGCCACCCTAGCACGCAACTCTTCTTTAGCACGGTTAACTTCTTGCTCGATTTCAGCGGCCGCTGACGCCTTAAGGCGATCGCCTTCAGCTTTAGCTTGCTGCTTCGCTTCATCAACAATTTGATTTGCGCGCTTGTTAGCCTGATCAATAATACCGGCCGCTTCCTGCTTAGCTTCTTGCATTTGATCAGTAGCCTTATCCTGAGCCAACTCAAGATCACGCAGGGCTCGGTCAGCTGCATCAAGACCGTCAGCAATTTTTTTCTGCCGCTCTTCCATAGAATCAATGATGACTGGCCATACAAACTTCATGCAAAACCACACGAAGAAAGCAAACGTTACCATCTGACCAAAAAGCGTTAGATTAATATTCACGCCATTACCTCATTAAAGTATGGATTAAAGATGAGCAATTTTTGTTACGCGCCAATGCTTGGTGCAACAACAAAGATCAAATACATCGCGATACCAACACCAATAATAGGCACAGCATCAATCAAACCAGCTAACAGGAACATTTTTCCCTGAAGCATGGGTCCTAATTCTGGCTGGCGCGCTGTTCCTTCGAGCAACTTACCGCCAAGCAAACCCATACCAATAGCTGCACCTAGTGCGCCCAATCCAAGCATAATTGCCGCAGCAATGATTACAAGTTCCATCGTAGACTCCCGATTTTAGTAGTTAAGTAATAAAGTAACGTTAGTGTTCTTCATGCGCCATGCTTAAATAGACGACAGTAAGTACCATGAAAATAAATGCCTGTAAGGTAATAACCAAAATATGGAATACTGCCCAACTCCACTGCATCAATCCACCACCCAGAGCAAAAACACCTCCACCAAGCGTCATAAAGATCGCTGATAGAAGTACTGTCTTACCCGTAGATATCTTCCCCTTGAGGTTCATCCAGCAAACACTGACCACTAGCACGAAAATAACGAGCCAGAAAAGCGCACTGGTATGCTCTCCAAAGAGTTGAGCGTGCAAACCACCAGCAACAAGGCCAGTGCCTGCGCCTGCCGCGAACATCATCGCGATCAGGATAAATATCATCTCGCCGGCATACATGTTGCCAAAGAGACGCAGGCCCAATGAAAACGGTTTTGCCAGCAGGCCAACGGTTTCCATAAAGAGATTGATTGGAATAAAGGCCCAGTGATTAAACGGGTGCATGGTCAACTCTTTAATAAAGCCGGTACCTTTAATTTTGATTGAGTAGTAGAGCATTAGAATAAACACACCCAACGCCATACCCATAGTAATATTTGGATCCGTAGAAGGGACTATCTTTTGAAAGTGAACCCCTGCAGTACCCAAAATTGAAGGTACGAGATCAACTGGAAGAAGATCCATTAGATTCATCATGAAGATCCACACAAAAATGGTTAAAGCTAAGGGGGCTACCATCTTATTGCGACCATGAAAGCTATCTTTGACCGAGCCGTCGATAAACTCTACTATAAGTTCTACAAAATTCAACAAGCCGGAGGGTACGCCAGTTGTGGCACGCAGTGCAGCAATGCGAAAGAGCGTGCAAAAAATAATTCCCAAACCAATTGACCAAGCCATGGAATCAACATGAATCGCCATAAAACCCATTTCAGCAGCTTCCTGTGCGCTATGGGCAAAGCTCCAACCGTGATCAGGATGGTTACCATAAACCAAGTTCTGAAGATGGTGCTGAATATACTCAGTAGTACTTGCGGGATTTTCGCCGGCCATTTAATCTCAACTCTTTTTAACGCTAAACAATTCTATTGTGGTCTCACACCTAAATCGTGTGCGCTATGCTTACTATCGATGGTTCAGAATTCTTACTGTAAAAAACCACTGCACTGGTATCATTACGATAAAGGTGCTCATCAAGACTAAAAAGTTAAGGTTCTTTAACACTACAAACGTTATAACGAATAACGCCGCGGTCAAAGCTACCTTACCTGTCTCACCTTGGTATATTGCCCGAACAACCAAATGGACTTGCCGGGCACCAGTATATCTATACGCCTGTCTTGTAAACCAGGCCTGGGGAGTAATCTGAATCAAGCCCCCTGTCATGACTGACCATCCCCGAACATCACCGAATAACAGCAGTACTCCGCAAACTAATAACAGCAAACTCAACTGATAGAGTGCGACTCTATACACTGGCGGCTTAGGTATGGTGGTCATAAAACGTTTCAGCCACAATTTTCCCTATTCGCGTAGATGATAACGCCCTCCCTCTAGCGGATCGGCATTATA
>Ga0115005_10005041_pt1 | contig 10451 bp, 8 predicted proteins | sample ArcOceMetagenome_FD_87163 | JGI IMG/M metagenome (GOLD analysis project Ga0115005, IMG submission 87163) | Marine eukaryotic phytoplankton communities from Arctic Ocean - Arctic Ocean - Greenland ARC118M Metagenome | ecosystem: Environmental > Aquatic > Marine > Oceanic | place: Arctic Ocean...
ATAGTTTGGCTAAGGCTAATACCTTCAGGCACACCTTTGACATGACCACAATCGATGGCGTCGATTGATGATACTAGGCCCGCATCAAGCGCATTGGCGACGTCTTGGTTACCCTGACATATATCTAAGCCATATTTTTGCCAAATTAAACCAAATGAGGAGTAGGGAATACCATTTTCTCGTTCCCCTGCACCACCACGTTGATGATGATCAAAGCGACCTGTTTCTGCGTCATATTCTCCACCTACATCAATCACGATATCGGCCTTGGCGATAATCTCTAAATCACGTGTGCGAATGAGTGTAAAAGAAGAAAAAATGCTCTTAAGGGCAGCAACACTGAAAACATCATCAGCATGAAAATTACCGTTGTGCGTTACTATAGTTTTATCAGTCATTATTATGTCATTTTAGAAAGGAGTGAAAAGGTGTTGTCAGATACCTGTTGAAGATAGAAAATTTTTAACAGGTAAAAATTACGACGGGGATTCTATACGAAAACAGCCAATAAAATAGGATTAAGTTTGTTTACCCAGGCATATGAGTTGTAAAGATAATTTTCTGTATAAGATGACTTCGATAACTGGTCCAGTGCAAGCGTGTACAAAACAATGTAACGTTCATCAACTATCTGGGTTTGTAGCTCGTATATGCCCCTTCAAACATTTGTGTACCAAAGGAGAAATAATGATATTTTTAAAACGTTGTTTAGTCATGATTGCATTTTTTAGTTTAGTTTCATGTTCAAGTTTGGGTGTTAATCTGCCAAGTAACGATGAATTATTAAGAGCACAAACCGAACAAGACGGCAGAGCCTGTGTACGTCAGCATAATATTCGAGGTTATGGCCTGCTCGACGATGATGTCATTAGCATTAATGCCCGGGGGAAAAACCGTTATTACCTGATCACGACTTGGTTTAAGTGCCACTCCTTACAAACCGGTTTTGCTGCTGGATTTAAGGGCGACTTCTCAGAACTATGTGGCAATGGTCGTGACAAGATATTGACCTCTGAAGAGTCTTGCCCTATAAAAAGTATTTTTGAATTTGAATCAAAAGAAGAGGCTTTTGCTACGTTTGAAAAAGTAGAAGTTATTCGTCAAGATTTAAGAAAAGTGGCGAAAGAAAAAGTGAAAGGGCAAGAGGTTTCAAAACATTTAGACACCTCTAAATAGAGGGCTTTTTGTTCAGTAATTTACCAAACACCTGTTGTAATTTGTGCTAAAAGTTTAAATAGTTGATTGAACTACAATGGGTGTCTTGGTTAGCTTTTTTTACCTAGTTATGACTTTGTTTGCGTAGCAATTTTAAAGCAAGCTATTCTGCAGGTTTTAAGGATGGTTTGATTTTTTCGCTGTGCTTGCTTTAAAACGTTAGTCTTTTATGGCCCACAAAAACATGTGCTGTCACTGATAGATGACTGGGAAGATGTCGACTCGCCACTATCCCCGAACAAACCCGAGTGTTACAAGTTACCCGAGGCGAGGTATTTAGGTTTACCTTTGAAAATCTTATTGTATAAAATTTCTGTTGTGTTGGTTAGGACTGTATTTATATTTCGTTTCTAACATCGAATCAATATATTTTAATTAAATTGATTATCGCCAAAGCTTTGTTGAAGTGTTGGAGTCTATTCATCCAGAAGGTAAAATAAGAGCATCGGCGTTGCTGATAATCGGTGTTTGTCCTGCTTGTATATTGGAGTTTGAGGCTCTGTTTTGCACATTGTTGCTATGGATATCTCGATTAGCTACCGAAAAACTAAGTTAAGTCGAAAAAAACTAGCGAATTCCCCGACCGAACTGCAAACTTTATCCGAAATGATATTTAGCGGCTGTGCCCTGCACTGGCAGGTGTGACTTCTGGCTTGAGTTTAAAGTCGGCTCCAAAATCGCTCAAAGGATGAAATTTCATTGGTGTGGTGGTATCAATATTAGTTAATCTGCGAGCGTAATCATCAAGGTAGTTATCGCAGGCATCCTGCCCACCAAATACCGGGGAATAGGCAACGAATGGCGGCAACACCTCGAAGCCTGTGTAAAATAATGTACCATTATGCAGGTGCCAAAGAGCAACGTTAATATCTCCCATCATGCCATCTGGCTCAAACATTTCTGAATAAGCACCACAACTTGTTACCACCATAGCCTTGCGACCTTTTAGGCCACCGGTTTCGTAACGTTTTCCTGCGCCATACACTACAGAGTTGACGAAAACACGATCAAACCAGCCTTTAAGAATTGCTGGCGTCGAAAACCAGTAAAGTGGAAACTGTACAATAAATAGATCGCACCAAAATATTTTTTCCAGCTCAGCTTTCACATCATTGGGAAGTTCATTATTTTCCACCGCGAATTTCTGCTCACGGTCATACTGTAATCGGTCAGGAAAGCGGCGCGTAGTAAAGTCCTCAGCACTGGCCACAGGGTTGAAGCCCATTTTGTAGAGATCTGAAACAATGACTTCGTGTCCCTCGGACTCTAGAGTTTCCACTCCTTTTTTCAGTAAGGCCCCCTGAAACGAGGCATTAGGTTCTGGGTGTGCATATAAAATAAAGACTTTCATATTTTCTCTAGGTTAGGATCTGCTTCAATGTCAAAGCTGGATTTAAAGAAAGGGCACATTAATTCATGCCAATTATAAAAACAATAAACCACATTCCTTGTCTATTTAACAGGCATTATTTTTGTTGGGTCTAGGGCATTGAACTGACCCTTGGAATAGGGTGTTAAATTGTTGTGGTGCTAAAACATAAGTGTCAAGAGATCTAGGTGCCAAAGAGCCAGGTGTTGCTACCGTTGATGCGTTTAAACGTTGCGTTGATTTCTAATGTAATGGGCACAACAAAACAAATGTTCACAACTTACGGGTGCCTATCTTGAACATGTAGCCGATTTGTCTCTTTAAAAAATTTGAAAACCTATTTCCGTTTGTTTTTAGGCACGTAGTTTAGAATAGATTCTGGCACGGTTTTTTTGACTTCAAATCCTTCAAACATTTTTCTGGTAATGACATGACCAAGACGGCTTTCGATGGCACATAGATTTCTAAAGTTATCTTTAGCCACAAATGAAATGGCTTCTCCTGACGCACCGGCTCGGCCTGTTCTTCCAATTCGATGAATATAATCTTCAACTTGATCAGGTACGTCATAGTTAACAACGCGTGACAAATTTTGAATGTCAAGCCCGCGTGCAGCAACTCCTGTTGCGACCAAAAACTTAATTTGACCAGACTTAAAATCGGCTAGAATTCTTTCGCGAACGGCTTGTGTTCGGTCACCGTGAATACTGTCTACAGGAATACCACGTTTTTCTAATTGACTAACTAACTTAGCAGCACCTTGTTTTGTTTCAATAAAAATAAGCGCTTGATCCCATTCTTGTTCTTTAATGAGATGGCTTAATAATGCTGATTTATTGCCTTTATCAACTGTCACTAACCATTGGTCAATATTGGGCGTGGATGCTTTGTTTTGCTTGATAGATATTTCAACGGGTTTGTAGATAGAACGTTTTGCTAAGGCACGGACTTCATTTGAAATAGTCGCAGAAAATAACAAGTTTTGACGTTGCTCTGGTAAACGTTCAATAATTTTATTAATGTCGCCAATAAAACCCATATCCAGCATTCTGTCGGCTTCATCTAATACTAAAATTTCAAGTTCATCAAAATGCAATGCACGTTGATGTGCGAGGTCTAAAAGACGACCCGGCGTAGCAACCAGTATATCAACGCCCCAAATTAAACGTTGTGTTTGTTCAGACGAATCAACGCCTCCATACATTGCCATTGATATCAGTTCTAAATGTTGACCGTATGCTGAAATGCTTTTTTCAACTTGCACTGCCAATTCCCTGGTGGGCACAAGGATAAGGGCACGTACACGTTTACCTCGCAGCTTATGGCCAGTATTAAGTCGTTGTAAAATAGGCAACACAAAACTGGCGGTTTTACCTGTGCCAGTTTGGGCAGCAGCTATTAGGTTTTTACCCGATAAAATAACTGGGATAGCTTTTTCTTGAATGGGCGTCGGTTGGGCATACCCTAAATCAGTAATGGCTTTTAGAATGGGGGTGGATAACTGCAAAGATGAAAATGACATGGGTTGCCTTGTAGATTAGGTTCTAAAGTTTCTTGGCTAGGAAAATGGTATGTTGACTGCCTTTCCTCGGACGAGCTTGAACATTGCGTGTATCTACTCTAAAGCCTATCTTTTTTAAGCGAACGGTAAATAGATAATCAGGGCCTGCAGACCATATGGCCAACATGCCATTGGGCTGCAGAGTGTCATATATGTCTTTTAGTCCGTCTTCAGAATAAATCCAATTATTATCTGAATGTGTCAGCCCCTTGGGGCCGTTATCAACATCCAGTAAAATTGCATCGAATGAAGGTTGTCTTGTGATCAACAATTGTTTGACATCGCCAATGTGTAGTTGAGTGCGCGAGTCTTGCAAAGGGTTCCCAGCACAGTTGCCAAGAGGGCCTTTGTTCCATTTTACTACTTCGGGTACTAATTCGGCAACCGTGACCTGCGAGTCTGCATTCACTGCTTTTAGCGCCGCTGCTAAGGTATACCCCATGCCTAAACCACCGACTAAAATATGCGCGTCGTGATGGGGTTTAATATGAGCACAACCTAATTGCGAAAGTACTTTTTCTGAATTAAAGACGCGGCTGTTCATCAGTTCGCCACGTTTGCCTGATAACTTTATGGAGAATTCATCGCCGCGTTGGGAAAGTTTTAACTCACCGCCGTCATTAGGGATTTGTGCGGTGTCTAGATGGGTCCATGGGATCATAAATTGAGCTTAATTAATCTGGGTGCTTAAGGCGTTTAACAGGTGTGTACTTTATCACAATACTCGCTGCAAACCCCATGTCCGGCGTTATTTAATAAGCGCAAATTAATATTAACTAGTTGTTGTCTACTATGCTTGAAGTTTTAATACGGATTAATTGTAAATACTTTTAAGCATCGCTTTTTGAAAGAGATAAATAACCTGTTGTTGAATGAGCTTCGAGCCACTTCCTCTTTACCTGTAACCAATAATATTATTTTTGATTTGGAAAGGCTGTTGTTATACGTTTTTAGAATTGCCGAATATTGCTGCCCGAATATTGCTGCCCGAATATTGCTGCATAGTGTGGCATCTTTTTATGGATTGCTGGCGTCTGAGATAGACTGCTATTGCTCACAGATAAAAATTGCAACCGTTTGCATTTAAATTAACATTAGCATTAAAAGGGAAATGTGAATGGCGCAAAAGTGATTTCATTTTGTTCTGACCCCATATTTATTTATGCTTTACTGGCGTGTCTGACCAGAAGTTGAACAAGGGCAGCAAAGGTTTTGGGGAACACTCGAGCTTGCCAATATGAAAGCTTGGCCATTACACCTGGCACAATAATAAATTGGTTTTTGGCAATGCCTTTAAGCGTAGCTTTGGTTACTATTTTAGGTTGCAAAGTACCCCCTATATCTTTTATAAACCTTGTTTGCGGTAATATATGTTCAGATTCTTTGGTGACCATTGGTGTGTTGACTTCTGGGGGGCAAACCACACTAATACCGATGTTATACTCTGCTAATTCTTGACGCATACAACCAGCCATGCCAACGACCGCAAATTTTGATGCGCTGTAAGCACTGTATCCATAAGTGGAAATAATGCCGCCCAGTGAGCTGATAAAACAAATTTGACCGGACTTTCGACTCATCATATCAGGCAAAAAAGCGCGAGCCACAGCACGGCTTCCCATTACATTTGTTTGCATAATGGCATCAAAATTTACATCGCTTTGTTCGATAAAGCGTTCACTTGCGACAATCCCCGCACTTAATATCAGTAAATCTGGAGTACCCATCTGGTTTTTAATTACAGTTACCGCATTGGTCAATTGTGCTTGGTTAGTCACATCAACTGCAAAAGATAACACTTGTTGATTGTCAGATTTCAGCAAGGTTTTGCATTCACTTACGGCCTCATCCAAGCGCGCCTGATTTCTAGCCAATAAAATAATATTGGCACCTTGTTTTGTATAAGCCCGGGCAATGTCTAAACCTATACCACTTGATCCACCTGTAACTACTATGGTTTTCATATATCCAATCCTGTTACTGATAAACCATGATGTTAGATTCAATAAAAATACGGCATACCATGCTGCAACGCTAACATAATCTCCATTGTGATGGATAAAAAATCGAGTGGTAATGAAGGCTAACCTATTCCAAATATCAGCTTAGTCTGCTCCAATAATAATTTTGGATAGAGTTATTTTGTTTAATTTAGGGTTGATGCAATCTCTGCAGGGTTAAAACATGCAGTACATAACATTGCAGCCGGCATAATTTGATTTTTAAGAATGCCGGCACCTAGCGTGTCAAATGTTCGCTATTGATTTAAAGTTTAAAGTATTTATTGGCATCAACATAAGTGAGTCGCTTCTCGACACTATTACCATTAAATAAATCATTAAATAGCGCCCGTAATGAGGCATTTTTAGCTACAGCGCTGCCTTTGTAATAGCTATGTTCATTATTCACTTCGTCTGCTTCGGTAACATCTATGTAAACTGCATGTTCACTGTTGAGACTTTTTAAATAATGACCAAGACGAGCCTTTTGTTCTTTGCCAGGTTTAATGCGCGATGCTTTTAAAGCTGAGTCGTTTTCGTTAATGACTACATGAATACGATTTCGAACATCTATGGTGTCTATCCAGTTGGCGTGATTTTTATTATTGGTGTCGGCAGCAACCAAATTAATGTTATCAAACACCAATTCTGATGTTGCATTGTCGCTCGTCATTAACGAATGCTTAAGCAGGTAGTTGCCCATACTGTGACACAGTAAATTAATTTTTATCTTGCAGGCTTTGTCTACTAATTCGCTATAAAGTGATGCCGCGGCCATCGGGTTGTTTTTACCTTCATATTTTTTTTCTACTTTAGTTTTTATTTCATTTAAGTTTGCATTAGACAGCAAGGCATGGAAAAACTTTATTTTTGCAACAAATCGATTGAAAGCATCCGATGAAGCTCTAGCGTCGGCTTTGTCACTAAGGTAAGACGCAGTGCCAGATATCGCTCCTCCGCCATTTGCAGGCCATGTGAATGGAATAACAATCAGGTTGTATAACTCTTCTAATTCAGACGCAGCCTTCAATACATCATCAACGTCGTTGTTATATCCATGCACAAAAAATAAAATGGTTTTGTTTTCTTTTTTTGCTTGTTCGAATATTTTGCAGGCAACCTCCAATGAGCCATGCCATGGGAGACCAGTATCTATGTTGAGATTGTTGTCTTTAGATAGTTTTTCAATTTGTGAAACGGTCAACTTGTTTTTTACGGGAGTAATCTTCCATTTGTTATCTTTTTTATTAACTTCAACAATTCTAAGTTCGTTAGGGCCTTGTGGGCTTGGGATATCACCAAATACTTTAATAGTACTGCCTTTTGAAATAACTCTATTGGTCACTAAATACATATACAACTCCTTCTGCTTATAAAACACACATAATTGTGTGATTTATAAGCATACTCATTTTTTGTGAGTAGGCCAATAATATTTATCTGGGGTTCATCCCTCCGCCTGAGACTCTTTGGATATGTCTATTGGGTGATAGATTTGTCGATTTTTTATGTGTCTTCACGTGTCTTTATGCTACAAAGTTTTGCCAAAATTAAAGTGACTATGTTGTGGACATCAACTATTAAGCTTTAGTGTCAACGTAGGCAAATATCACCATCCAATGTTATTTTATATTCTTGGCTAATTTGAAACGCCATTAATCTCAGTATTGCCAGTTGACTGGAAAGCTAAATTCATTAAAAATCCATTATTATAATCTTAATATTTGTACACATGGAATTTTCAGCTGTACTGCGATCGCGCAGAAGTATTCGAGCATTTTCCGATCGGCCTGTTAAAAAGGATACGATTGACGACATCTTATTGGATGCCATTGAATCACCCTCAAGCTCTAATACCCAACCCTACAAAGTGGCTGTTGCTGATGGCGACACATGCAAACAACTTGGACAAGAATTACTGTCTAGATATTATAAAATAAACAAAATACAACGTCTGCCATTGCCACTTAAGTTGTTTAGTGCAGCCACAAGTCAGGCCATGCCTGATGGAGATTACAAACCTATTTTAGGTAAGTATCCTGGTGTTTTTCAAAACCGTAGAATGGCAACGGGTAAAGGTTTATACGAAACTCTTGGTATTGCTCGTGGTGACAAACAAGCTCGGGATGAAGCTATGGCCCGAAATTTCACGTTTTTTGATGCACCTGTTGCTATTTTTGTTTTTATTCATCCTAGTATGAAGTTCACCGCATTGGTTGATTCAGGGATCATGATGCAATCACTTATGTTATCAGCCACAGACAGAGGTTTAGGCACTTGCCCACAGGGCGCTCTGGGTATGTGGCGTTCTCCTTTAGAAAAATATTTTGATATTCCCAAAGGATACAAATTAGTATGCGGCTTGGCTCTTGGCTATCCAAAAGAAGACGAGAAAGTCAATCTATACCGGCCTGAGAAGTTAAGTCTTGATGAATTGATTATTGTTAAAAGGTAGTTGTCAGCTAGGTGACCATTACCCTCTAGCTGATAACTTTGATTGTTTGATTGTTTTGAAGTTCGCAATCAGTAATCAGTAATCAGTAATAATAGTGTTCATTCTATTAAGTTGATTTTGGCTCTATTCATTTTAAGCAAAATATAAAGTTAAGGAGTAATGTGAGCTGCTAATGCATGCAATGAGATCTAACGTTACCAGAGTGTATTATGGCGTATTCGTAATGGTGTATTCGTAGCTACGAGGGTATTGTTGATTTAGTAGGTCCTTTTTTGCAAACCTAAAAATCAAAAACAAGCGCTATACATTTTTTATTTGTACAGACTCAACAAATTGATTGAGTCATCACTTTTCCTGTATCACTTTAGGTTTTTGGGTAACGTTTCTGGATGCGTTGTTTCCATGCCTTAGTGACTGATAATCTCCACAGATAATTGAAGCTAAAGAACCCCACTGCACTAAAAAATACTGAACATATCAGACAACCCACCAAAAACGCTGGGCCAATGGTTTCGATGCTTTGTAGAACCCAGTCCCAGCTCAATTCAAAACTAAATTCTCTTTGTGGAGAGCCCATCACTGTAGTACCTACAATATAAGCACTGTAAAAAATGGGCGGCATAGTAAAAGGATTAGTTATCCAGACTGTAGCCACAGATAACGGTAAGTTAACCCGCAAGGGAATGGCCAATGCAGCTGCCAACCACATTTGAAAAGGCACTGGCCAAAATGCGAAGAATAAACCCACAGCAAACGCCCCCGATGCTGAGCGTCTATTTAAATGCCAAAGATTAGGATCGTGTAGCAAAGTACCAAAAATAGATAATACTTTCTGTTCTTTGACTTTCTTTGGGCTGGGTAAAAAGCGCTTAATAAACTTTTTCAGAATAGTTCTCTATACTTTAATATCATGCAGCAACGGAGGGCATTTACTACTTACTATGGACAGTAAATTTTGCAGTTTTATTGCAGCCTCGTTCTCTAGTTTATTCTGGACCAGCTTGCCTTGCATGTTTATTACTCTTTTATTATTAGTGTGTGCTGGCTTAACAATTAGGAAACACCAACACCTTGGTTGTTTTTTGTTAGGCATAGTCTGGATGGCGAGTGTAGGGCATTGGCAATACTATTTGCAACTATCTTCAGAACAAATTAGTCAGCCAATACAAATAATAGGCAAGGTTAGCAGTGTAGTCATTGCAGAGCAAAATATACGGTTTAATCTTAAGGTTACACAGATTGAAGACCAACATTTGTTTTTTGCTAAGCGTTTCCGCCTAAGTTGGCGCGAGCCTGCTTGGCAGGTGCAGCAGGGTCAACACGTGTCACTTTTGGTGAAAGTTAAGCCCCCTCATGGTTTGGCCAACGAGGCAGGTTTCAACTATCAGCAGTGGTTATTCAGTGAAGGCATAATTGCAACTGGTTACGTTAAATCAGATGTCGATAATACGTTGCTTAACGATGTTAAAACTATTAGGCAAACATTGCTGAATCAAATGTTAGGCTTTTCTTTACCCCATCAATCTTGGCTAGCTGCTCTAACGTTTGGTTATCGAGGATTGTTACAACCGCAAGACTGGCATCTAGTTCAAAAAACTGGGGTGGCTCATCTTATCGCTATTTCAGGTCTCCATTTGGCCTTAGTTGCAAGTCTAAGTTATGTGTTGATAGCTTGGATTGGTGGTGTGTTGATTAGCCGATTTCATACCTTACATCATATCAATTTGCATAACGTGGCCATGTTTTTGACACTTTTTCCTACCTTGGCTTATTCAGCTTTAGCTGGTTTTGGTTTGCCTACACTGAGAGCATGGCTGATGTTGCTTCTGTTTAGTGTGTTTTTTCTATGCA
>Ga0115005_10005042_pt1 | contig 10451 bp, 9 predicted proteins | sample ArcOceMetagenome_FD_87163 | JGI IMG/M metagenome (GOLD analysis project Ga0115005, IMG submission 87163) | Marine eukaryotic phytoplankton communities from Arctic Ocean - Arctic Ocean - Greenland ARC118M Metagenome | ecosystem: Environmental > Aquatic > Marine > Oceanic | place: Arctic Ocean...
CATTATGGAATTGTGAATTTACTCTCAGAACTGGATCTTCGTCATTTATTCGTGCAGTGATCGAAGAAGCTGATCTGGCGGATGAATTGATATCTTTCATCACTTTTCTGCAGAATTTCTGCTCCTCAAACCACTGTCTTGGAAGCTGGATCGAACAGCGTTGCTAAGAACTAGTTACGAGGCACTGCAATAGTGTGAAGAAATGAAAGCGCAAGTGTGGCTACTAACAACCTATTACTGATGTATGTAATGTATGTTGAATGTACTGTCTGTTTAGTCATTCTTCATCCCAAGAATCTTGTATTGTCGTATCTATCATGTCGGTAAAATGTGCGCGAGTCAAATGGTGTAAAGTGCGTATCCGGGAAAAAATCTTTATTGACACAATCCGTCCGTCCATACATCCATGCCATCTGCTGGAAACATCGTTCTGATGGTGAGCAAGATTCGCCAACAGATATCTGGATATCTGGAAGATTTGAACAACAACTATAAATTATCATCATGTTGTTTAAATCAGTTGCTCTCGCCACCCTAATATCACAGGCCGTTGCCTTTTCACCTTCGAGTTTTTCTCGCTCTATCACTTCTCTCAATGTTCTCTCTGAACCTGCGTCTGAATCTGTGCCTGAGGGAACCGTGAATCCTCTTGAATATCTCGTCACCACAGAAGCAAATATTAAGCCCACCTTTCGCTCTAAGCCAACCAAAGATCCCTTTAACCCTGAATTCGAGAATATCAAGACTGTTCCCTACAGTGATGCCTTTCCCAACTCCACCAAAGAGCACAGGACTGTAGTTCACGAGGAAACTGGGCACGAGCTCAAAATCCCCTTCCGCCGTGTACACCTCGAAGACGAGGATTTGCCCCACCTTGATTTGTACGATACTTCTGGAGCTCGTGACATTGATCCCAAGCAAGGGCTCCCCAAGATCCGTAAGGAGTGGGTTGAAGCACGTGAGGGAAAGCATGAGCGTTACACCCAAATGCATTTCGCAAAGAAGGGAATGATCACCGAAGAAATGCTCTTTGTTGCCGAGCGTGAGGGAGTTGAGCCTGAATTCGTCCGTTCTGAAATTGCTCGTGGCCGTGCTATTATCTCATCCAACAAGAGGCATCTAGAGTTGGAGCCTCAAATCATTGGAAGGATGTTCAAGGTCAAGATTAATTCTAATATTGGAAACTCGGAAATTACTTCTTCTATTGAGGAGGAGGTTGAGAAATTGCAGTGGAGTACTCTTTGGGGAGCTGATACTCTCATGGACTTGAGTACTGGAAAGCACATCGTTGAGACCAGAGAATGGATCATGAGAAATTCACCCATCCCCGTTGGAACTGTGCCTATTTACCAGGCTTTGGAGAGTGTTGGTGGAATTGCTGAGGATTTGACCTGGGAGGCATTCCGTGAAGTTCTTATTGCTCAAGCTGAGCAGGGAGTTGATTACTTCACCATCCATGCTGCTGTCCTTCTTCGATTCGTTCCCATGACCATTAACCGTTTGACTGGAATTGTATCCCGTGGAGGATCGATCCACGCAAAGTGGAATATTTCCCACCACAAGGAGAACTTCGCATACGAACACTGGGATGACATCCTTGAAATCTGTGCTGAATATGACATTGCACTCTCCATCGGTGATGGTCTCCGTCCTGGTTCCATTTTTGATGCTAACGACGAATCTCAGTTCGCCGAGCTTAAGCTTCAGGGAGAACTTACCAAGCGTGCTTGGGAGATGGATGTACAGGTTATGAATGAAGGACCTGGACACGTTCCCCTCAACAAGATTCCCGAGAACATGCGTAATCAGCTTGAATGGTGCCATGAGGCTCCTTTCTACACTCTCGGACCCCTCACCACTGATATTGCTCCTGGATACGATCACATCACCTCTGCGATCGGAGCTGCCAACATTGCTGCTCTTGGTACTGCTATGCTTTGTTACGTTACCCCCAAGGAGCATCTTGGACTACCTAATCGCGATGATGTCAAGGCTGGAATCATCGCTTACAAGATTGCTGCACATGCTGCTGATCTTGCAAAGGGATTTCCTGGTGCTCAGGATCGTGACAACGCCCTATCAAAGGCTCGTTTCGAGTTCCGTTGGAATGATCAGTTCAACCTTGCTCTTGACCCTGTCACTGCGCGTTCTTTCCACGACGAGACTTTGGATAGCGAGGCTTCGAAGAGTTCTCACTTCTGCTCCATGTGTGGTCCTAAATTCTGCTCCATGAAGATTACTGACGATGTCAGAGCTTATGCTGCAGAGAAAGGGTATGGAGTTGATGTAGACGCTGTTGAAGCTGGTATGCAAGAGATGAGTGAGAAGTACAATGAAATGGGTTCACAATTGTACTTGAAAGACATGGAGAATGTTGTCAACCCGCTTGAAGATCTTTCTGCTTAAAAGATATCAAATTTTCGGTAAGTCGAGTGTTGGCATGAACTCGGTTGTGATTCTTTGCTTTCTTATCTTAACGCGATATTGTACTTTTCTTGAAAATTTTCAATTTCATCTACAGAGCAAACAATTTTAACATCTGTGCGGGAGCTTTAAAAAGCTGAGAACTCTTTATGAGTAAGACCGCTCGAACCTGATCACGGTAATTCGTGCGAAGGGAACAGATAGACTTCTTTTCTACGTATAGATAGATAATCTTTACTTAGATATTTGGCTAACAGTGCTTTTTATATCTCCTTATTATATCTACTACAAGTCTATCGTACTACACATCAGATCTCTCGGTCTGTATATTTATTATTGTGAAGCTGGAGAAAGAAGGCCATTCTGAATTTGTCTCACGAAATACTTTATTTTTAGACTGTTCAAATCGCCGATCTCGATGTTCCAACCGACGCGACTGAAGGAAATTTCGGGAACTTCGATTCATTATTAATTCTTCTTCCTCATTGATCATAAAACCTCTCAACAGAATAAGGATGAAGTCAAGAAAATGTGCATCGTCAATAATTTGTTTCAGTTTGACAAATCTTCAAAGTAACTCCGTACTTGCAGGAAATAGAACGGTAGAAGAGCAATCAGAGCAAATAGATCTAATGACTACTAGAATTGTTGGGGGTAATATTGTCGGGGGTGATATCACTACTCCTCAAATATATCCATGGTTTGCGCGTTTTGAAAACATTGTCACTTGCGGAGGAGTTTTAATAAGTCCTGAGTATGTCATGACTGCTGCTCATTGGTAAGTTCTGTGTATGGCGTTGTACGTGTAGCTTACATTCTTAGATTCTTTTGAATAGATGAATGACAATTGACCTCAAATCCACCAAATTACTTCATTTCTCGACAAGTGTCGAAAACGCAAATTTGTTCGAGTATTCTGGGAAACTGCAAATCGGTGCTCTTTGTTACCCATACACCAAAGAACAAAATTGTGGTCAGCCGGTCGAACAGACAGGAATCAAGAAAATATTTATTCATCCCAATTATAACAAAGCAAACAACGAGTATGATGTAGCATTAATACGTTTAGAGAAAGAATCCCTTGTGAAGCCTGTGGAAATAGATCAAACTGGGATCTCTACGTTTTACAATAAGGAACAAAAGCTTTTTGTTGCAGGACTGGGTAAATTGCAATATGATGATAAGAACGGAGATCTCCCAGATCGATTACGACATGTGGAGCTTTCATATGTACCGGGTCAAGATTGCCTAAGTACGTTTAACGAGACGTCATATCATTTCAATCCAAGATCGATGATGTGTGCAAGAGATGAAGGAAAAGACGCTTGTCAAGGTAAGATAGAATCAAAAAGAAGAACTGCAGAGCAGTGATCATTGATTACAGGTTCCTTAATCTAACTAAATGTCTTCCAAAGGTGATAGTGGAGGGCCTCTGTTTGATCCAGCAAATAATTTAGTTTCAGGAATCGTATCTTGGGGAGTTGAATGCGCAAATCCAGACTATCCAGGAGTTTACACTAGGGTCTCGGAAATGGTACGTGACATCTTGTGATTACTTTTCGCGAGTTTAGAATTTTTAACAATGGATAGATTTCTTACTGAAAATCTATCTGGTGCTACAATCGCACAGTTTCCCTGGATAAAAAAGAGGATATGCAAAAAAAGTTTCGACAGAAACAAACCAAAATGGTGCACGGACTCTATACAACATAATGAATGTGATGGAGAAGAATCGTTTGAACTTGATATTCAGAAAGATGATAGCGCAGATTTATTGACATATCGTGTGAAGAGGAGAAACGAACAAGGCAAATTTCGAGGAAATGTCATGCAAGGTAGAGTCGTAGGCTCTAAGAAGTACCAATCAAAGAATATTTGTGTAGAAAAGGGAGGGTGCTATAAATTGATTGTCGTCGACAAAGGAAAGAGGGATGGACTATGCTGCGATTATGGGACTGGGTTCTACAGGATCCGAAAGAATGGTAAGTCTTCACAATTTTTAAATCTACTTTTATGCAACCGTCTATGCAATGAGTAGCCTATTCAATGCGATTTTGACATCATTTGCCCCAATATTCACATGGTAGGAGAACAAATCATTGGTAGCAGAATGCAGAACAAAAAGAAAAAAGCTGAGCTTTTCGGCAGCTGCTCGTAACTTGATTGGAGTTTAGAGTAAGATTGAATCAACTATACTTCGTTCGTTATAGATACGAAACAGGGGGGTCCCACGTGGCAAAATAACAACAGCAAGCCCTCTTCCAGCTGCGCCTGCTTCTTGCATTAGCATAGCAGTGTGGATCGAATCAGCAATACCTAGTACACGTAGCTACAAGTTAGAGATTAGATCTCTAATATAAAAAATAAATCCTATTTTAGGAGGTTGGAACTCTCGAATAAATATTCAATCCATGCACTGGTAAACTAGGTTGTGATTGCTTCTCATTGCAGAAAATGATTGGAATGGGCAAAGATGGTCGTTGTCCGTCGTGCCTTCCCGCACGCGTTTCATACAAAATGAGCCAATGCATTCTCTCTTTGCCTCTTGGTTGGGGGGCTTTGAGGATGGATTGCAATGAGCGATGAAGTCCTGTGAAATAACCTTTATCAAGTCATAGGTCATACTATCTTTGCGCTTCTACAGTCAGTACTATGTACCGTACTATTCACTATTCTTCCTCCGTGCGTATCATGTCTGTCTCGTATTCTCTCTCTTCGTAGTACTTCGGATTTGGTAATTGGTAACTAACATCATTTCGTACGATAGAGTATTTGCAAATTTAAAATTGCTGCAAGAAGAAAACAAATAGGAATCGAAAATACACGTGTAAAGTTACTTTTAATATAATGAATGATTGGTTGCTACCGCTATGATCAATTACCATCGAGTTTGCGTTTTTTATTCTGAATGTTGCTGTCCTCGTCGCTATAATTTGCTCACAATGCATGGGCATTCCTTCTCAAGAAGTAATAAATCACAGACGCTGCACAATTCTCACATGAAGCTGCCACCATAAAGAGTGGAAGGGCGTTGCTATGATTGTCAGACCATTCTTCATCCAAGGGGGCACATTCTTCAATAAGTTGATACACTTTCTCAATGCCAAACTTTCGAACTGCGTTATTATAGAAAGTCTCGTCGCATTCCTCGTCCTTCACAAATAGGCAACCTAGCTCCTGTGGATGCTGTCTGAGATTATTCTGTAGTGTCATTGAAAGTTTCTTGAATGGGTCAATGACAAGGATTTGTTTGGCAGTGATTGGAAAACAATAGATAACCCCGTCCGTTGCTAGAGCTCCACCCACCCATTTGAAACGTCCTTCACCCAGGTCATCCCCCACGAGCGATGGCAATTGTTGTGTCTCGGGGTCAAATTTGAGTACACGAATGGCATCAAATGGAGGACAGTAGATACACTTATCAACTCCAACAATGGGGTCACCCCATCCCTTTCCGCTTCCTGAAAATATTCGATCCCCAATCCAGGTATAATTGTTGTTTGCTGTATCAATCTGCAAAGCTTGACCAGAATCATGCACAGCGTAGATGTAACCATCACCAGCCAATACACCACTCCCACACTCAAAATCTTCCTCAGCTCCCTCCCCTACAGTAGATGATGTATCTGGATTGGCTGGGTCAAACTTGATGATGCGTGTTTCACCATATGGGATGCCGTACACCCGATCATCATTTCCGACCACTGTTCCAAAGTACTTGCGGTATCCTTCTCCTAAATCATCCCCGACACTGGAGAGTGTGTCATTATCGGGATTCAATCTCATGATGCGACGGGCATTGGATGGCATATAGTAAATACGATTGTCAGTTGCAAGTGCCCCTGATGCCCACAAGCCATCACCGGTCTCTGGCAATCGTATACGTCAAGTATTTCCACTGTGCCATCGTTGGTGTTGATTTTAAGAATTCGATTGGCGCCATAAGGCGCACAGTAGATGCTGCCGGTGTTGGCTCGTACACCACAGCACCACTTCTCTTCTTCCTCACCTAAGTCAGGTCCAATCTCAGTGAATGATTTGTCGAGTGGATTGAACTTCACGACACGGCGAGCATACCAGGGAATGCCGTAGAAAAATCCGTCCTTTCCATCCACAAAATTCCACAATTTCCATCTCCCTTGAATATCATCACCAATGAGTGTTGTGAGGGAATGCTCCGTCATGATTTGTTGATTCATGATGTGCCAATGGATACGTTCCGTTCGGCGTGTTTCGGCAGATTTTCGAGGGAGCCCAAGAAATTCAAAATCCTTTGAGAACAAAAAAAGGGGTTATAGCGAAGAAGAAGAGATGAGGAGAGAAAGAAAAGAAAATTCAGTCGGGTTGGGATTTCCAACGATTTGCTCCAGCCAGCCATTCAAATGCCCTCCACATCAAAAATAAAAGAATTTTCATTTCCACTCATATCTACTCATTACAAGATTTCAAGATGGCGAAGATGGCAGTCCGTAAAGGCAAAAAGAATACACCCAAGTCCAAACCCAAGAAAATAGTTGAGGAGATCATCGAAGAATCATCGTCCGAGGAGTCTTCTGTTGACATTGAAAATGTTGCAAACAGCAGCGAAGAAGATTCAGGGTCGGAGGAGGCAGAATCTGCTTCAGAAAGCGAAGAGGAAAGCATCGGTGACAACGATATGAAAAAAGGATTTACCGATGACAATGCAGAGTGGCTTAAGCCTAAGTCGAAGTCAAAGCTCCTCGACAGCGACGATGATGACAGTGAAGAAGAAGGTGACGAAATTGTAGGCAATTCTGATGCTTCAGATGATGAGGATATGCTCGAAATTGAACGTGAATCCAAGCTTTTGGATCAACAAATGGAGGTTGAACAAGAGGAGGCAGCAGAAGAATATCGCCGCACCATTGCAGAGAATTCTGCCACGTTCCATTTGCCCAGTACCATCGAGATTGAAGAAGAACAAGATGGAACTCGTGTAGTTCCTCCTTCTGAACTTAGGGAGAGAATTAACGAAATTCTTACAGTATTGGCAGATTTTAAGAATAGAAGGGAACCAAACAGAGCGAGGACTGAGTATATTGCTCAACTTTCCAGTGACATGGCTGAACTATTTGGATATCTTCCTGAGTTGGTTGATTATTTTCTTACCATGTTCAATCCGTCTGAAACCTTGGAGTTCTTGGAGGCTTCTGATACTGCTCGTCCGATGGTCATCCGCACCAATACGCTTAAAACTCGTCGTAAGGACCTAGCTGCTTCTTTGTTGAAGCGTGGAGTTACGCTTGATCCGCTTGCAAATTGGTCTAAAGTTGGATTGAAAATTACAGCTAGTCCCATTCCTGTTGGTGCCACCCCTGAATATCTCAGTGGTCAATACATGTTGCAAAGCGCTGCGTCATTCTGCCCTGTACTTGCATTGAATCCATCGCCAGGGAATGAGCTTGTTTTGGATATGAGTGCAGCTCCTGGTGGAAAAACAAGTTATTTGGCTCAGCTAATGAGAAATACTGGAATAATCATTGCGAATGACCTCAAGGCAGACAGACAAAAGGCGACAGTTGCAAACATGCACCGTTTAGGAGTGAGAAATGTTGTGACAAGTTGTTATGACGGTAGGAAGCTGGGAAAGTTGTGGAAGAACAGGTTCAGCAAAATCTTGCTCGATGCCCCTTGTAGTGGTCTGGGAGTTATAAGTCGTGACCCTTCTGTCAAGGTACAGAGAACTATCAAGGATGTCGAAAGGTGCGGAGTCTTGCAAAAAGAGTTGCTTCTCAATGCAATTGATGCACTCAGTTGCAAGGGTAAGGATGGAGGCATCATGGTCTATAGTACCTGTTCAGTGAGTGTAGCTGAGAATGAAGATGTTGTAAACTATGTTCTTGGCAAGCGCGATGTTAAAATTATGAAGGCAGGGTTGGATTTCGGTAAGACAGTTGATTTATTTTTTTCAATGTTCATTGATCTGTTCATGTGCTCAATGCATCAATGATTTTGGTTTTTAACAGGTAAACCCGGGTTCACAAGATATCAGCAGAAGCGATACCATCCATCTCTCGCTCTGACTCGCCGATTCTATCCACATGTACACAACATGGATGGATTCTATGTAGCAAAGATCCAAAAACTCTCCGACAAGCGTCCAGGAGATGATGACGACAAGGCCGAAGAAGAGGTGATTGAAGAGGAAGAGGAAGTTGACGGCACTTCAGCCGAAGAAACTGATTGGGCAGCTGAAGTGAGAAAAGCCGTGTCACAGAAAAAGAGGGAAGAAAGTCAACAGAATGTTTCTGCGAAGACAGATAATGAGTCAAAGAAGCGTGCGGCTGATGATAATGAAAAGAGCCAGGCAAAGAAGGCGAAAGCTATGAAGTCCCAAGTGTCGGTGCCACCGAAGGGAAAGAAAAAGACAAAGAATTCTACAAATGCGAAGATTTCAAAACCTAGAAGACGGAAGGCACCTGTAGAGATGTAAAATTGACAAGTTTATTTTCTTTCAATTCCGAAAATGTTTATTTATTGCAACTGAAAAAGTTGAGATACATAAACAGATCATCAAATACTGATTTTGCAAGTTTGGCAGTACTATGTGTAGTTAGTACTTCATTTCGTTTTTAAATTTAAATGATGTAGAAGTTCACGGCCGCCAAAATCAGAGTCCCAACAAACCAAGGGACTGTCTGTGGTTTTGTCATCGAGCTGGAACGTGTTTGTTCATTTTCAGATCGCGTATAAACGTCAAAAGGACCGTCAACAGCATTTTCGTAAACGATTACGTTTCCTGTAGATCCACTGATTGACGCAGCAGCAACAACATATCCATTGCCAGATATTGTAACGTAGCCACCTTTTAAAGAATCAGGGGAGCCAATGATACTGTCTCCAATTTGTACCCACTCTTCGTTCGAGTATTTGAGTAAACGAACAACTCCTCCGTTTGGATATCTCACTGCGGCTACTAATCCATCATCTGCTAGAGAAACCTCGTAACCTTCGATTGGTCCCCCAAGCATGGTCCACGACCCATTTTCAAGCCGAAAGATTTTCACTTCACCCGGCATTCCGATAGCAATAATATTTCCATCAGACGATAGGTCAACTTGATCCCCAAAGTTGCCGTCACGAACGTTTCCATTAATGTTATTGCCCACTTGGACCCATTCATTTTTATCAGAGAGCCGGAATACTCGTGCGTGTCCTTCATAGTATGTGTTACTGAGCGGTCCGCCTACTCCTATAGTAGTACCATTACTTGATAAAGCTACGGAGGCGCCAAACCCATCTGAACTCGATTCTCCATTAAGCGTTTTGCCAAGTTGGTACCAGCGTTCATCATTTGAATTGTATTCGAACATTCTAACATGACCTGCGCTGTCTCCGTTTATATTATCATTGAGGTAAGCACCAACAGCAATAATGTCTCCATTATCTGATATATCCACACTCGTTCCAGCTTTGTCTCCTCCTGACACTCCCTCTATTGTATTTCCCATCATAATCCATTCTTTATCAGAAGAAAGTCTATACACTATAGCAACTCCTGAATTTGAACCTGCTATCCCATTGAAATTATTCGCACCTATAATACAAATGTTGCCATCCACCGAGAGTGCAACGCTGTCACCAAAATTATCGCCTACTCCGCCATTGGATAAAAGTATGGTATTACCCAATGGTTGGTAAGAACCTTCGAGAAGCCTGAAGATATTGACGCTGCCGGCGTTGTTGCCATTTGTATTATCGTCTAAGCTGTTACCTACGGCAATGGTCTTCCCATCGCCTGACATTTCAATCAACCATCCAGGTAAGTCGACATTGGAATCGCCAATACCAAAGGAATCAATTACCTGCCATTTTTTTACAACAGAAACTGGAGCACATGATGGACGGTGGCTATAACTTGGTCTTAAAGAAGGAATGGTGGGTTCCGATACTGAAGAAGGTTTTTGACTTTCAGGTGGTGATGATTTGATACTAGTTGGAGCCACCGATGGAAATCTTGATGTTGATGGTGACCCCGACGGATGCATTGATGAGGAAGGATTCGG
>Ga0115005_10005044_pt1 | contig 10447 bp, 8 predicted proteins | sample ArcOceMetagenome_FD_87163 | JGI IMG/M metagenome (GOLD analysis project Ga0115005, IMG submission 87163) | Marine eukaryotic phytoplankton communities from Arctic Ocean - Arctic Ocean - Greenland ARC118M Metagenome | ecosystem: Environmental > Aquatic > Marine > Oceanic | place: Arctic Ocean...
CCCCAAAACCCCAAAACCCCAGGGAAATGAGTTTCCATATATTTTTGTTGAAAATAATCATTATTTTATAAATAATATTTAGTTGGATAAATGGATAAATCTGGAAAGGATACCAAAATCAAAAAGAGTGATATCAAATCAGGATAATAAATAAGCAGTAAAAAGTAAAATATTGAGCATATAGACTTAGGTGTTAAGTAAGTGAGCAGTACCAGTAGGAAACAATAAATATCAGCGCAGAATAAATAAGCTGCATCTAAGGAGCCTCACTAACTGAACATAACCATGATGGGACAGAAAGGTATAAAAACTAGTAATGATCAACCAATGTCCGGAAGCAGCGAGAGAGGCAAAAACAGTTCTCTTTCTATCTAAAAACGACCAAGTTACGTTAACGAAGCCAAGCCTAGAAAGCATGATAGCCGAGTATCATCCACAGCTTAATTGAACGTTAATTAAATAGGGCAGTCCTCTTTCGGAATAAAGAGTTCAGAACAACACCGTACCGACGGCGGCAGCCACGAAGTGAAACATAAAACTAAAGCCCAGAGAAAGGAATAAGACTAAAAGAACAAAGACCCATCCAAAATTCTGAACTTTGATGAAAATAAAGGTAGCTCTAAGTCTAAGAAGAAAGGAAAGCCAAGTAAAGAACCTCCTGTGGAAGTAGAGTCTAATCAAAGTAAGTTTTATTATTAATTTTAAAGTACCGCCATTTTTGATGGGGTTAGAGTGTTTTATATGAAATATCGTTTGAAAATGTGTGATGTTAATATTAAATCCAATATGGATGATCTATTACTTAATATTCCTTATAAATTAAACCATTCATTCTCATCTAATTATCATCTTTAGACAAGAAAGTAAAGACCGACTATCACCGATAGTAGCCACCTACACCAGCAGGAGAGAAGCCCAAGCCCAAAGCTGCAAATGTTAAGTCCAGCTAAGGAGAGATTGATTTCATTAGAAACGCAAAAAACCAAAAGAACATTTGGGATGCAGAAAAAAGTAAATTTCAAGGAGTGAAAACGTAATCAACTTACACTGAGATTTGTCATTACTCGTTCAAAAAGATAAACTTCCCAGATGAGACTCGTTTCGTAACAAAAAACAAAGAAGAATGTAAAATAAAGGATATCATGCCTCTATACGAGCTAGTATATTGTGTAGATTGTGAAATACCAGTGTATTGGATGTGTCTGGGAGAGAATACTCATGTTCAAGAAATTTAAGTCAAAAGAAAGAATTATTATGTCTTTTAATGCGATGTGTGTCAATATCTCAAATCTAAAAACGATTCCAATAAAAGAATTAACTGCCGGGAGTGTCAAATTGATGATGGTTATATGAAAAAGCTTGTCCTTAGCTCAAAAGAAGAGGAAGAATTCATTCATCCCATATGTGCCATGAGCTATCCAAACATCTATCAAATGGGTGGACCAGCTAACATGAGCATCAAGTTTTGTAAAGACGTTGATCGAGAAGAAATTGATAAAACATCGGATCCTAATTAAGTGTGCGATATTTGTAAAGTGAGCACACCCAGAATTTTGAAATGTAAAGACTATGATAAGTTTAGGAAAGCAGCACATGGCTACTGTATTTTGAACATGAACAAAGAGCTGATTTACTAATCAGATATATGTTAAAGATATGAGTTTGAAGAATAGATGCCTATCAAATGGAATCTCTAAATGTTTTTCAAGGATACCTATAATGAGGAAAAAGGTGAATTCGATAAACTTGGAACTGGTGGTGAAGCAAATTACGGACCTAAGTCAGAAGGTCAGAGCATAAGTCATGTAACAAATATCAATGATAGGATAAAACTTTTCAATACTTAAAGTCCCTTTATGAGAGTAGTTTGTAATGAATAACGAAATTAGTTAACCTTATGTCATTGCGAAAACATTTCCGCTTCGAACTAACCAAACGTGACCCAGTGCTAAAGTTGTCACATCTGGTATCATCAAGATTGCTGGGGTGATCACGTCGACATTCAGGATGGTGGTCCTTCATCAGAATACCTTTAAGCTTATCAAGAAAAGAACAAACCTAAAAAGAAGAAAACCATCTTCTCTAACGATGATTGGTAATCTGATTTAGATTTGAATACCTCTATCAAAGATTAGAGCTTTGAAGAAGGCGTCCATGAATCGACAGATAAAGAACTTTCAGATTCCGAAAATGAAAAAATGAATGATGAATCTAAAATAAGTGATAAATAAGACTTTTTCCTTCTATGTGCGAAATGCATAAAAGTATCTCGGCTTTTGAATAAATCTGAATCTAAAGGCTTTTCAGAAATTATTTTACAAAAAATGACGATTGATGATTTGCTTCCGTACGTCCATGATAACTGGAGCACAGCTTCAGAATTCCATGACTTTCCTCCACATGATTTTAGATTGAATGCATCTTACGAATTTACTATATTTGAACATGTTCTCCTGTACAGACTTTGGTACAAGCTGCTGGAGCAAGCCCACAAGCGAAAACTGACAGAAGAGCTTTATAGCTAGATCCTTTAGCAATCTCAAGTTTATATCATGCATAACTAAGCTTTAGAAAATAAAATCAATAATCGTCTTAAAGAAAAAAGAAAAATTAAGGATGAAATGAAATAAAGTAAGTTTTAGAGCTTCTTCTTTAAAGAAGTTTTTGGCTTGAAAGAAACACATGTTCTTATAAAAGAGAATATTGAATACAATCAAATGGAAAAGAAAAAGCTTTAAGATTTTATAGATGAAAAGTTGAAAGGTCATAGTATCATAACTAACGAGACTAAAATGTTTTATGATAAATTCTAAGAGATGGAAGGATTTGAACAAATTGCAAGTATTTATGAATAACCCAGCATTGAAGCTACCAAAGTAAAAAACCTTCTCTAAGAGTTAAGAGATTCTCCTAGTTTTGATCACACGTAAAGTCAGAGTTTTAGGAAACTCGATTTCGATTACAGCTAATATCTTGGTTGGAAAAACAAAGTACTCAAGATAATATATGATTCTGAATGTCGCTACGGCACCAAGAAGATTCTTTACAAGTTAAAAACGTTCAAAGCCAAATCTAGAGACCCAAAAGGACTTAGCAGTCTAAGAGCTGATCTTATGAAGACCCTGTTCAATAACAAAGTAAGCATCGAGCAAGCAAAGAAGCTGACAATGGACGCTCAAAAGATTTTCGTTAAGAATTCAGAGGACATCGAAGAAATAAAAAATAGTATTTAGAAAGCAATGAATTTTGAAGAAGAAGTTAAGCAATAAAATAAAGAGCCAAAACCTGTTAAATCTCTTATGTAAATCATAGCTAATATTGCTCAAAACTGGATAAAACCCGAAAATGTTGTATCTACCATTAATCGATACCAAGAATCAGAGGAACTGAGAATCGAGAGCAGAAGTTTTTGTTGCGATAACATCGATGGAAACATTCTGTTAATGTTCGAAATGTTCCAGAAAGGACAAAACCCTGAAGAAATCATAAGAAAATACAAAACACGTGGAATATCATTCAAAAGTAAATATCCTTAGTATGTGTTCACAAAAGAACAGACAGAATAAATCCATCAGAGAGCAATATCGTATCGTCTCTTTCTTGATGATGAAATTAAATAAGATGTTATCAACAAATATAAGGAAATCAAGAAAATAGAAAATAATGACTTTAACTTTATCAAAAATAAAGATGCTACTATTGATGAAATTGAAGAATTCATAAGGAAAATTGAAACATATGAAAACATTGATCTTGATTATGAGAAGAAGCATGCTTAAAAGAAGCTTAGTGTTATCCGTTTAAGCTAAAAATTCTTGGATAATACCTTATCAAGAGATTATCTCCAAGCCCACCAGCTCAGAGGTGGCGATTTCTCGAACAACAATTCTCGTGGTCGAAACAAAATGGAAAGCAGTAAACAACTACAAAATAATAAAATAGAGAAAGGCTAGCTGACCCAGCAGTAAAACGTATTACTGTAAGATATTTAAAATTTAAACATTGTGATAAGTTACCAAGAAGAAAGCAAGGTTTCTCAAAAAGAAAATGTTGATTAAGAAGACTTGATAAATGCAATAAACGTGCTTGGGAAGCATGAGAAAGGTGTGTAAAAATATAATTTAAAATGATCGTCCTTTCGATCCTTTCATTTCTTTCATTTGTATATTTTTGGTGGTAGTATAAATAAAAATCTAAAGCACTTATCAAATTTCTTAAACAACCGCCTCTTTATTTTTGAATGCTTATGTACTAATTCTTTTTATGTAGATCCAATATATTTCCCAGAAGAACTTTGCATGATGCTAAACGCCAAAATCCAAGCAGCTCTGAATCTCAAAAACGAGTTCCAACGAATTATTGACATGAACAAAAACAGCTTCAACGAGAAGATGACCACCGATATGAAAAAGTGTGTGCAGAGAGGTTCCAAGGAACACGGAGTTACCATGTACAGAGAAAAACAAATTATCGAAAATCTAAAATATAGTGAAGAATGGTTTATCCAAGCATATGAAAAGCTTAAGAAAGTCTGTGGTGGAGCTGATAAGCTGGTAGAAGTTGATCCAAATGAATTCACTGATATTCTAGGGTGCATTAAAGGAGACGACCAGGAAGAGTCTAAGGTTTAGATGAAAGAAATGAAAGAGTTGATTGATATGTGTTAAGGGACTGTGGGGTTGAGCTACGGATAAGATACGCAGACGTAGGCTGGATTTAATGAGAGTCCTCTTAATATTACAAAGACGTTTTCAGCTTCGTCTAAGATTTCAGGAGTTCCAAATTTAGATAAATCTGCATCGAGCAAATCGCAGCCAAAACTGGTGTGTGCCGCACATAATCTCCAAATGTCTTTATTAAGATGCAAATGGATGATTTAAGTTCAATAAATTACTGGAATTGGTCCATTTTCAAACAATCAATTACATCATAAAACTCAATAAGAATTACCCCACGATGAATTCGACCATCGCAGTGACATCACCAAACCACAAAACATGATCTGCAAAGACATCAAAGAAATCCTCACTCTCACCGAAGACATCGAAAACCTCGGTATCTACGAAATAGTTGAAAACAGCAAAAAAGATGAATCTTTGATGTAAGAGATACTGTTTGAGATGAAGTAACTTTCACAGTTTTCAAGATAGTACACCCGTCTTATCGATCAAGGAGATGACAGTAATTTGTAATTTAGTAAAATATATGAAATGATAGACAAGTAAGAGCACATTGCCAAGAAATCAGGGCAGAAGCAAGATTTATAGAAAGCTGTTGAGTTTCTGGAGAATTTACATTAGGAATTGATTGATCTTGATTAGAGGAGAAAAGAGTTGAATATTGTTAATGCGGCAGTTCTGCAAGAAGAGAAGCTGGAGATGGTGTTTTAATAAGCTATAACGCAAGTCTAGTTTTGCAAACAATTCAATAAACTAAAGCTTCAAAACAGCCCAACATTCAAATTAACGATCAACCAGTCATTCGAACTACTGGAGCAAGCTTAAGCCAACTCTCTGATCTCTAAGGAATCTCACATCATGAAAAAGTTGTAAAGAAACATTAACAAATTCGAAATGTTCGGAAGACATTATGGAGAGTACGTTCGATTCAAGAACCGATTGGAATCAGAAATGGCATCTAATTAAGAGTAAGGATTTGCTAGAGAGCAGACGGACTACAGGTTTACTTATGAGTTTGTGTAGAATCTAATCAGAGATGCAGAATTAATTGATATTGATATCTATAGTTAGAAGACCAATAACGAGTAACAGAAATCTAGAATCAATACTACTTTCGACATTCAAAGCTTGAAAGGTGATTTGTTAGAATTTGATGATTTTAAAAAGGATTTTGTCACGCTTATGGAATAAATTGGACAATAAATCTTTGATAAACAGACTGCGGCTGCGATTGAAGATATGAGAACTCAAGGACTTATTGACGATTTTGATAAAATGAGAATAAAGATTACGACTTTACCGTTATTTGATAAACCTACTCAGAAAAAGATCAAAGCTTTTGTCTGGATTTTCGACGCATACGATTTAATCAAATGTGGATAAATTGACCCAGAATCCGTTTTCAACGTCATAAATGTTTACCAAAATTAGAAATCTAAACTGAACGATGAAAAGTTCATGACAATCAAGCAGTGGAAAGACTTCATCAAGCATCATGAAAAGTTCACAGGTTTGTTTCCTTAGCTTAAAAATCATTCAATTATTTCTTAACTGGAATGGCAAGTAAATTTAGCTCAAGAACTCATTGACGAAGTTAGAGATCAAAAGGCTGTTGCTCGAAAGTTCACTCTTCTTTTCAACAAAGGCAGTGATTATTGGAAACACGGTAACAACAACTATGATGACGATAACGATTACGAAAATAATGGATAATTCGACAACTCAAGAAAGAGAGGTATTTTCAAGAATAAATTAGGTGATAAATTGTCTGATATTAGGAGTCATGAAAACTAAAGAGATGGAATCATTGGTCCAAACATTTCAAAGGATAGACTGATGGGCTAGTTTAGATCTAAGTTTTATATTGATGATTTCATTGATAAACGAAGATAAGCCTACAATATTAATATCAATTTGAATGAAGAAATTAGATCTTTAGACAAATGGATTTAGGATTACGAGTAATATGCTAAATTCAAATCTCAGAATGTGTCAAATAAGATAATGGATGATATCATTAAAAAGATTAATAAATGCCAGAAAGAAGAAGACGACGAAGAAATCATTAAAGAAGAAGAAATCATTTCCGAACAAGCTTGCAAAATCTACGCATTTTCTTATCAACCTCTTTTTGAAAACCATTAATTCGATTAGCTTAAGATGATTGCAAAACAAGTTTTCGTTAGTCCTATTAACAATTGGACCCTTTACAGTATTTTAAAGAAACGTTTAGAAATAGCTTATGAAATCTAATAAGGATTGAAATTCTTGATGAAGCAAAAACAACAACGGATAAGTTTCAAAATGGTTGAACCCTTCATTAATCATTACAACCTTAACTGCTAGGTTAAGGGACTTGTTGAAATTGATCAAATGATTGACCTAGTTGATAAAAACACTAAGGTAATGACTGAAATAAAAAGTGAAATATAAAAGTCTAAAACGTTGACTGACTAATAAGAAATGCTGACGTCTCACAAGCAAATAAAAGCATTGCACGCATCTTTAGAAATTTAATTTGATAAAGAAGACACCGCTATCCAGGTTAGCGTTTGGTTGCTTCATTTGGATATCATTTAACAACATAAGGATTATTGCATGGATGTAGAAGATTTCATTGAATTCGATAATGGATACAAAAAACTTAGAATGAGTAAGAGATAAGAATACGAATCAAAAGTTAAGACTTACAAAGAATAACGAGAATAGGTTCTAACTCTTGTGAATTTGATTCGAGAAACAAACACTTTTGAAGAGCTTTAAGTTGTTATTGATAAGTAATTTACTAAATCTTCTTCTTTGTGTTTTTAGGTTGATTTTAAATAAATGATAGAAGATAGAAAAGCAAAGTTTGAGATGGTCAAATCTGGGTTATCTGTTCCTATTACTCCCAATTAAATTAAGAAAAACGCATTGTAATCTAGCTCAAGTTCAAATTCTAATTCAAGATCAGGAAGTTCTAGGTCTAGTGGCTCTTCGAGGTCTCGATCCAGTGGTTCATAGAGCAACAGTGGCCCAAACTCTTAAGGTTCTGGCTTATCGATTGATTCATCAAACAGTGATGAAGATTCGTAATCTGATGTTTCTGGAGAAGATGATATCTAAGACGAAGTTGATAAAAGAATTAAAATAGGTGAAGACCAATCTTACAAAAGTAAACGCCAACAAGAAAAATAACAAAAGAAAGACGCAGAAAAAGTTTACAAAGAAACTCAGAAAAGTCTTGGCAAACAAGTTTAAACCACAAATCCTTCTCGCCAAAACCCCAACAACAAAATGGGAAATAGCGGCTATTTCAATCCTTACGACTCCAACATTCAAGAAGCTTAGCGCAAAAGCATCCAAAATGTTCGAAACGACCGAAAAAAGAAAATTTATTCAGGTCTAAAAGCTTTAAAAGATAAATACGAAATTGAAGATTAAAGCAACGCCTAGGTGGTGACTCTTGAAGACAAATGCTTTGACATAGCATTGAGTAAAATGGATGTTGTATATTCTGGAAGGATTGAGAATATTCTTAAGAATCTAAGGTTTTTGACTCAGCATGAGGATATGACGGAGTTTGTGCAGAGAATGTTTGTTAAGTAAAGTATTGATGTTATCAAATTGATCCAACCACACCCTAAATTCAGAGAAATGTCATAAAATATCTAGGATAAAATCAGAAAACCCAAAACAAACAAAAGTGCTATTCAGAAAGCTAAAGACTATAATATTATTGATATTTTAAAGGGTGATGAGTAAGAAATTCCTAAGGAAAACACTCAAAGCAAAAAAGAGATTGAAGGACCTGTGAAGAACGACCATTAGAAAGAAGACGCAAAAAGAGATTCTAGATATTCTGATGATTCATAATCTTATCAATCTTTGAAAGATAATGCCGGTGGATTTAGTCCATTGGCAGACGGTGGTACTGAAACCAATGTGGATGCACCCGGCAGTTAGCAAATTGCGAATGGAGGTAGCACAGCTTACCAGAACCCATTGACGTACGTGAACCCGCCAATAGCACCCGTGGCGAAATACAATCCTTCAAAAGTTGTGACTCAGTTTTAATCTGGTGACGGTTACGGCCTCGCTACTGAGCAGGCACAAGTTATTCTTTACAATCCTATTAATAAAAAATGTGTTGTGGATTCTGTTTTAAAGCAAAAACAAAAAGGCTAGATGAACAAATTGTCCCAGAATTATGAGAACATCAAGATGAGAGAAAATCAAGATAAGTAAAGAATGAACAACGCTAAACCTGGGTCTCTTTTGTAAATTTGGAGAGGTAAACTAGATATGGTTGGTTAATCAAGAAAACCTAATGTTTAATACAATATGGAAGCTTCAGTTTTGAACATTGACCTTTGGTCATGTTAGGATATCAGTAATTATTAATCCCTCCCAGACTTACCGCTATGCCTTATGAAAAACAAACTTTCGACATCCGGAGCATTGAAACTTAAAGGGTAATCCTAAGTTAAAGGAGTGATGAATTATTTTAAAAAGTTGTAGATGGAATCAAAGAAAATCCTTAGAGGATGGATCACACCCCACGAGAATTCTAAAATCTTTTAATAAATAAACTAGGATATCTTTGACTCCTACCATTCTGAGTTAACTCTATCTGATAAATGTACTTTGTTTGTTATGTATGATCAATTAACTCGTAATAATAAATCCGATGAAAAAATACAAGATGATATTGAAGAAGTGCGAATGTATGTTTTACCAATTAACGAAAATACCGTTGATTTCTGTTAATAAATGGGCATTTGTCCAACACAAGACCATCTTAGAAAATGGCCAAACCTGTTCGCTTATTTAGTTAATATAAAACATCTTAAATATTCTTCCTTTGAGAAAATGAGCATTTCCAAAAGTGGAAGAATGAGTTTGAATCCCAAGATGACAATTGACGCAAGTTAACTCGAGTAGGTTAAGATCCCAGTTGTTCCGCTTCCAATTTAAGCCAGCAACCAACAAGTGCATGATCCCACAGCTGTTCTTATCAAGCAAGAATTCTAGCCATAATCAGACCAACCTGCTTCTAACTTTAATAATGGAAGTGCAGACTACAACGAAGACCAGGAAGAACAAAAAATTAACGATATGATCCATAACTTAAGAATGAACAACACTAGCTATGAAGGTATTATGAATGCCTTACTTCCATTTATTCATTTTATTGAGCAAAAGAATTATTCTAAACGTATTGAACAAAAATTAACTCAGTTTATCCAAGAGCTCATCGATGAGAGGAACCGGGTACAAACTATGGAGAAGCATTAGTTTTAGAGATCAATGGCTCCAAACGTTGATGATTCTAATATCACTTAGAATTCTGCGTAAAGAATGATGCAGATCTAACCTCCTCAGTAATATCAGATTCCTGACGCGCACATGTCTATTCCACCACCTGGAATGGGCATGGCTCAGCCTCCAATGATGGTACCACCTCCATAAGCCATCGGCTTGCCACTGGGTCAATAGTTATCACATGAACAAATCCAACAATTGATTAGTTTGAAAAACTAAGGGAAGTTAAACCCCTAACAAATTCAAGTTTTAGAAGGATAAATCCAAAGTCTTAGAATGTTTGAAGGCATGCAAGCCCAAGATCCAAGACAAGGAAGTTACTATGGTGCTGGAGGGTCGTTCCCACCAAATAGAAATGTATGAATGAATAGTTTATTAGTATGTCACTTTTTATAACAAATTTAATTAATCATTAGAGAATAATATTTAGTTTTTGAAATTAAAGGGGTTTTGGGGTTTTGGGG
>Ga0115005_10005045_pt1 | contig 10447 bp, 7 predicted proteins | sample ArcOceMetagenome_FD_87163 | JGI IMG/M metagenome (GOLD analysis project Ga0115005, IMG submission 87163) | Marine eukaryotic phytoplankton communities from Arctic Ocean - Arctic Ocean - Greenland ARC118M Metagenome | ecosystem: Environmental > Aquatic > Marine > Oceanic | place: Arctic Ocean...
ATCTTACAGCTCACAGTCTTGTAGCACAAACACTTCTGTCAAAATTCCAGAGTAAGTATTCTTCCATGACTTTTACATGACCGTCGGTTGAAAGTGCCTTTAGATTTTGAAATACATCAATTTCTTCTAAAGTCAGCTAAAGTACCATAAATTTTTGAGCTGGTCGTCAATTTGGGTGTTTCAGTCTTGTCCAACAATTTGACCACTGTCAAGCTAAAAACGTCAAGTCAACTTCGTTACAAGATTCACAAAAATTGGGATTCCGAAATTTCGCGCTTTATCAGATTGAAGATTGCCTTGTTTGCAGCAATCTTACCGTACACCCTGACTTAGGTGCAAGTGAATGTCTGGTCGTGCTCAATAGTTGCACTCACAACATAATTTGTTTTGTTTGAACCTTTACGCATACGTACACGTACTGTACTTATACTTATACTGCTATAGGCGCCAACAGAGCAAGAAAACGCGCCCGACTAACCAGCATCATACCAAACCCGCCCACACAACTAGAAAATGAGTTATAGGCCAGGCCACAGCGTAAGAAGCCGGTCTTCCAGTAGGGGACCTAAATCGAAGAGATTGAATGCTTTGGAACCAAGACGGTCTTCCAGTAGGGGGCCTAAATCGGAGAGAGTGACTACTTTGGAACCAAGTCCTTACTCTCTCAGCCTTGTGGATCCAAGTCCTTACTCACATGCAGAGTCTCACCATGTGATCAGATTTAAGGCACCAACCGGACCCACGCTTGTTACTCCGGAGAAGCCTAGGCACAGTACTAGGGATCAAGCTCGTCTTTCTGTCAAGAAACGTTTGGAAAGCACGTTAAACGACAGCGTGAACACCGAAGCGAGCATCAAAACGAAATCCAAACTTAAGACAGGAAAAGAAAGGCGCGGAAGGGAAAGATCCAGATCCAGATCAAGAGGTGCGTTCCGGAGATCTCTCAGTTCCAAAAGAGGTAAAGCAAGTAGTGGCGATAGTGTATGTTCTGCCTCCTCCGCGAAGAGCAGCAGGAGCATAAGAAGTGTAGGGAGTAGAGTCATGACCAAGGTCAAATCTTTCAAAAGAAGCAAAAGCATCAGTGGTAAAAGCGTTAATTCTACATCAAGCAGACGAAGCTTTTGGAGGCGCAGAAGGAAGAAGACAGAAAATTTTGTCTATGTGAAACAAACCCCTACTCCCATCCTCCAGTTGAAGAAGAAGCCAAGGAAGAACGACAATGATGATCCGATCCTTGGTCTTGGTTTGCTTTGTAGTTCATTTGAACAGGTAACCTTATGCAGGGACTATCTCTGTGGTGGCACGGACGAAGAATTGATCGGTACAGTAATTGGAGTCGAAGATCCTAATGACCCAAGATACTAAGTGAACCTTGAATTCATTGTGTAATCGGTGAATGACTCAGACTTCTTTGCATATAAATGCGGACATTTGAACTATGAAAACTGATTCCGTATTTTTCTCGGACCGCCTTTATTTTAATTTCTAATAACATGTTACATACTGGTATGACAGCTCGAATAATTATCCAAACAAAATAGATTTCGTCTCTTGAGCCTCATGGCGAAACCTTCGACATGCTTATTCAAACGAATGCTTCCTGCCACAAGACAAGAGTGTAGGTTTTTTATGCATGGTACAGCCTACGGCTATCTACTCGGGGCGGTACCGGCAAGCAAGAGGGTCTGAAATCCCCAACTTCCTGCCAGATCAATTCCTGAAGGCGTTCACGGTGGAGTTTTTCGTTTTCGAAACTGAAATCAAATGATGCGCCGGCAATGGGTTCGTCATCAGGATTATGCATGGATTTGAAAAAAGGGTGACTCAATGCTTCGGCCACATTGATTCGCTTGCGGGGATGAATCGCCAGCAATCTCGACAACAAATCAATGGCAACGTTTGTCGCATTTGGGAATTGTTTGCTCAGGGGGACGGGATCCTTCTTAGGGAGTTTCCTCAAGAAGTTTCTGGCCTTGGAGGAAGTGATGAAATCCATATCACGTTCGGGTACGTTTCCCAATTTTTCTGTGATGAGAGTGAGCTGTTGAAAATAGTCCAAAATGTTAGTTAACGATTGTTGGAATGCATGTAAGATTTTCGTAAGCTTTGCAATCGTACGTACCTGATCGATGTAATCGTCGCCAGCCAAAAATGGCTTCCTGCCCAAAAGTTCAGCAAAGATGCAACCAACACTCCAAAGATCAATTGGTTTCGAGTATTCATGGCACGCCAGCATAATTTCTGGTGCTCTGTACCATCTAGTGACAACATATTCTGTAAGCAACAATGAATGTTTTCTGTCATTCTCAAGGTCCTCATCGTGAGTTGGGGAAATTCCGCGAGCTAGACCAAAGTCACAAACCTTCAAATCACAGTTGGAGTTCACCAACAAGTTTGAAGGTTTTAGATCTCGATGAATGACGTTCGCAGAATGCATGTACTTTAAAGCACGCAAAATTTGGTACATGAAGTACTGGACGTGATCAATAGAAAGGGATTGTTTCGAATAAATAATTCTATGGAGATCCGTCTCCATGAGATCAGTGACAATGTAGACATCTCTAAAATCTCCAACGTGTCTTGCTAGAGGCGGCATCATGTCCTGAATGGTGATGATATTTTCGTGATTGAAATGCTTGAGCAATTTAATTTCTCTGAGAATACGCTTAGCGTCAACTTCGTCGTGGAAGGCTTTAGGTACCATCTTGATGGCAACATCCGTTCCACTAGAAAAGTCTTTGGCAGAAATTACGACGCCATAGGCTCCTGATCCAACTGTGCGGAGCATACTGTATCTCTTGTCAACTGTGAATTTATGCTTGTCCACTTTAAAAGTATGGTATGCATAGGAGGAGTCAGTTGTAATTTCAGAAACGATAGTTGATCCCTCATCGCCACTTAGAGAGAATGTTGGCTTTGAGGAAGAGAGTGATGGCTGTGTAGACGAGGAGGTAACTTCAGTGTAATCATCTCTTGAAGAGGATCTCATCCTGCTCATGCCATCGACAACTTGATTCAACATTGCCTCATTGTAATCGACTTTACGAGTTCTAGTGGTCGATCGCTCCTTGATTCTAGACGAACGCCTCTCTGGAATAGGCTTTGGAACAGGCTTTGTTTTGTCACTTCTGCGGCTGGGTTGGCCGGGGTGTCTTTCAACGCCGTAAAACATTTTCTTTGCCTTATTTTCTGGATTGGAGTTTCCTTTATTTCGAATATTTTTGAGCGAGCTTTGTGCTGCCCGTTTCTTCTTCCAAATGTTGAACTTATTTGAAAAGTTGGACAAGGGTGTGCTTCGACTAGTTAGACTAGTTTCCTTCGTTGTGCTTGTGCTTTGATGGAAATCGCTATTGCTTCCGCTTCGATTGATTCCTCTAGCTTTTAGTACGCCAGGTGCTTTGAAATTCGTTGAAGATGAGCCTTGCATACTATCTTTCTTGTTTCCTCCGATCCTGATATGTGCACTGATCTGTAGAATCTCTGTGTCTCGAAGAAAAAGTAGGTTTGGTCTTTGGCGGGAATGATGGAAAAAGTGGTTCTGTTTTCATCGGCCAGTAATTCAGATCTACAGATATGAGGATATTTGAATCTAAGATTATCGAAGAGTCTTTGTGCAGAGATTTATTTGTGAAACGACTCTTTTAAAAAAACAGTGATGTTTCAAACCGCTTGGGTTGGTATTTTCAGTTTTTAAAAAAAGTTCGTGTTGTTTCTAATTGCACACATTCAACACACTACACGTACAGTACGTAGTATGATCAAAAGCAACAACGATAACATAAAGGGATCTTATGATTCATTCTAGGAGTTCTACCTTTTACCCCGAAACAAATATTGTTTCAAATTTAGTGAGTCAGTCGTATATTTCATAGTACTAGGAGTTCTACCTTTTACCCCGAAACAAATATTGTTTCAAATTTAGTGAGTCAGTCGTATATTTCATAGTACATTGGGTACCACCAAGTACTTACTACGTCGTGTACTCGTAGCTCGCTACGTGGGTACAGTAGTCAAGGTGTAGTAGATATTTCAAGAACTTTCTAGCTTGGCTTCTATATTCTTGATAATTTCATCAAGGTCTTCAAGGTGAGTAGTAGGAAGCTTAGTAGAATCAAAGTATGCAACTTTCACTTTCTTTACAACACCATTGACCAGAAACTTAAACTTCTTCAATGAATCTACATCGCCATCCTCTAAATGAAAATCAGCGATTTGGTGAACCACACGGCAAATTCTCGGTAGCATACTTTTATCAGTTTCCCACCCTCGGTAACTAACAAGGGAGCGATATTCTTTCATCAGATCGTCAATCGCTTGGTCGGCACGGCCGATACAGTCATTGAAGAAGGCAGAAACTTCAAACAGCCACGGGTCCTTTCCGCAACGTTGAAGCACTGACAATAATTCTCGTACACGGGCGAGCGTCCTTTTCGAGGAATCAATTGCTGCTGGGTCGCTGGATTCCACTGTGCTGCGGTAATTAGAAACAGATGCACTAACGAGGGCCCTTACAACCTTTTCTTCAATGGATGGCACTCCCTCGGACTCCTTTCTCTTCGCCTTCATGTCAACAAGGACAAGACATGCTTGAACAGCTTCATCGTATTTGTGGAGATCCATGCTCGTGTAAACTTTGCTTACCCATACACGCCAATTATTTCTATTTAATTTCAAGGACTAAAAAGTATAATAACAATGGTTAGATCAGACAAGCCCAAAACAAGTAATCCGCTTCTTCAGTATTTTCGGCCTTTCTTACCTCATTCAATGCTGGATAGGCTTCACTTGGATTTTTATTGTGCATATGAATAGCAGCTACATTTGCCCAGGCATCGCCCTCTTCTGGCTCTTGTTCAACGACTTCAGTGAAAGATTGCAATGCAGTCTCCCAATCTTCAAGTCGCATACTCAAGGCGCCCAGGCGAAACCAAATTTGCGGTGAAAGAGGTTTAATGTGCACAGCCAACTTGAATTGTTCTGCGGCCTTCTCGAATTCTCCTGTATCGGAATAATATTTCCCAAGGGCTACGTGGGCAGGAGAATACCTTCCATTAGATAATTCAATGGATTTCTCGTAGTGAGTCTTATCACCGGTGATGTCTCCAAGAGCTGCCCACATTCTTGGAGTCTCGGCCTCTGACAAACGCTTCCTTACTACCTCTTCCGCCTTCGTATCTTTCCCTGCTCTTCTGTAGCACTCGACAACCTCATCCCAAAGCTCAATTTCCTCGAAAATTTCAGCTGCACTCGTAACTATACCAATTTTTGCATATCTCTCTGCCAAGTCTCGCAAAGCTTCCCACCTTGGTGGATACACTATATAGTGAATGTTTCTCAGTCGCTCTTGAGGAGGGGCAGAGTCTTCCACTGCGGCCTGAAATGTTGATTGTGTCAAGGTAAGACGATTAGTATGCTGATCTGACAAGGCTTGTAGCTGGAAGAGAGCCCTTTCCCTTGTGTGATTTCTTTCGCTCTCCAACCAAGACCTTTCAAGCAACCCAGTTGCATATACCATCCAATCATCATGCTGTTGTAAAACGCGTTCAAGATACGCTCCCATCTGCTCAGCTGTGAGGCCATCCATGGGATTATCATTCTTAACATCCAGGCATAATGCAAGAAGCACTGTCTGATGCAGAATATTCAGTTGAAAATGAATGTTATCGTCTTCCTCTTCATATTTGACTTTATTCAATAGAATTGTGTCTTTCTCGAATTTAATCTCTTGCTCGCTGATTTTTGCCTTATCTACTGAATTTTCAACGCCTTTTCCTTGCACTGTAGGCTTTGCCCTCACAAGCATCTGGGCAGTGGCCTTTTGCTGAAATTTTGTTCTCTTTCCTTCAGCCCCAGTGACTTCTACATCAAGATCTGAAAACACGAGGGCTCTTTTGAAGAAAGGCTTTCCCATTTTGTCCCTTTTGAAATGATGCTCGGCAAGGCCATACTCCAACAACACTTTCGAAGCCAGAGCTCTTTTTTCTCCATCAGTTTCTCTTTCTGCACTATCACAGTATTTCGACACACAAATATCAAACATGCTGCTTGCTTCCTTCCACAAAGTCATTGACGTTTCGTCGCCTTGAAGAAGACGAGAATGTGCAACAATGGCACGTGCACACCATATTGGAGCACAAGCAAGATTCTGTACACACGCAACAAAAATTTCTGAAGGCGGCTCATAGTGATTTCCAGATGGACTCTTTCTTATGACAACCTTGTTTTGGTTTTCACTCTCATCTTTATCAGCAATGAACTCCGTCCAATCAGGTCTATTTGGAGCAGCGAGTGTCGAGAGAATCGACCGAGCTACCAATAGAAAGTATGGGAACTTGCATACCGGACATGGCCATTCTCCATCAACAGATAATTCTCCGAGAACAGAATTGTGGAAAGAGGCATCAACAGGGGGTTCTTTCTGTTTATCTTCTTCCTCTGTTTCTATTTCAACTAAATCACCATCAGGAGAAACATTCAGCTGAGAAGCAAAAGCTGAATGAGGATTCACAGTCCTGAGTATTTCATAAGTATCTTCTTCTTTCCCAGGGCGAGAGACACCTCCATGGTGCAAAGATGGCCCCGTGTAATTGCATTGCATGAAAATATTCAGACCTGCCACGGCCATCATCTCAACCTCTACGCATTTCGCAACAGTTGTACAATACTCCAATACGCAGTGCCTTATGCGTTGTGCAACACTAATAGACTTCTCAGCATCAGATGAGTCATAGCTAAAAAGACTTTGCGCAGTCGGACCACTTAAAATATCAATATAATGCCCTTCAGATAGAAGCTTGGATGATTCTTGGATTCTTTGAAGGACATCAGAATCAGTAGTTTTTGAATCTTGGCAACGATTATCCACATCACCGACGACGCAATCTTTCAATAAAATATGGCATTCTTCGTCTATTGCGCACTTGCCTTCGTCGCCTACATCAATTGCGGGTGTTAGGATTCTGTCAAAGACAATATTGGAAAGTTCGGAGGACAGATTGGCCTTTGAAGCGCTGTTTGTAGAATCCCCTGCTTCACCCTGCATCAATGCCTTGGCACCTTCCATCAAAGCTTTATTTGCGCCAACAGTGTTATTGCTTACATGTGTGTTCTTTTTCTGTGAGGTCGGCATGGGAAAATCTTTGGTTTCACTTTTCGTTTCTGATTTTGCTTCTGCCGCCACATTTTCATCTGTTTTTTCTTTTTCAGGTGATTTCGGATCTTCATCCGCATCGAAATTCACCCCTTCGAAATCCATGAGGGCAAATCCTACATCTGAATCATTAGATAAGCAGGAACTATCGTCACTCTCTGCATCCATCTTAAAAATCTTATGAAGACTACAGTAGTACTGTCACCCGTGTATGATACAGTATTATGATTGTGTTTGTTTTGTTTTGTTCAGTGGCTGCTGGCAGCTTTCATTTATTTTAGAATAATGATCCCTATCAGGTAGGGTTTATAACCGCGCGCCACATAACAACACACAACGCTAACAAAAACAACGTGTTTCAAGGACGATACATACTTACATACGACGAAGGAAGGTATCAATCAATCTGCCCAACCAAGCCGCCCAACTGCAATCAACTTGCTTCATTTTCATACCTTCATTTTAAATTCTGGAACCCATTCTAATCACCATGGTACACCTGAAAATTTTATCTATTGCGATACTCGCACTGGGTATGAACTCAATCACCAATGTTTGTGCTTTCATGCAGCCAAACACATGCTCAAGAGCCACACTCATCCTCCAAGCAACCACCAGAGATGATAGTTCAGAATCAACAAAGTTATCTGATAGACGATCGATGATCCGGAACGCATCAAGTGCTGCCGCTGCCGCTGTCATGTTAAATTTCCCAGAAAATTCCAATGCTATGAACGCCAAAGGCAGAACCGAAGGTTACGCCATCCAGCATACCGAACGGGAATGGGCCTACTTGCTAAGTGGACAGCAGTACAATATTTTGAGACAGGGAGGGACCGAACGCCAAAATAGCTCAATTCTAGAAGGGGAAGATCGAAAGGGAGAATTCAGATGCGCTGGATGTAATACACCGCTATTTGCCAGCTCAGCAAAATTTCACAGTGGCACAGGATGGCCATCTTTCGCCACACCACTGGAAGGTGTGGAAACTGAAAATGTGAATCCTGTCCAGGCGGGTCTTCTCGGTGCTGAAACACGTTGTGGAACTTGCGGGGGGCATCTGGGAGATGTTTTCAGTGATGGAATTCTTTACGTGAACACGCCTGCATTTGTTTCGGGAAAAAGGTATTGCATTGACGGTGCAGCTCTTATCTTCAAGCCTGCGGATGGTGGCGATGACGTCTTTGGCGATATGACCCCTCCTGCAAAGAAGAAGGAAATGCCTGGTTTCTTAGCTCCACCAAAAATCAATGCCAGAAATATTTAGAAAAGGTCACACGGAAGAAAAGTGTTTATCAGTACACTAGATTGAAGCAAAAGTGTGACGAAAGACGAAACCGATTCAAATTTGAAATTGCAAGCAAACAATTACACTGCATGTAAGCGATATTTTGAAAGTGGGCAGCGGCATACATGTTCCTCCTTAGCTTCTCAAAGTTGGTGGCTTGGACTGTTTATTAATAAATAGTCAAGCAGCATGAGAGACAAGTGCCGAAGCAGATATAATACAAAATATGTTTACCACACGTTGAACGTAATGAAAAACAAATTAGAAGCATTATTATCGTACACTCATGGGTACAGCTTGTCAATCACCTCGTCATCCAACCTAATCGTTACACAGACATACACGGCAGGCTGTATCATACCAGACATAGCAAAAGCCAAAGTCGGTCATTGGCATTCCAATGTCATTTCAAGTTCAAACTTTAGTCATTTCTTTCACATTTTTCAGCACCTTCACTTTTTAGAACGCTGTATTCGCTTTTACGTAAACCTACTTCGAGAATACAAGTCACAGCAGTCATGTCTTTCACTAGTCGATTATTCAAACTCTTCTATGAGATTTCTGTCCTGCAACCTAATTGCGAGAAAGTCAGGTTACAGTAGTCATTGGCATTTCAATGTCTTTTCGAGTTGAAACTATTTAGGCATTTCTTTCTTTTTCCAGCCCCATACTTTGTGAAAGCTCGTCAGATCTCTCTCTCTCGAGGAGGGTGTCTTGTAAGTCACAACAGTCATTTATTTCACTAGTGTACTAACAGTAATTTATTTCACTACTCCATCTTTTTCGAACTCGTTCAATTCAAGTGTAAGACCTCATAATTTCTACCCCGTGAGCCGTGAGGATATTGCAGTTTGTTTGATCCTAACATTTCAGCTACGTCTCCTTTCTATCATTCTTCTTCACTAATGAAAAGTCCCACAGCAACACATGCCAAAGCTTTTGGAAGAGTTCTTCTGACGGCAAAAAAACGGTAGGACCAAGTGTTCACTCCTTGCATTGTTTTCAACCGTCTTCTTCGTGGTACTACTAATATCAGATGGTGGTATGTTTGCAGAGAGGACACTCTCCGGAGAGACCGCAAGTGGGCAGGAAACTCTGCAGTGTCCTGTCGAGCCGGCTGGGTACTTGGGGACAAGGCAGGACATCCCCCCCGGGTCTCCCGTTTTGTGGATTATCCCTTGTGACGTCAGATATCCTGAGTTCCGCACCATTTGGAGGAACCACCTATTTCCCCATATGCCGGCTCTTAACTTCGATGCTGTTTTCCTTGTGGAGAAATCATCAAAAGCCCATGTGGATCCAGCTGAAGTAGAAGAATATGGAGATATTGTATTTTATGATGTCCCTGCCTACACTGACGTTGTATTGGCCGGTTTCTACTTCCCTTGCAATGAAAGGTTATCGTTATGGATTGAACCAAGAGAAACAATAACAATATGAATGGTTCATCAGACCAGATATGGACGCATTCTATTGTCTCCATCACATTCGATTTGAGCTCAATGTACTAGAGGCGAAAGAAAGACCCGAATCAAAGCCTAGCATACATTGGGCACATTTTTATGGGGACGGAAAAGATGGTGGCCAGCCTGGACCCCCGGTATCAGATGTACATGAGGTTCTTAATCGGTATGCAGCCCAGGAGGCATTAAAATATGCACCAGAGGCAATGCACGACGGAATTTGGGATTTGGACGCTGTCGAAGTTTACGGGAGTAATATAGCAGACCTATCACCAAACGTCACGCATATACATGATATTCGTTGGGCGTTTCAAGGTGGTGCTCCGGATTTTAATTTCATTTCATATTGGAATTCCGGCTTTGCAAGCAACGATTATGCTAATGAATGCATTTGTGCAAACTGGCTGGCATGGCACATAAGAAAGGATGACCTTGCAGTGAGGTATATCAATATGGCAGCTTGGGCAGAGGAATCGCAAACTAAGACGATTGAGTTTAATCAGCCTATTCCGGTTGGAGCACAGATTGGTTATCCCCCTTTTCCAG
>Ga0115005_10005046_pt1 | contig 10446 bp, 9 predicted proteins | sample ArcOceMetagenome_FD_87163 | JGI IMG/M metagenome (GOLD analysis project Ga0115005, IMG submission 87163) | Marine eukaryotic phytoplankton communities from Arctic Ocean - Arctic Ocean - Greenland ARC118M Metagenome | ecosystem: Environmental > Aquatic > Marine > Oceanic | place: Arctic Ocean...
CCCGCACCATTCCAAAGGTGTGTGGTGGTGATACGCCTCAATGTCTCGAAGTGGGCATAAGTTTATATGGTCAGGTCATCGACCAAGTCGTGCCGGTCAGCTCTACGCGCACGGCAGAAATGACCAAGTTGCTCGAAAACATTCATCGGGCTGTCAATATTGGCTTGGTAAATGAAATGAAAATTGTAGCAGATAAAATGGATATTGATATTCATGAAGTAATAGACGCAGCAGCAACGAAACCATTTGGTTTTGTTGCCTATAAGCCAGGTCCTGGACTCGGGGGGCATTGTATTCCGATCGATCCATTTTATTTAACTTGGAAAGCGAGAGAGTATGGAGTTCATACTCGTTTTATTGAGCTGGCAGGTGAAATAAATAATTCAATGCCTAGTTATGTAATGAAAAAGTTAGGGCAAGGTCTCAACGAAAGAGAAGTTACAATCAATGGTGCAAATATTTTAATTTTAGGAATTGCATATAAGAAAAATGTTGATGATATGAGAGAGTCACCTTCTGTTATGCTTATGGAAAAGTTGAGAAAACGTGGAGCTAAGCTTTCATACTCAGATCCTCATGTTCCAGTATTTCCAAAAATGAGAGAACATAAGTTTGATTTATCGAGTATTGAGTTAACAGCTGAAAACTTAGCCAGATTTGACTGTGTTGTTTTAACTACTGACCACGACAAATTCAATTATGCTGATATTTTAAAATATTCAAAATTTCTTGTTGATACAAGAGGTAAGTTTAGAGAAAGAGCTGAAAACATAGTTAAGGCGTAAGAATGAAAAATTTTGCAATATTAGGAGTTGGTGGCTACATCGCTCCAAGACATATTCAAGCAATAAATGACACTGGTAATAGAACTGTTACCGCAATGGATGTTAATGATTCTGTTGGAATTTTAGATCGTTATACACAAGATGTTGAATTTTTTAAAGACTTTGAACGATTTGAATCTCATATCGATTCCCTAAAAGGAACTGAAAAGCAAGTTGATTTTATTTCAATATGCTCTCCAAATCACCTTCATGCTTCACATATGAAATTTGCCCTAAAGAATGGTTGTCATGCTATATGTGAAAAGCCCTTAGTTCTTAATGAAGCAGACATAGATGAACTTAAGTTATACGAAATAAAATATGGAAAAAAAATTAATACAGTTCTCCAATTAAGAGTTCATGACTCTATAATTGAATTAAGAAATAAAGTTTCTAAAAACCCAAAAGAGAAATACGAAGTAGAGCTAACTTACCTAACAAGCCGTGGACCTTGGTTCCATGAGTCATGGAAAGGTATTACACAAAAATCAGGTGGATTAACTTCAAACATTGGAATTCACTTTTTTGATATGCTTACATGGATTTTTGGTGACTTAAAGAAGAATGAACTACACCTTTCTAGCAACCTTATGGCCAGTGGTTATATGGAGCTAGAAAAAGCAAATGTTAAATGGGTTTTAAGTGTTGATAGAAAGTATCTTCCTCAAAGTGCAATTGATAAAAATATGACAACGTACAGATCAATAACAGTTGATGGTGACGAGATTGAGTTTTCTGGTGGCTTTACTGACCTCCACACAAAAGTTTACAAAGAAGCTGTTGCTGGTAATGGTTATGGTCTTGAGGATGCAAGAACTGCAGTACGAATTGTAGACCAATTGCGCTCTCAAAGCCCTATGGGAGTTCAGCATAATTCTCATGAAATGATAAAGGAATTATAAATGTCTGATTACTTTAAGCATGAAACTGCAATTATAGACGAAGGTGCAGAAATTGGAGCTGGTTCGAGAATTTGGCACTGGGTTCATATTAGTAGCGGAGCGAAGATTGGTGAAAAATGCTCATTTGGTCAGAATGTATTTGTAGGAAGTAGAGTTATAATAGGTAATAATGTAAAAATTCAAAATAACGTTTCAGTTTATGACAATGTGTTTATAGAAGATGATGTTTTTTGTGGTCCAAGTATGGTTTTTACAAACGTATATAATCCAAGAAGTGCTGTTGTTAGAAAAGACGAATATAGAGATACTTTTGTGAAGAAAGGTGCAACTATTGGAGCAAATGTAACAATCATTTGCGGCGTAACTTTACATGAGAATTGTTTTATTGCTGCAGGAGCTGTTGTAAATAAAGATGTTAAGTCATATGCATTGATGGCAGGAGTTCCTGCTAAGCAAATTGGTTGGATGAGCAAGTTTGGTGAACAAATTAAGCTTCCTGTAGAAGGCTCGGGAAATTGGACTTGTTCAAATACAGGCGATAAATATATTTTAGAAAATAAAGAAATGAAAACAAAATAAAGGAAGTAGATATGGAATTAAAGGGAAAAAAGTTTTTAGTTATTGGTGGGGCAGGTTTTGTAGGCTCGCATGTAGTAGATCAACTTTTAAAGGAAGACGTTAAAGAGGTAATTATCTACGATAACTTCTTTAGAGGTAGAGAGGATAATATCGCTGAAGCATTAAAAGATCCAAGATGCCGTTTATTTGAGCACGGTGGAGATATTATGTATCCAGATATTCTTTCAAAAGCAATGGAAGGTGTTGATGGTGTATTTCATTTGGCCGCTCTTTGGATTCTTCAATGTCATGAATACCCTAAAACTGCTATGGAAGTTAATGTTCAAGGAACATTCAACGTTATCGAAGCTGCAATTAAGAATAACATAAAAAAAGTTGTTTATTCTTCTTCAGCTTCTGTCTATGGGAATGCACTTAAGTTACCGATGACTGAAGATCATCCTTATAATAACTTTACATTTTATGGAGCATCAAAAATTGCTGGGGAGCACTTTTTTAAATCACTCGGTGATAGATATGATATGGACTGGGTTGGACTTAGGTATATGAATGTATATGGACCTAGGCAGGACTACACAGGTGCATATATCGCAGTAATGCACAAAATATTAGATAGAATTGGTAAGGGTGAGAGACCAATGGTTTATGGTGATGGTTCTCAACAGTATGACTTCGTTGCAGTTCATGATATTGCAAGAGCAAATATACTTTCTATGAAGTCTGACGCTTCTGGAGAATGCTATAATGTCGGTAGAGGTATTGGTACATCAATAAAAGAGTTAACAGAGTTGTTGATCGACTTAACTGACTCAAAAGAAGAAATTGAATATATGCCTGAAGGCTTAACTTTTGTAACAAACAGAATTGGTTGTCCAGAAAAAGCAAAAAAAGATATTGGATTTGAGTGGAGCGTTGATCTTAAAGAGGGAATGCAAAGACTAATTGATTGGAGAAATTCAGATATAGAAGCTCTTGAATCTAGAAGAAACAAGCTTAAGGGTGTCGGGCACGATAACAAATAATATGACCAATGTTACAAAAATAACAAGCTCTAAAAGATTTCTGTTTAGAGATCTATTAGAGCTTCGTGATTATAAAGATCTCCTGTATCATATGTTTAGGAGAGAGGTTATAGCGACTTATAAGCAATCTATTTTTGGTGTCTTGTGGTTTATAGCTCAACCTTTATCTCTAACTTTAGTTTATTATTTTATTTTTACAGAAATTGCAGACTTAAAAATTACTAAGATGCCTCCAGCTCTTTTTTATCTAACAGGAGTAGTTGCATGGTCTACTTTTCAAGAGATATATTCTAACACTTCAGCTTGTATAGTTAATAATGCTCATTTATTTAGCAAGGTTTATTTCCCGAGACTAATTGCTCCATTATCTGTTGTTAGTACAGTTTTGTTGAAGACACTTATTCAGTTCTTGGGAATTTTGATTTTCTCCGCTTACGCAAATTATTCTATGGGTATAGACGTTTTTATTAATCCAATTTATCTCTTTTTGTCAGTATTAATGATTGTACTTTTGTCTTTTGGACTTGGTCTATTAACTGCAAGTCTATCCGTTGTATATAAGGATTTAAAGTTTATATTAAGTTATGCTGTGGGGCTGCTTATGTATGTATCACCTGTTATGTACTCAATTGAGGCTTTAGATAAAAAATATGCAATATTAATTAAATACAATCCGCTAACAAGCTTTATAGAAATTCTTAGGAGCGGGATTGTCAATAGTTATTCCTTTGATCAAGGGGATTTTATTCGATCTAGTGTTGTTACATGTATAGTATTTGTTTTGGGCATTCTCGTCTTTGGAAAAGTTGAAAAAGACTGTGTCGATAGGGTGTGAAAATGGAACCAGTTATTTCAGTAAAAAACGTAACTAAAGAGTATAGGTTGGGTGCTCTTTCAACAGGAGCATTCATAACAGATGTTATCGATATGGGGAAATCACTCCTAAATCGAGATTTTCATTCAGAAAAAGAGATATTAAAAGCTGTAAATAATGTTAGTTTTGATGTTTTTGATGGAGATATTTTAGGTGTTGTTGGGGGGAATGGAGCAGGTAAATCTACTCTGCTTAAGTTATTATCACGAATTACAATACCAACGAAAGGTGAAATTGAAATCAAAGGTAAAATGTCTTCTTTGCTTGAGGTTGGAACAGGTTTTCATCCTGAATTAACAGGAAGAGAGAATATTTACCTTAACGGTACTATTCTTGGAATGAGTAAGTTTGAAATTGATAGCAAATTAGATCAAATTATAGAATTCTCTGGTGTAGAAAAGTTCCTAGATACACCTGTCAAAAGATACTCCTCAGGAATGGTTGTAAGGTTAGGTTTCTCTGTAGCGGCATTTCTTGAACCAGATATTTTAGTTGTCGATGAAGTTCTTGCTGTTGGGGATAGTGCTTTTCAAGAAAAGTGCTTAGGAAGGTTGAAGGATATTTCAAGTAAGGGGCAGGTTGTGTTGTTTGTTAGTCACAATCTACAATCATTAAAAAAACTTTGTACACGAGGAATTCTGATACAGAATGGAAAATTAGTACTGGACTCTACAATAGAGAATGTTCTTGAAAGTTATGTTTCAAAGACGCAAGTGGGTATTGAAAATGGAATCATTCCAAAAGAAATGAAGAGGGCGTTGGCCTCTGGTGAGATATTGATTAGACGTTTTCAGCTCGTTGATCGTTCTATAAATGTGATAAATCAGTTGTATTTTCGTCAGCCTTTAAGGTGTATTCTTGATGTTGATAGAAGTTCGAATGTGACAGATGTTTATTTTACAGCATTAATATTCAATAAAGACGGTGATAAAATTGCTCATTGTGATAAAGAAATTACTAGTTTTGTGAAATTAATTAAAGATGAGTCTTTTCTTTTTGACTTGAATATCACTTTGACTCCCGGAAGCTATTATGTCGACGTTACTCTTTATAACGAAGCAGGCGGACAGTATGACTACATTCAGAACTGTTACCAATTTGAAGTTATGAATATCTCTTTTGAGAACTTTTCGACATATTCAGGAGCGAAAATTTCGGGTACTTCCTACTCTGAAATGATTGTAGAGACGAAAGGATAGCTCTGTTTTGAAAAATAAAAGAAAAACAATTAAAAGAGTAATTATTAATCTTGCACTGGGTTTTGAAAGTAGAAGGCAAATTGAAGTAAAGTTTAGTCAAAAGCTACTAAATATCCAGGAAACTATATACTTTTTCTTTTTTATTAGATGGTTTAGGTTCAAATATAGAGACCTAACTGAACTAAGGAAAAGTAGTGATCCAAGGATTATGATTGGTTTAACTCCAATCATTAATTCGAAGTATTGGGTTGAGGCTTTGAAGTGTGAGGGGTTTCAAGCAAAAAGTATTATATCACAAGTTCCCAAAAATAATAAAAGGGAAGACTTTGATATATTAACTTCAGAGCTATTTAATCCTTCAAAATCTCCTTTAAGAAATCGTATTAACCAATACAAACTTTTCTGCTTTTTAATCGAAAGATTTGATGTCTTTCATTATTCTTTTAATTTTACTATTTTGGATGATTGTAAGTATTGGTTTATGGAAAAAAAATTACTCGACTATGTTGGGGTAAAAGTTTTGAGTACACCTTTTGGTAGTGATGCTTACTTGTACAATGAGATATTGGATAAGTCGTTGGCACATACAATGAATATGTCTGTCCCAGACGGATATAAGTCAAGATCAAGGATCAAACGGAATATTGAGTATTGGTCAAAAAAATCTGATTTTATAATCTTAAGTTATATGATCGAAAGTATTCCTAGGTGGAGTACTCTACCATTCAGTTCATTGGCAATAAATATGAATAAATGGCAGGGAATAAAGAAAAAGAATTATTTTAATGGTAAAAATGGTCAAGTCCGGATTGCTCACACTCCTAATTTTAGAGGAATTAAAGGAACCGACTTTATTATTAAAGCTATTGAAAAGTTAAAAAAAGAAGATAAGTTAAATATCGAGCTTATTCTTATTGAAAATAAATCAAACAATGAGGTTAAGTCAACCTTGACCTCGGATGTTGATATACTAGTAGAGCAATTAATTCTTACTGGGCATGGTCTAAGTGCTGTGGAGGGAATGGCTGCTGGAATACCTGTGATTTCTAATCTAGAACACGAAAATTACACTAGAGTATTTAGAAGATTTTCAAATTTGGATGATCTACCTATCGTATCTGCGACACCAGAGAATATTTATGAAAATTTAAAGTTCTTAATACAAAACCCCTGTAAAAGAAATCTCTTGAGCCTAGCCGGTGTGGATTATGTTAAAAGGTATCACTCGTATGAATCTATAGGGAAATTCTTTCGAGAAGTTTATGCTGAAGTTTGGAATAGCGAAGATAGAGATATGATGAACTATTATAATATAAAATCAAAACGTTCTCCGTTCTATAGTGAACCAAGAATTGACCATGGATTATTTGAAAATAAGGTGTTTGAGTCATGAAAAATGAATTATGTCTAGGCGAGATAAGTTTTTACTGGAGAATGAAAAGTGCATTAGAAGACAGCAATGATGGAGTTCCAGAGTTCTTACCATTTTCATTTCATTTCAATACATCTCTTGGTCTACTTCAGCAGAAATATTCTTGTCTTGTCAGTGAGACCTTGGAAAGTGTTTATGCAAAAGATGAAAATGTCGGATATTTGCAAGATGGACATGATTTGGCTGAACTATACTCTTCAGATTTTCTCAATTTCTTAGAAGAGAGCTTAGATCTAAGAGCATTTAAAGGTAAGAACTTATTAGAGGTAGGATGCGGTGGGTGCTACTTATTGAATAAATTAAAATCTATTGGGTTTAAGGTATTTGGATGTGACCCCAGTCCAGTCAGTTTAGTTGCAGGAAAGAAAAATAATATTGATATTGTTAGTGAGTTTTATGGGGGGAGTGTAATTTCTTCCAAGTTTGATATGATAGTTCATTATGATGTACTAGAGCATATTTATGATCCGATTGGATTTCTAAAGCAACATAGAGTCAACTTAAATACAAATGGATATATAGCATTTGCTGTCCCAGATTGCACGGAGGCGATCACCAGAGGCGATATATCTATGATTTTGCATGAGCATGTTAACTATTTTAGTGCTAGTTCTTTAAAGAGCACTGTTGAGGCTTCGGGCTTTGAAATTATCGCTCTAAGAAAAGGGGACAAGGTTGGAACTTTACATTGTGTGGCCAAGGTTTCAGAGAAGCCTTTTATTAAAAGTCGTTATGATGAAGTTTTTGATTTTAATGATTTTTTAGGCAAGTTTGAAATAAATAAAGAGACGATCTCAACATGGCTTGACATTGAGGACGTTGGAATCTACATACCACTTAGAGCTATTCCTTATTTATGTATAGATAATAGATTTTCAGGAATAAGATTCTTTGATGATAATACTGATTTACATGGAAAGTTTTTTGACGGCTTTAATATTGACGTTGAGAGTTTTGATGACTTAATCCGTAACCCACCCAAGAGAATCCTTGTATTTAGCTATGTATTTGGTGAACTTATAAGAAAAAAAATCTTATCACATGCTAAATGCGAACTTGAAATATTTACATTAGAGGATCTAGAGCAATAATCTTTTTGTAGATGTCACTTATAACACTTCCTTGAAAAAACAAATTTTCCTCAGACAAAACTCCACCTACTATTAAATTTTTAAGTCCTAGTTCTTTGATTTTAAACCTTGCACTTTGGAATACTTCAATATTACCAGTTGAAGGTCTAGGGAAACCATAAGGTAAAACTTCAGACTTGGAGAATAGAAAGTCATCTGTAGAGTTAACAATTCCCATCCTTAACAATTCTTCTTTTGCGACAAGCTCATAGTGTTTTTCATCGGTATTCAAGTCGCCATCAATCAAAAGCTCAACATTGAACGGATAGAACCTTTCTGTTTGCGCTGATGAACAAAAGTTCGGGTAAAAAGTTGCTCTATAAGTAAGATAGTCTTTGTCATAGCAGAATAAATAGTGAAGGTCTTGAATCATATTGGGTTTCATTTTCGTGGCAAAATTTACTATAACTGTATGAAATGGCTTATGGGTAAATTTGGGCTTGAAATCTATTGAAGCGATTCTTGCCAGAGCAATTGGGCCAATTGTTGATATGATTAAATCTGACTTAAAGGTTTCTTTGTTTCTATTGTACCCTATAACTGAGTCTCGATCGTAAATAAAGGAATCTACTTTGAAATTTAGCTTAATAGTAACTCCTAAATCTAAAAGCTTTGATATCGCAGCTTCAGTAACTAGTGAGCAGCCTCTTTCTTTGGGATATAGAGCTTTCTTGTGAGGAATTAAGTTCTTAGGTAGCTCTCTTTGTTCTGGGAAGCAAAAAAGATTATTTTCTTTTTGATTAGTAAGTTGATGGATGTCAAGTGCACATACTCTTGAGAGAGGAATAAGACTTCCTGCAAACGGGGAAAGTTGATCTGTTTTAAGCTTATATGTCTTTTCTAGTATCGGTTCTATAATGTCTTGTGAATATGTTATTCCAAATTTTTTGTTGAAATAGTCTGTGGCATTTTTTATATTACTTTTGGTTTGTTTCTCATTTACAGACCTTTCTATTTCTCTAATATAGATGTTATTTTTTTTGAGGTTTCGAGTATCTGGGAATACAGTATTAGTTTGTATTTTATTGTTAAAGAAAATCCCTGCAAGATCCCTATTATTACCTTCAAGAAAGTCCCATTGTTCAGCTGGTAATAGCGAATGAAGTATCTCATCTATTTCGGATATGCCTGTTTCATAAATATTATGCATTCCGTAATCGAATCGACCATAATTGGGGTATGTGTAACTATTAAAAAGCCCACCCAAGGACTTACTGGTTTCAATCAACTCGACCTCTGAATTGGGAAATTTTTTCTTTAAAAGTAGCGAACTAAATATTCCAGAAATACCTCCGCCTATTACGGTGATCTTATTCATTTTTTTTCCTTAATTGGTCGAATGGGAGAACAAAAAAATTAGGGTAATTGTCTATAAGTGTTTTTGACGGAGAGTAAAGAATGTCTTTATCGTTAATTTTTGTGAAATAATAATAATTAATGTCTTGTGCTCCCCATCGGCTCTTAAATCTATAAACACCATCTTGACTTCCCCATGTTCCACCCCAGTTCCAGAATTTGTATTTTTTTGAATTAAGAGCCATAACCTCGAAGATTATTTGGCTTAGTGCTTGAGTGTTTCTGTATTCATTTAAGATTACAGGAGTGAAGTATTCTACTACATTATCGCTATAGAAAACAAGTAAACTTGCAATGGGTTTTTTTTCCATATAAGCAGTATATATATTGTAGTCTTTGTCTTTTATAAAAAAATCAGGAATCAGACTAAAGAACTTTTTCTCTTTTGCTATACCTCCTACGCTAAGCATATTTTCAACATGTGTATTATAAATAAAGTCCATCATATCGTTGGTCTTCTTTATTTTAATGTCAAGCTTTATAGATTTTCGAATCATATTACGAGTTTTAGAATGAAACAATGGCATTAAATCATCTTTAGTTTCAATTAAAGGTATTTTTGTAATCTGCCCAATCCTTGAATCTTTAAAGTCAAAAATAACATTATTTTCGTATAGCTCATGGTCCTTAAAAATTGGAGAATTTATTACAGTAGAAGCTGCGATTCCATCTCCAGAAGAAACCTTGTTATATTCTTTTATAAGTTTGATTTTGATTTCGTCACAATTAGAGATTGCGCCTGAATTACTCCCATAAAAAGGAAGAGAGTTAAGAACAGTACCTACTGGACCATCTTTTCCCAAAAGAAAGAATACTCCTTCAATTTCTTTTTTTGAATTTACGTATACAAACGAATAATCATCAGCACTCAAAAAAAACTTTAAAAACTTAAAGTATTTGTAGGATTGAAATAAAAGCTTATTTGAAACAGAATTCATAAAGAAATCAATTTCAGTATCATCAAATATCGATAGTTTAAAAAACATATTATTCCTTTATTTGAAAATCTGTAATGAGTATTCATATGGTAAAAAACTTCGGTTTAGTATGTATTTTTTCGATAAGCGCTCTTCAATAAATGTGATCATTTCGAGATGATCTTGGTGAAATGCACCCTCTTGTTGAAAG
>Ga0115005_10005047_pt1 | contig 10445 bp, 14 predicted proteins | sample ArcOceMetagenome_FD_87163 | JGI IMG/M metagenome (GOLD analysis project Ga0115005, IMG submission 87163) | Marine eukaryotic phytoplankton communities from Arctic Ocean - Arctic Ocean - Greenland ARC118M Metagenome | ecosystem: Environmental > Aquatic > Marine > Oceanic | place: Arctic Ocean...
ACAAGAAGCAAGGAGGATGATACACCAAAAGTCAGCGAGAATGATTCGTTCACGCCTCATTCTTACTTCCCTTACCTGCATATTACTTGCCGACATGGTATCAGCATCATCATCATCATCAGCAGCATCGCCATTCCTGACCCGTTCACATCTGACTGCGTTTGCGGCTGGTGGATTCGGTGGATCATCCAAAACAAAAGGAAACAGCGGAAAAAAGAAAAATCAAAAGCCACCCAAAGCCAAAGCAGCCAAAACCAAAGATATTAATAATCTGTTTTCTCCAGAAGGACGAATGGCCCACATCTCATCCCAAATAAGCAAGGCCCACATTGCCCTTGATGCCTCCAACCCCAACGCAATCTGTATCATTGACAACTTTATCGGGGCAGAATTCATATCATCCCTGCGATCCGAAGCAGAATCCCTCCTTCCCTCCATGGTCCCTTCCCAATCCACCCGCTGGGATGAATCGACCCAATCCATCATACCCTACGCCAAGCACCAGGTCATGTCCATGCAGATCGAGGGGGGCACTGAAGGATATGCCGCATCACCCCGTCTCGTCGAGTATGTGGTGACACTCACGCAATCCATCTCTGCTAGACTTAACCCGATCCTGGCACTGGATGGTCATGGTTATCAGCTTTCTGGGGCGGAGCAGACTAATAAATTGGCCGTGTGTCTGGGGGATGGGAGCAGGTATGATAAGCATATTGATAATGGTGGAGGGGGAGATATGCGCAAACTCACTGCACTCTTATACCTCCAACCATCCGATTGGCACGATGGCAATGACGATGACAATCACAATGATGGAAACTACCCCAACGAATCGGAAACGGACGATGAGCGAGGCGGGTATTTCCGAGCGTACGATGTTCCCACCGCGGGAGAAGTCACATCCATTGCGCCCAGGGGAGATCGGCTTCTCCTATTCTGGTCCGACTCGCTGGTGCACGATGTTTCACCGAGTTATGCTCCCAATGGAGATGATGATCGGCGATGGGCCTTGACAGTTTGGTTTGTGGTCGATAAGGCTAACGGTGGGGTGATACGAACGACTAGTGCAGAAATTGAAGATCGTCATTTTGGAGCGAACGGTTAATGAATGGTTGGTTAATGGTTGGTTACAGTAATGGTTACTCTAGTAAATGGTTTTAGCAAGAAGCCAAATGGCGTGAGGAGACATGATCTTGTTGCTTTGGTTGTTGCCATTGATTTAGTGGATACATCATATTAATACATACGAAGCTACAGTATTGTATATTGTAACATGGAAATAATAGCGTTACGTGAAGAAGACTGCTGCAGCCCCAGGCAAGGCAAGGCAAGGCAAGTCAAGGTACAGATATCATCTACTGCCGCAGTCTCTCAGTCTTGTTGAGAGACACTTACTGGATGCGTACACTACGCTACCAAAAAATATAGTTCCGTGGCTGTCAGAATAGAAGTCCATACAATCTAGAGACTCTGGATGTCATGCAAACTACTGTGCAAAAGACGATGGTTCCAGTCGATCATCACTCTGTCGCACCAAAAGTGAGGACTATTTCAAGTACAGTAATTCTTGAACCAATGAAAGCTAGCGAGTCGAGTCCCCATTCTTCGTCAAACATACACTACCGGTACCTCTAGTAGCTAGTGTACAGTAGCGGATAGCGGGCGGATGAGCTTTGTGGGGGCTGTTTGATAGACAACACGCAGCTCTCTTCTTTGCATTTGCAGCTTTTTGTGTGCTAATAATAATGATAGTGACCAAAGCAACCAATCAACATTTGACAAATTCCTAATCTCATGGACTGGAATGTATTCTGAACATCTTCAATCTTGAAAAAACTTCAAAATACTGTACTCATACTCATGGATGATTGGCATTTCGGAAACCTCAACTTGAAATATTCAATATGGCCAAATCCGATGCAGTTTTTAATTTAGATCCGTGGCTCCTGTGTCAGAACTCCATACAATCTACTTCTATGCAACTTTCCAGGTTGTGATCTGATGTTGAATATGAGAATGAATCGGAGTTGTTCAGTGATTCATTCTCCTTGTCGTTTCAATTATTCTTCCCGTCCTCCTGAATTTGTTTAGTCGACGTAAACAAGTTTTGATAAATTTGAAGCCAACTAATACGTCCATGTGGGGTTGGTACTACTGTAGTTGTATGAAAACAAGATGAAAACCAATCAAAAGAATTCTCACGACGAACGACGATAGAACAAGACAGAACATAAAACATTGAACCAAGCGCCAAGCGATAGAACATTGAGATAGAACATAGACCAAGTTTAAACTGCCACCAGTACAAATACTACAAGCAGTATTCGTAACAACTACTACAACAGCAAAGCCTTTTGATTTGCACCACGCTTCACTGACACAAGAAAAAAAGATCCAAACGCATTCAGCACAAGATACTGTAACTACAAATTAGAAAGCAAACAATATGAGACACGGAAGAGCAAAAGCAGCACGCAAAACTCTCAGATTCTACACAATCAATGCAAACCTCAAGGCACCCTACAAAATCATCCTCGATGGAAACTTCCTAGCTGCAACCGTCCAGCAGAAGGTCCCTCTATTCGACCGATTGCATAAACTCCTTCAAGGTTCAGAATTCAGAATACATACCACCCGCTCGGCTTTGGACGAGCTCGATGCCTTACCGGGTGAAATGTTTCAAGAAGCGAGACAATTCGGACTGGACGAATGTGAAATTATTGAGAGGTGTTATATTCCCGGTGGAGCGAAGAAAGATTCCAACCCGAAACAGGATATCAAAGCTCTGGTTCGAAATAATAATACAGAAGGGTGGTTTGTTGCAACGCAGGATGAAGATCTTTCGGATAAGATTAGAGGATATGTGAATGTACCAATATTGAGATTGGCAAGGGCAGTTTTACTTTTGGAAGCGCCCAGTTCTGCATCTAGGAAATATGCCATGCTTGAAGAGAAAGAAAAGCAAACGACTGGCGGTGGTACCATGACGAATGATGAGAGGGAACTCATCGAGAAGATGAAGGATGCAGAAAGAAAGAACTTGGAGAAGAAGGAAGAAGAATTGGCAGGTGATGTCACTAAGGAAAGAAGAAAGCGAAAGGCAAAGGGACCAAATCCATTGAGTTGCAAAAAGAAAAAAGGAGCTGCAGATGCTTCAGCTCCGGAAAGTAAGAAACGCAACAGGCGGAAAAAGAATGCAAGCAGTCAACAAGGACAGGATGCATAATGAATAATCAAAATTGTTGAGAGCGGATTTAATATGATTTGATTCGACGTTGTAAAAATCGCTATTTTGCTTTCTTCTGAAATAAAACGAGGATGTGAGTGAGTATAGTACTCAAGAGTACTCAAGCACCTGGATTTTTCAGTTCTTCAATTGAGATTGTATAATTCAATATTTTGTATTACGTGTTTGTATAAACTCGACTTTGATTTAATATTTTAGTGGTTTCGGTCTCTCAGCGTCTCGGGCATCCTTGATCAATGGCATAGTTCAATACATCTGTGATTTGCACCCGTTCTCTCTCGCCCATTTGAGGCAAGCGAGATGCCCACCACCAGCAGCAATAGAACAAGTACAATTGTTCCATTTGCACCCGTTCTCTCTTGCCCATTTGAGGCAAGCGAGATACCCACCACCAGCAGCAATAGAACACGTATAATCGTCCCAGTCGCACCCGTTCTCTCTCGCCCATTTGAGGCAAGATAGACCCATTGCCAGTGCATCAGAACAAGTAAGATCATTCCAGTCGCACCCGTTCTCTCTCGCCCATCTGAGGCAAGCGAGATGCCCACTACGAGCAGCAATAGAACACGTGCGATTATTCCAGTCACAGCCGTTCTCTCTCGCCCATTTGAGGCAAGAGAGATGCCCACCACCAGCAGCATTATAACAAGTACGATCATTCCAGTCGCACCCGTTCTCTCTCGCCCATTTGAGAGAAAAGAGATGCCCATTACCAGCAGCATCAGAACAAGTACGATCATTCCAGTCACAGCCGTTCTCTCTCGCCCATTTGAGGCAAGAAAGGTGTCCATTACCAGCAGCAATAGAACAAGTATCAGCATTCCAGGGGCATCCGTTCTCTCTCACCCATTTGAGGCAAGAGAGATGCCCATTACCAGCAGCTTTGGAACAACAAGTCGCCCAGTCCCAGTCGCAACCGTTCTCTCTTGCCCATTTGAGGCACGAGAGACGCCCGTTGCCAGCAGCATTAGAACACGTCACCCAATCCCAGGGGCACCCGTTCTCTCTCGCCCATTTGAGGCAGGAGAGGTGCCCACCACCAGCAGATTTGGTACACGTATCAGTGTCCCAGCTGCACCCGTTCTCTCTCGCCCATTTGAGGCAAGAGAGATGCCCATTACCAGCAGCTTTGGAACAAGTCGCCCAGTCCCAGTTGGACCCGTTCTCTCTTGCCCATTTGAGGAAGGAGAAGTGCCCACCAGCAGCAGCATTAGAACAAGTATCAGTGTCCCAGTAGCACCCGTTCTCTCTCAACCATCTGATGCAGGAGAGATGACCAGACTTGGCAGCAATGGAGCACGGACTGAATTTAATATAGCGATATTTCCACGAATTTTCTTCCCAAGCGCGCGAGTATCCTTGTCGTTGGGCCCATCCATACAATGACCTCTACACGGTTGTACCTGCGGTATTGTACCAGAAGAGCTGAAGCTGTTTAGTATCAGTTCCTTCATCTTCAAAGAACTGCCGAGCACACGAGATGGACGATGTAACAACTTCCACACTCGTGACCTTCTTATTATCATTGACGGCAAGGTTGCCTTTTTGCAGCATTTTGCAAGCCATTGCGGCGTTTCTATAGTGTCCAACTCCAAGTAAGGATTGACATATGCCCAGGAGATCTGCATTAAGATCATAGATCTTCGTGGTCACCGTCGCCGTGGTAGTCGTTGGTGCGTCCTTACCGACTGGTCCTGCTGCTGCTTCCTCCTGCTCATTCTGTTGTTGCAAATCAAATCGCGTCTTTTTCGAAGGAGGTGAGTCAGGGTCTGTCATTGTGCTTCGTACAGATATATTGGTTTGGTAACAAGCCGCTTGGTAACATGCACTCAAGAGTGTAGCAGCTGCATTATGGTAGTAGGAGTTCCTTGATAAAATATCAGAACATTCCCACTATCCACGATCCACACGATTACTGATTGGTTAGATGGCCGCATCTTCAATCTTGTTGACACTACTTTTGGTTAGACTATGACCCCGCATCTTCAATCTTGTTGACACTTTGAACGTTTCCGGTAAACACCCGTTAAACCTGTCAATAAAATTGTATGACTGTGTTCGAAGGAGATTTCCCAAGGCATCAAACCGGTACAAGTAGTTAGTATTATGTAGGACGTAGCACTACAAACAATGCCCGTTATGCTCACAACACGAAGCCAACAAGATACGAATTGTGCTTAAAAAAATGCAAGCTAGCGTGTTTCTCTCTGTGGGACTTGTAGTAGCGCTTGTATGCACTGCTATTTGATATCTTAGGTTAATAAGATCCTATTTTAATTTATATACTAACACGATTTTGAAAAAATCGGCTTGTAAGAAATTCGGCTAATAAAAGCTCGGCATAACGAACGAGGGTATTCTTTGTACGATTAGTGTACCAGGTGTACCGGTACGAGAGTAGACTATGTAGTACTACTAGCTAGCTCTAGATGGCATTGAAAAGAAGTTCAAAAGTAGTTTTTCCATGATTGATATGAAAATATATAGGTTAAGAGCAAACATTGTGTCAGTTGAACAACTCTTGAACACACCACCGTTCGTTTTCTACCGTCCGTCGTCAGGTAACAAATTAAAAATGAGACACCGAATTTCAACCAAGTCATTCAACATACCAAAAGAATCTTGACTTATTGTCAACACAACAAAGGAAGGAAGAGAAAAGTAACCCATCATTCAATCATGACCAAGGATAAAGTAGACGTATTGATGGTCGGTACTGGAGAGTACACCACTGGCTATGTGGGAGGGGGCGCTTCGGATAGTGATAAAGGAGCTGGCGTGGTCGCGCTCACCATGTTTGATCTGAGGAGAAGAGGAAAGGTTGATCGTGTTGCCATGTGCGGAGTCAATGTAAGTTTTACTTTTTTGGTCAAATGCCAATTTCAGTGTGGGTGCATTTAACGTCAACTTGACCTACGATGAGCTGGGCCAAGGTGGCTGTTCTATTACAATGCCAACAACCGACCACTGACAACTGATTACTTTTCTACCTCACAACTCAGGGAAAGAAATTTCCTGGTATCCGCAGTCATATGAAGCGCAACATCGAAGATGTATACAGCGACATGGACTTGACATGCGAAACCTTTCCCAATGACGATGAAGTGAATCCCAAATCCTATGTAACGGCATCTAGTTCATGTAATCCAGGAGATGTCGCAGTCATCTTCACCCCGGATGACACACATTTTGATATTGCATTGGAGTGCATCAGCAAAGGAATGCACGTCATGGTCACCAAACCTATTGTTCAAACCTTGGAGCACCAAAAGATTCTCGCGGCTGCAGCCAAGGAAAAGAACGTTCTCGTCGGCGTCGAGGTTCACAAGCGTCTTGATCCCTTTTATGCCGATGCACGTGATCGTGCAAGGTCCACACTTGGAAACTTCCAATACATGTACGCCTACATGTCTCAGCCAAAGCATCAGTTGGAGACATTCAAAGCATGGGCTGGAAAATCTTCCGATATCTCCTATTACCTAAACTCTCACCATATTGATTTCTCGGAATGGACATTGGCTGGAATCGCAAGGCCCGTCCGTGTAACTGCGACTTCTTCGACTGGAGTGGCTAAAGCTCGTGGTATGGATACGGAAGATTCTATCACGTTGACTGTTCAGTGGGAGAATATTAATGATAAGACATTGGGATGTGGAGTATACACTTCTAGCTGGGTAGCACCCAAGAGTGATGTTCATTCTCAACAACGTTTCTTTTACATGGGAACGAACGGTGAGATCAATGTTGACCAAGGTCATCGCGGATGTACCGTTGGCGAGGACGGAAAGCCGTTTGCATCCGTCAACCCGCTCTTTATGAAGTACACACCGACAAATGGTTACTTCTCCGGTCAGAATGGATATGGAGTGCGCAGTTTTGAGAATTTCATTGATGCATGCCAGGCCGTCAATGATGGAAAGAAGACACCTGATGATTTCAATGATGGGTCAATTGCTACTGTACATACCACTTATCAGGGCACTGCTATTTTGGAGGCGGGACGTATGAGTTTAGATGCTGATGGGCAGCCCATGGATCTCATTTATGAAAACGACACTGAGATCGACCCTACTGAGATCAAACCTCACCATTTTGCTTGAGTAGTACCAGTACAGTACACGAACCACGAATGCGTATCTCGCAACTTCAAAGTATAAGATGACATTATGAAATCAGGTATTATAGCATTGAACATACATAATTACAAAATATAAAAAGCACCAAATTTAATCAGAAGTCAAAATCTTGTTTAATTATTATTTGATTCATTCTATCATATTGAATATCTCCCCTCATATACACTATGCACACTACACAAACACGCACCCACTACCTATACGTACTGTACTCTCTTACCCACTCAATCAATTCAACTAAGAACTAAGCTAAGGTTTCCCTTGCGCCTTGTCATAATACCTCTCCCGTTTCTTATTCCCTCCTGCAGTCAATGCCGTCGGCGCAGCTTCTCCTTCAAATGGCAAAAAGTATCTGGTAGTGACATTACTAGTGAGGGTACTTTCATTCACAATCGTCAACTTTTGTACATAAATAGACCTCGGCGTCCCATCCATGGCAGTCTCTTGCAAAAGATGTTTCTCATCGGTAACCCTCGCCACTCCATTCATAGTAGGCATACTCGAAACAATCAGCACATGCCCTAAATGTTCACTAGTGGCCAATGTCCGTTTTATCCGATCGCCGGGTAATAAAGGTTTCACCTGTTCGTCCCCCAGGGTGACATCCAGAATCATATCGTTGACTCTCGAAAGCTTTTTAATCGTATAGTTTGTTTGAGTGAGTGTGATATCATGTATTGTATCGTGGTCGGCATCTCCCTTTTCGTTGGCTTCAATGGCGAGTGGTGATACACCCATTGTTTCTAGAAAGCCTCGTACGGATGGGTTCCCGCGATTTCTATCCAGTAGCCATTTACCATTGAGGGAATCTCGAACTAATGTCATTTCATGTCCATTCATTGTGGATTGGACGCTGATGGGGGCTGATGCTGCATTCCAGATGGATTAGTTGGATGAAGTGATATAAGTTGGCTGTTTGTTTTGTCGTTTTGTTGTTTTATTTATTTGTTCTGTTAGTCTTTTGTTGTTCTCTCTCTCTCTCTCTCTCTCTCTATCGTCCGTCGTCCCTTTCTCGTGAATAATAGAGTGTCTCTATAATAAAATGCTGTCCCAACAAATTTAGGCTTTTAAAATGCTGAATTCCTACGGCTGAGTCAGGTGAAGTCACTCTAACAAATTTCCAATTCTTGCGAACCAGCTCAATTTTCAGCTTCTCTGCTCTTTCCATCAAAAACTGGCGCAGGGTGGGAAATTTCTTCGTGCGCCATCTTTCAATTAATTTCTACGTAATTTTGATACCAAAGTATTCCGTAAACCATCCAGCCCCCACATTGGCGCTCGAAACCCCGCCCGCTCCTGGCGTTTGCCTTTTTCTCCATCCATGCTCCTGACATAAATCAACATTTCAACAACAATTAATACAGTATTCACACAATAGTACACTCACTGTACAATCATTTGTGACTCAAAACAAACCAAGATTATTTCAAAGATGCCAATTCATACCATTGATAACAATACCACTGTCACTGCACAGTTCGATACTCCCCTGAAGTCCAGCAGGGTTGAAGTAACCACATCCACTCCCGATACCGTTGATGAATCCGTCGATCTCTCCTCGTCTGGTTCCATTTCTGATTCCAGTGATAGTTGCGACAATGAGTTTGAAGAGCTTGAACAGAAGATGAGCAAAGTTGCCATTACCGACCATAGGCAGCTCGAACTAAAAGGATTTCGTACGCCTGAACCCCTTCTCGCCGAAAACCCTGGTCGCTTCGTCCTCTTTCCCATTCAGAACCCCGAGGTATGTTCTTTTTATTTGATTCAATTCACTTGTCTCTATATCTGCATTGAAGTCCAGTCACTCATACTTTCTTACTCTTTACACAATAGATATGGGACATGTACAAACAAGCAGAGGCATCCTTTTGGACTGCAGAGGAGGTTGATCTCGCATCAGACCTCAAGGACTGGGCGAACCTCAGTGAGAACGAACGTTTCTTTGTATCCCACATCCTTGCATTCTTTGCAGCTTCCGATGGAATTGTCAACGAGAACCTCGCTGCAAACTTTGCAACCGAACTTCAGATTCCTGAGGCGAGATGCTTTTACGGATTCCAGATTGCAGTAGAAAACATTCATTCCGAAACTTACTCCCTCCTCATTGACACTTATGTGACTGACAAGAAGGAAAGACATCATCTTCTCAATGCTATTGAGACCGTTCCATGTGTCCAGAAGAAGGCAGAATGGGCACTCCAATGGTGTGATCGTAATAATGCATCTTTTGCAGAACGTTGTGTGGCATTCGCAGCTGTCGAAGGTATCTTCTTCTCTGGATCGTTTTGTGCCATTTTCTGGCTCAAGAAGCGTGGTCTCATGCCTGGCCTATGTTTTTCCAACGAGCTTATTTCAAGAGATGAGGGTCTGCACTGCGACTTTGCATGTTTGTTGTACAAGCAGCTCATCAATAAACTTCCTGAATCTAGAATTTTGGAGATTATCACAAATGCGGTCGAGATTGAGCAGGAATTTATCAGTAGTGCGCTTCCCGTTGAATTGATTGGAATGAACTCTGGACTTATGAGGGAGTACATTGAATTCTGTGCCGATAGACTTTTATGGTCGCTTGGATGCAGTAAACATTATAAAACTGTGAACCCCTTTGAATGGATGGAGACGATCTCTCTTCAGGGCAAGACAAACTTCTTCGAAAAGAGGGTTGCGGAATATGCCAAGAGTGGTGTTGGAACTAATCAGGAAGATCAAGTTTTTTCTTTGGATGCTGACTTTTAAGGAGATGTGAAATACGCAGGCCAAGGGGTTGAACTCGATTGGCCTTTCTTCCGGGGACAGTAGTGCAAGTGCAGTACAACAGTAGACGTTTTAACCAAATGAATTAAAAAAGTAATCTAAGCAATAATTCCTTTCAAATTTCGTACATTCAAAGAAAATCTACACTAGCAACTGCTAGCAATACTGCATTTGTAACTTTGAACTCTTCTTTTGTACTTTCATAAAAAACTGACCACTTTATTCTATTTTTGGTTATTGGATTCTGGTCTGTTGAAAGCATATAAGTATATGGGAAGCCCCTAATTTTGCGATGAGGAGAAGCCTGT
>Ga0115005_10005049_pt1 | contig 10440 bp, 1 predicted proteins | sample ArcOceMetagenome_FD_87163 | JGI IMG/M metagenome (GOLD analysis project Ga0115005, IMG submission 87163) | Marine eukaryotic phytoplankton communities from Arctic Ocean - Arctic Ocean - Greenland ARC118M Metagenome | ecosystem: Environmental > Aquatic > Marine > Oceanic | place: Arctic Ocean...
GACTAAATTTCTGAGGTACTTAAGGCATTGTACCCCTCAAAATCCTCAGGTCTCTGAGAATAAATAAATGCTGGACACTGGACACTGGTGTATACACACAGTACATTTGAAGCTTCAAAACATATATACATGACATGTACATGTACATGTGTGTACACATGTATGTATGTACATGTATGTGTACACACACATACATGACATAATAATAATAGTAATAACAACCGATTTCTTTGGCACTCTGCAAGGATTAACGTGGTTTATTTGTAAAAGCGATATATGTATAAGCGCTACCTCGACCTTTTGCCATTCCGGCTACTTTGCCTTTCTTGCATCCATCTTTCTAAAGTTCTTTCTAACAACTGGATAGCGGCACTCAGTTCTATTGCAACTCTTTGTGTTCGATTGACTAACGTAATGGGTTTTCGCCTTTTTCTACTTTTGCTGCTGCTACTTTTGTTTTTACTGTTACTGTTACCTGTACCACCAATACCCTTTTCATCAGCAATCAAGGCAATCTCGGTCTCCAATTCTTCTCGTTTTGATTCACATGTTGAACAATGACGATGCCCACTTCCAGGTGTATGTACATGAGTTGCATCTCCGGCGTAACCCTGTGAAGTTGGTGTCATTAATGGTGTTTGTGGTGAACGTGCCAAACGCGTTTTTCTTGGGGTGCTGGCACCGCCGCCACCGCCAGGTCCTCCGTGTCGTTTAGGCTTGCGTAACTTTGCTTCCGCTTTCAAACGTGCTGTGCGCGCTTCCTCTCGGTGTACTGCATCAAACATTGATTGACAATGATTAATACTGGCAATATGATTTTTTTCGTTTCCCTGCAACATACTTAATGTTTTTTCTAACATTATTTTCATATCTAATTCTTGGTTCAATTCATCCTCAATTTCACGAACGCGAAAATCCTGTTCTTCTTTGTGCTCCAAAGCCAATCTACTTTTTCTAACTTCGGGTTCCAACAACTGAACTTTGTTTTCAGCATCCGACAGTGAAGTTCTTAAGTGTGATTCTGTAAATTCAGCGTCTTGTTTTGTTTCCAATAACGCCGTCTCGGTGGCTTCCAACTGTTGTGTTAATGATTCAATTTTGAAATTGCTTGTATTAAGATATGTTTGAGCTTTTCGATAACTTTCACGAAATTGATCTAATCTTGTTCGAGTTGTTTCGACTTCATTGTTCGTCTTGTTCATTTCTTCGCTCATTATTTTTAATTGGGATGCATACTCTTTGTTGTCGTGTGTTGCAATTAACAATTGTTGTTGAGTAGAGGCCAATGCACTGTTTGTTTCAACACTTTGGTCATGCAATTTTTTTCTGGTCTCACTTAAATCGGCTGACAATTTTGTGACCATTGTTTTCTGATGGCCGTCAACTTCAATGTAAGCTTTGTTTTCACGTTCCAGCCGTTCCAGTTCTATACGTTGCCGTGCATTTATTGTTTCCAGATCAGCTTTTTCTTTCACAACCGAGTCATGTGTTTGTGTGAGGTTTGAATGTTTTAATTCAACAGTTGTTAAAACAACATGGTGATCTTCTTTTAATCTTTGCAGTTCAGAAACCAAACTATTTCTTTCCAATGAACCAAGACCTGCAATTTTATTTTTTTCGTCTTCCAAAGCAACGACTGTTTCACGCAATTTCATCGAATTTGTTTCAACCGTGTCCATTTGCATTGTCATTCTTTCCAATTCTTCCTCCAAAGGACCAACTTTTTGTTCGTACAGAGTGGCATATTCTTGGCGTTCTCTGTCGTTCTGTTGTCGTACTTCATCCAAAGTATCAGTAATACGATCACGGTCCGCTTCTAATTTACGAGTGGATCTTTCTACATTCACAATCGTGGTTTTACTAATACTTAATTCCGATTTTGTTCGTTCCAAGGCTACTTGGATCGACTCATTGATGGTCTCCGATGTTTCCAATGCCTCTTGCAGTTTATTTCTTTCAAGTTCCAATTCGATATTTTTTTCATTATACTCTTTGCAAATAGATTTGACGTGTTCGTATTCACCAACGAGTTCCTGTTGGTGCTGTTCCAACTCTTCCACCCTTTCCACTAGCGCATTGGTTGCATTGCTGATGGTTTCCTCCAATTGATCGTTAATGGTTTGAATTTCATCTTTGAGTAAAACATTGTTGTTTTTTGATTCCTCCAATTCTTTTTCAAAAGCAACCAATTCATTTTCTTTACGGGAATGTTTTTCCGACAAACGTTTGTATTCTCTTTCCAGTACTCTGGCTTCTTTCACAACACGATTCAATGCATTTCGATGTTCCCTTTCTAATGCATCTCCACTTGAAATGTGTTTGCGCAATTCCTGCCTTTTTTCTTCTATTTCTTTTTTGCAGTCAGATAATTCGATACGATTTGCTTGGATGTCATCTTGGTAAGCTTCTGAAGCTCTTGATACTGCTTCCATTTTTTGTGTAACCTCACGAATCTCAGAACGACGTTCAGAGACTCGGGCTCGTTCGGCTGTAAGTTCTTGACTTGTACTGCTCACTTCTTCCCGTAATTCTTTGATTTGTTTGTTGAGCCGTTGGTTTTCCGTCTTTGTGTTTCTTTTGTTTGCTGCAATATCTTCTTTGGAATGGTCAAGATCTCTGAGAAGAACATCACGTTGATGAATGTTTTTATCCAATGTTTGATTTGCTGTACTAAGTTCTCGCTCCATGGAGGCTTTGACGGTCTCAGCGGCATTTAATTTCGTCTCCAGACTTGATATACGATCTTTCGATTTTTTGAGATCGATGGTCATTGAATGAATTAATGTTTGTTGTGTTCTGTCTTGGTTGTTTTTTTCCTCTGTCATTTTGATTATTTCTTTTTTGTGTGCAATTTGAAACATTTCATATTCTTGAAGTGTTTGTTCTGATCGAACTTCTTTTTGTTCGTGTTCTAACGTAGCGGCATTGAAACTAACTTTTATTTGAGCAGTTTCGGCAAGGCTTGCTTGTTTTTCCTCCGTCAAACGCATGCATTGTTGATTTGTGGTTTCTTGCGATTTTCTCAAACGTCTGATTTCTAATCTCAATGTTTCCATTTCTTCGTGAGCATTTTGAACTTTCCTTTTAAAAGATTCAATCTGTTCATGCACCAACGAAAGCTCTTCTGCTTGTTGCCTTTGAACTTTTGCAGCCTTTTCACACATTCTTTGGTGTATTACCAACATACTATCAAGATTTGTTTCTGTTGCAGCAATAACGTTAATACCACTATCAGCACGAGCAGCAGCATTGGTTGTAGCAGCTTTGATGTCTTTATTGTCTTTCGTGGCATTCAAAACATGTTTCAAAGCGTGCTCGGTAGCATGCAACATATTAGAGACATCGTGTTTGCGAGATTCAATTTCGTTGTCCAAACGTCGTTGGAGTGTGTTTTTTTCCAACTGGACCCCACTGTTGGAAATTTTTATATTTGAAATCTCTTTTTTTAAGACTGCAATGGTTTGCTGTTCTTCTAATTTATCACTTCTGGATCTATTTTCATGGTCGTTCATTTTTTTACGCAAGGATTGTATTTCTTGTTCGTACTGTTCAACCAACTTGGCGTGTGACTGTTTCACAACGTCCTTGTCTGTATTGTGTTCATCATTTTGAATTTCCAACATCATCTGCTGGCTTTTGTGTGCTATAATTTCTTTTTTCAATCGTGTCACTTCTTGCCAAGCTTCATCACCTTCTAACATATTTTTAGCATCCGCAAATTCTTTTTGGTGAACCAGTAATTTATTTCTCATTTGACCATGTTTATCTTGCATTTTATCGACTTTATCGGCATGCTTTTGTTTTAATTTTAAGATTTGTTCTTCCAATTCATTGATCTGTATTTTTGCTGCTGCTAATTTGTTTCTTTGACCTTGAAGTGCTTTTCTTGCGACAGATGCATCGCTTTTCGCTTTTTTGGTAGTTTCAAGGGCCTTTTCATGTTGATCTTTGTGGTGAGCGATGGTTTCTCTGTGACCAGTGGCGACGTCAATGGCGGTTTGTGCGCTTTCTTGTGCTTCCTCTGCTGCTCTCTTAGCATCTCTGAGTCGTATTTTTAATTTTTTCACTTTTTTGTTTGACGCACTCTCTTTCATGTCTTCTATTTGTGCTTGCAACGCAACAATTTTTGCTTCCGCTTTCACCAACTCTTTTCTTTTGCTTTCATAATTGGTGAGGGCTTTGGCACCACGTGACATTTGTTCACGTACTTTGGCCGAAACTTTATTGCCTTTGGTTCTTAAACATGTCAATTCTTCTTCCATAGCTTTCATGCTGGCGTCGCTTGTTTTTCTTGTTTGTTCTGAATTATTCATTCGTGTCGCAATCTTTCGAGCTTCGTCTTTTAGCAATCGTAACTGTTCTTTAGTCTCATCCAATTGTTCTCTTGTTTGAGACTTTGTTTTTTTTTCTTGATCCAATTCCACTGCCAATGAATCTGCTTTGTGAACAGCACTGTCACACTTTGTGCGAAGCTCTGTAAGCACATCCACATGTTTGGCAGTTGTTTGCCTGTTCTCTTTTCTCATTGCACTTATGGTTGAACGTGATTCATCTAGGCGTTCTTGTAATTGTTTGAACAAACCACTGTTACCATTTAATTCTTGGTGAATATTTTTGTTTTCTTGTTTGGCTGATTCTTGTTCTCTCTTTGCCAAATTCAGCGATGATTCCTTTTCACCGAGCGTGAGTTTCAAGTGATTAATCTCTTCTTCCAACTGACGATGCGTATCCAACTCTTCCAGACGATCTTGATTCAGTTCTGTTCTAGCTTTTCTCAGGGTCTCTCGTTCATTTTTTATATCTTCTCTCAAGGCAGCAATGGTTGCTCTTGATTGTTTTTCAGATGCATTCGCAGCTTCTTGGACCATTGCGATTTGTTTTTGTCTAGCACTCTCCGCTGTGTCCAATTGCTTTTCTAACATGAGCACAGATTGATGAAGTGTTTCCTTGCTTTCCTCCGTGGACCGATTTTCTTCTTTCAATTCTTCTTCGGTATTTGCTATTTTACGCAAAGCTTGTTGGTATTTTATCTCCCACTCTTGACATTTGTTTTTTTGTGAGTCAGCAACTGTTTTGGTTTGACGATATTTTGATTCTGTCTCTTTTAAAGCTTCGCGGGTTGTATCCATTTCAGCACTCTGCACCGCCAACTTACGGGTAGCAATAGTACATGTGTTTTCCAACTCTTCACACCGCACTTGCAATTGATCCATCGTACTAGACTCAATATTGTATTTTGTTGTGCTTGTTGCCACAACGTTTTTTGATTCTTGTAATTGTGATGACGTATTTTCCAATTCCACTTTTGTTTGTTTGTACAAAATTTCCCATTTTTGTGATTGATCTCTGGTCTCTGTCAATACACTTTGCAATTTAACTATTTCCTTTTCGTCTTTCAACAATGACTGCTTCAGTTCTTCCTCTTCTTTTTTACTTATACAACTTGCACGCCGCAATGCTAATTGAACTTTTGCAGTTCGTGAATCTGCATCCATTTCTGATAAGGAATATTCAAGGAGAACAATTTTTTTTCTTTGTTCTTCATTTTTTTCTTCTTGGTTGTTTTTTGCATCAGACATTTTCCCCAGTTGCAATTCTAGAGATGCCAAACGACGTTGCGCAGCTTTCGTTTCTTCATTGGCTTTTAAACTTTTTGCTTGGGCTTCGGCTATTTCTACCGTTGACGTATGTACTGAATTTGATTGACTGACTTGCAATAGTTCGATTTCATGTTTCAATGAACTTATTGTTGTCATGGAGGTTTCCAACTCTTTTTCTGCTGCATCTCTATCACTAAGCATTTCTTCGTTTCTAATTCGTTCCAATTCAAGACTTCGCTCGGTTGATGCTTGTTGCTCTTGAAGTTGAAATTCCAATGCCCGTTGTGTGTGTTCGGTTTTTGCTAAATCCAAACGCTGTTTATTTTTCAATTCTGAATGTTCAATTTTTAACGCGTCCAGTTGATGTTCTATTTCCGAATTGTGGTGTTTCATCAAATCAATTGTTGCAACATCTCTTTCGTTTTGTGTATGTGCTAATTTCAATGCATGTTCTTGACTTTGTACCATTATTTCCAAAGATTCTTGCAATTCTTTGTTGTTGTGATTTGCTAGTTCTAATTTATTATCTTTGTGTCTAACCATTTTTTTGGATTGTGCGTTTGATTTCCAAGTTCTTGCTGCAAACTTTGCTATATCACCTTTCAATTTACTGGTCATTGCATGGGTTATGTCCTTTTCCTTTTTGAACGCAGCACGCACAGTCTTCATTTCATCGCGGTGTGTTGCAATTGTGGTTTTTTCTTTATTTTGCATTCGTTTAATTTCAATGCGCAGCGATTCCAATTGATTTTGGAAAGTTCTTTCTTGTTCTGATCTTAATTTTTCTGCTTCTTCCAATGCCACATCGCTGTTTGATACCTCACGCGATCTTTGGTTTAATTGTTCCTTTACAGCATTTAATTCGTCCGTTTTGATGTTAAGTGCATGTATATTATCTTTAAGTACATGTTCAGTTTCGTCCAAAGTTTTGTTGGTTTGTTCCAGTTTGTGTTTCATTTCTTCGGATTTGAGTTTGATATCATTGTTTTCATGTTGCAAAGTTTTATTGTCTGTTTCGACGGCCAGTTTTTGTTCAATGATCAATTGATGTTTGGCTTGTTCTGTTTCCAATGTTTTATTGGTCTGTTCTAATTGTGTTTTGAATTCTTTGGCCTGAAGTTGTGTGGCACTCCATTCTATTTCCATGGTTTCGTTTTTGTTCATTAACGATTGATATTTATCGTTTTCTTGAGTCAAAGTTGTTTGAAGTTCATCGGCTCTTGCAATTTCCGCTTCAAGTTGCTCACTGGATGCAGTATTATGTTGAAATGCAACACGAGTATCGACCGCCTGTGACAAGATATGAATCACCATGGATAAATAAACATTCCCAGAAAGACCTGCTTCTTCGAATAAAATATCATCGTCTACCGTCGGTGGCATTTCTTTTCGTTCGACCACGAGTTGAAACGCTCTTTTACTTGAACACAACATGACAGCATGTGCGATGCTTGTATTTCTATGATCAGTGTCAAACATAACTTCAGAACTTTTACGATTCAAAGTGACACTTGATCCTCTTCGAATGCGATCGTTCATCGACTTGGAATGTGCTTCGGCCATCTCATTTGCGGCTTGATCCAATGTTGTAATGTAATTGGCGCGCTCGATTAATTTGAAGTCGTTGCTGGAATACATAGTCGACATCTCTTTTGTTTTTTGTTCTAACAACGAAGAAGAGACTCCCACTATACTATTGTTACGACTTTTTCTGTTGGCACTGGTGTCAGTCGTACTACTACCACCGGTGTTGCCAGTAGCACCATTGGCAAATACACATTTGCACAACACATCCAACACGGCACCCGCACATAAATCATTGCTGCTTTCACTTTGAATCAAACGTTTTAATCCAATGCAAGTCGCTTCGGGCAAAAAATCGCTCGCTTGATCCACAATATGAAGGCATTGTTCTTCTTGCAATGCAGACAAAGGCCTTCGACCTGAAGTTGAATCATGCAACAGTTGCATTTTTTCATGCAACGATTCTGGTTTGTTTTCAACAGTGAATAACAGTTGATCAAATCGTGCATCACCAGTCAAAGCATCGTGGTCGACTTGATGAGAATCCATTCTTCTTGGACGTAATTTAACAACAGAGGCATGATTTGCAAATTCTAACGTGGATTCTGTAAACGTCTGGTATTGCAATTCTGGACGTATTGCAGCAAACAAATACGTTCGAGCATGCATCAATGTGTTTTTTAAGAATTTCCCTAAAAAATAAGTACGGCATCCCGGGATGGGTCGATCAGGATTGAATTTTTTTTGCTTAATCAATTTAGCCATTTGTCGAAAGAACCCAGTCATTTCACTCAACGACAAATTGATTTTCTTTCCTTGTCTGACCAATTCATCGGTTTTTTTACGGTCAGGATCTTTTCCACGATATTCATAATGCACGTGGCCATCGCTATCCACAGAGCGTGCATATTGTGCACAATGTACTTCAGCGGCTGGTTCAGCACCAGCTAAATCACAAACATATAAACGTCCACATCTTGACACTCCACTTAAAGAAGGATGGGGCATTTTAGCTTCAAACACTAAAATGCAATGGCCACGAGTGGAGGCATGATTGAACTGAGTGGGTGAAATGGCTTTTTTTCCATTTGCCTTTTTAAAAGTTGAGGTTAATTCAGTCCAGGATTTGATCAGGTGACGTCTGCACCAAGTGATGTCTACAAAACCATGTGCATCGACATGAAACCCTTCATTGATGTGTCGATCTTCCACGCCGTCGACCATGCCTGTTTTGTTGTTGTTTGGTGCACGCATATTACGAACCGAAGAACGACGATTGCGAAAGGATGATTCTTTGTCTTTCTTGCGTGGATCATTTGGTTCTTGCCCGGACAACAAATCTAAGATACGGTCAACCACGTTTTGAAAATACTTTAATGAAATTTCCCATTGACCCGGCGACCGTACTTGTTCATTGGTAATGATGTCATATGCCAATCTAGGAAATACACCCCAATCTCGGTGTGGTGTCTCAAAATTAAACCAAGCTTCCGGCGTATTGATCATGTCAGGTCCAAACACTGAATACGTTTTACCAGACCCGGACAAACCGTAGGCAAACATCACAACAGCATTTCCGTCTAAAAATTGACGTTTCATTTTTGCACCCACTTGATTGTACACATCTTCTTGGTTGATGGTTTTTAAACCTGCTGTTTTGATGGTTTGAATGGATTCTTCATCGGTAAACTTTTCGTAACCATAAGCTGACCACCAAGCTTTGGAAAAACCCCACCTGCCAAAGCGTTCCCCGTCCTCGGATATCAATTCCACTTCATCACCTTCACCTTCTTTGCCATTGTAGATCACAACCCCAAGCTTGTCTTTCGACGCAAACGGTCGGCATCGAATGCACACTTGCAGGCAAATGGCTTGTTCTTCGGCCATTTGTTTTTGTTCGTGTGTCCCTTCAACTTAAACTGCTGTGCTGTGTTGTTATTGTTGTGTTAGAGTTGGGTAGATAGATAGATATTGTGTGTCTCAGTACCCGCGCTCAAAGCGCCGTTGGTCTGTTGTTAGAGTTGGGAGTTGGGAGTTGGGAGTTGGTCCGTTTGCTAGCTAGCTATCGATTTGTCAGGATATTCACGGGGTTTCAGACCAGAGCAAGAAGTGGAGTACTGCCCCCTTTATTGAACTACTGTACCACCCACAATGGAGTGGCGCTGGAGAATCCTGCTTGTCTCGCTGCATGTCATTTCCACTGCCCCATTTTCCTGTGATAATAATCAACGCACATTTCCTTTGCACTATTTAAACGATGACTATTGCGATTGTATGGACGGAAGTGATGAAACAACGACCGCTGCTTGTTCCCATGTCCAACAATCTCTAAAAGTTATGTTTACTTGTACTGACACACGAACCGTTCAAACAATTCCAACATCCATGGTCAACGATGGTGTCTGTGATTGTTGCGACGGTTCGGACGAAATGGTGGTCTCGTGTCCGTTGATCTGCAAACATAAACTGTACACTCTTCGCAAAGAAATGTCCAATTTTGCTAAAACGCAAGCGGTGGGTGCAATAACCAATACAAAATTATTGTACGGTGGTACTGGCAAAAAGAACGAACGCACTGTCAGTGTTGTTCAAGGACACTTTTTAAAGTACAAAGAGGCTGGGTTGTTGCAATACAATACGGACATATTAAAAAAACAGACCGAATTAAAACAAGTAAGAGATTACATACACCAATCAATCAAAAAATTGCAACACGATGGACATGAAATTGATCCATCCAACCCGACCGCCAGAGTCGACCCACGTGCGTTGCAATATTATGCAATGACCAAGCAACATCTTGATGTTTTGCACTACCATGTGAGTATGTTGACAACATTGAGTGAGAATGATCTTGGTCCAAATTTACAATATTTGCATTTGTTGACCAACGGAACATGTTACCCCTCACCGGTCATTAATGAAAAGAGATTAAAAGGTGGAACACCTAATGTCATCCCGCAATTGTACCAGTTTGAATTTTGTCCCTTTAAACACGTCACTCAGTTTGAAATAAACCATACGTTTTGGGAGACCAATGAAAAATTGATCAAGGCTGGCTTACCAATTGTAAATGAATTGCCGAAAAATGTTTTGGAACAATTAGGTATAGGATTACCACTGGTGTCCCGGAAAGGGAAGGAAGAGAGAGGGGAGGAAGAGGAGGAGACGGAGGAGACGGAGGAGAAGGAGGTGATGGAGGTGATGGAGGTGATGGAGGTGATGGAGGTGACGGAGGTGACGGAGGTGATGGAGGTGACGGAGGTGACGGAGGTGACGGAGGTGACGGAGGTGACGGAGGTGACGGAGGTGACGA
>Ga0115005_10005050_pt1 | contig 10435 bp, 10 predicted proteins | sample ArcOceMetagenome_FD_87163 | JGI IMG/M metagenome (GOLD analysis project Ga0115005, IMG submission 87163) | Marine eukaryotic phytoplankton communities from Arctic Ocean - Arctic Ocean - Greenland ARC118M Metagenome | ecosystem: Environmental > Aquatic > Marine > Oceanic | place: Arctic Ocean...
GGCCCAGCGCGCTAATTTACGCACGTCTGGATCATTGTCCTCTTTGGCGATTTCAAGCAACGGCAGACCATCTACGTGCTTAATTTGACCCAGTGCAGCAACAGCGGATTTACGCAGATTACTAATCGGGTCAACAATACATTTCGCCAGTGCCGGAATACCTTTATAAGCACCCAACAGACCAATGGCTTCAGCGCCCTTTTCCTGTACCTGCCAGCGTTCATCATCGACCGCCGCCATTAACAGTGGCAGCGACTCTTGAACCTTGAGCTTGCCTAAACCTTTGATCGACTCAACACGTACCAGCCAATTTTCATCGCTGATCGCCTTCATCAATGACTCAGCAACCATGCCAGCAGGGGCAAAGATCAATGTGCCAACAGCCGCACGACGAACTTCTGGATCGGCGTCATTACTCGCCACTGACATAAGCTGTGGCAGATTCTCTACGTCTTGCAGATACCCGAGCACACCAACTGCCTCACGGCGTACACCAGGGTGACTATGCTGCAGTAGCTCTATCGCGTGGGGTCGTGCATCTTTGATGCGCAATTGCTTTAAAGCGCGCAAAATAGCCGTGAGGACAAAGGCATCGTCTTCCTTTAGGGCTTCAATAAGCGCAGGGGCAACGGCAGGGTCTTTCAAGTCTGCCAGAGCACTTGCCGCTGCATTACGCACATTCTCATCGACGGAGATCAGTGCAGTTACCAGCGAGTCCATCATATCCATAGGCTCGAACTCGTCGATTACCTTGGCCGCTTCCATGCGTACATTTTCATCAGTGTCGCTGAGTGCAATAATCAATAACTCAACGGCCTCAGGCTCGGCACTGTCGACAAGGTCCATGACGGCCACTCGACGAATACCTGCGTCTGCATCCTGCAGTCGGGTCTCAATAGAAATTAATAGTGGGTCTGTAAAATTAGACATAGTGGGTCTCAGCGCAGTAAGTAAGGAATATTAACGGTCACGGCATCTGTAGGACAGTCTGTCTCACAGGGCATGCAGTACCAACATTCGTCGTATTTCATATGCGCTTTGCCAGTCTCTTCGTTAATCCACAAAACGTCGAGAGGACAGACATCGATACAGGTCCGACAACCTTTCTCGGCGATACATTTATCATCATCTACGACGACGGGAACCAGTGATATTTGCGATGCTATTGGCATGGGTAATGCTCCATAAAGTGTTTAGTTAGCCGGCCTGCTGGACGCGCATTTGCGAGTAGGCATTCTTTTCGTTGTCATCTAACTCGACAACATAAGGATCGATTGGGCGCGTCTTACAGACCATTTCATCCTTTTCATTTTTATGCAGCTGAACATGGCAGAACCAGTCTTGATTATTAGTCTCAGGGTAATCAACATAGTGATGATAGAGGCCCCAACGACTTTCAGTTCGGTACATGGACGCCACCGCAGCCATCTTGGCGCAGTCATAAACATGCTGCGCTTCGTTGGCGCGCAGTAGTTCATGGGCGTCACGAGCAAACAGATGCTGAATATCGTCTTCCATTGCGATCAGACGCTGCAAACCAATATCCATCTTCTTAGTGACCTTTGGAGGCTGAAGATAGTCGTTCACCAAGCGGCGAACCTTGTATTCAAACTGGCTTGGAGGGATACCATCGGTCCGTGTCATTGGAGCTAAAATACGATCACGCTCAGACATAATGAAATCCACATCTAATTCAGCAAACTCTCTGCCCTCAGCAAATTCGGCGGCATTGACACCACAGATTTCGCCAAACACAAAGGCACCAAGCATATAGCTATGAGGAATTGACGCCATGTCACCGGCACCAAACAATCCAGGCACAGTGGTCTCGCCTTTTTCATTAGTCCAGACACCTGAGGCAGAGTGACCCGCACAGAAGCCGATCTCAGAGATATGCATCTCAACCATTTTGGTGCGGTAATCTACGCCACGACCATCATGGAAGCGACCACGACTGGGACGTTCGTTAGTGTGTAGTACATGCTCAATTTCTTGAATGGTCTCTTCAGCAAGGTGATCGAGTTTCAAGAACACAGGTCCGTTACCACCCTGTAATTCGTTATAAAACTCCATCATCATCTGACCGCTCCAATAATCGCATTCAATAAAGCGATCACCTTTAGAGTTCGCGGTATAACCACCCAAGGGGCCGGTTACATAGGCACAGGCAGGACCGTTATAGTCTTTAAGCAATGGGTTAATCTGATAGCACTCAAGGCCCGTTAGCTCGGCACCACAATGAAATGCCATTGAGTGACCATCACCACAGTTAGAGGGATTTTCGTAGGTACCAAATAGATAACCTGAGGCTGGCAAGCCAATTCGACCGGCCGCACCTGTACACATCACAACCGACTTGGCACGAATCACCAAAATCTCAGCAGTACGGGTATTCAAGGAAATACAACCACAGGCGTTGCCTTCAGCATCTTTTAAAATACGAATCGCCTGATAGCGATTTTCAACCGTCACGCGATGACGACGCAGACGACGATAGAGGATCTTCTTAATGTTATGCCCTTCGGGCATGGGTAGAACATAGGTACCAAGGTGGTGGACCTTTTTCATGTCGTACTCGCCAGTTTCATCTTTCTGGAAGTAAACACCCCATTTATCAAGCTTTTGAATCATTGCGAAGGAATTTTCTGCATAGGTCATAACGCCTTTCTGCAGAAGTACTCCATCGTTCGCAACGGTGATTTCTTTTACATAGTCCTCAGGTGTCGAGTGACCTGGCACAACGGCATTATTGAGTCCGTCCATACCCATGCTAATCGCGCCGGAACGCTTAACATTGGCTTTTTCAAGCAGCATCACTGAGGCATCAGGGTTCTTTTCTTTGGCGGCGACTGCAGCCATCGGACCGGCAGTACCACCACCGATAATTAGTATATCAACGTCTTTTACTTCTATGTCGTCAGGGAGATTCATGAGTTTCCTCGTCCAATTTTCGATATTTAAGTGAGTGACTACCCACTGATTTATTTATAAATTTAATAAGCCTTGGGATTCGCCCTCAGGACCGCTCAATCTGAAACTGGTACTTATAGGTATCACCGCGAAAAGCGAGATATTCAAAATCAACCGGCTTGCCCTGGCGGTCATGGGTCAGGCGCTGTACCCACATGATTGGACAACCGGCTTCGGTACCCAGTAATTTTGCGATAGTGGCATCCGCTGGGCGCGCTTCCAAGCTCACATCTGCACGACCCAATTCAATTCTCAGTTCATTTTCTAGCAGTGGAAAAATATCCCCATTCATTTCTTTTGAGAATAATTTACGCCCAATTTCAAGGGGAAAGTAAGAGGTGTCTAATGACACTGGTTCGCGATTTAGATATCGCACTCGCACCACTTCGACAACAGTTTCCTTAGCCAATAACTTGAGCTTACTTTTCACTTCTCGGCTCGGTGCCAACTCACGAATACTGATCAATCGCGACGTGGCTTCATAGCCTTTCGGGCCCATCGCCTCGGCAAAACCCTCAAGGAATTTCACATCCTGAGTTGCCTTTGGTTTACTCGCAAAAGTACCCTTTCCCTGTGAGGTAAAAATTAAACCCTCGAGGTGTAAATCCCGCAACGCCTGTCGAACAGTAATGCGGCTAACACCAAAGGATTTCATCAACTCACTCTCGGATGGCATCTTCTGATAGGGAACATAGCGACCACCCAAAATATCCTTTTTTAACGACTCCTTTATCTGAACATAAAGAGGAAGGTGGGGCATATTTTCGCAGACTAAAGACATATATAACCCCCAAACATTGAGTGTCCAATTCTACTTATCATGACAAGTAATAACAACGTATTTTGATAAATAAAAACCCATAAAATCCTTTAATAACGGGGCCTGCAGCCTTATGGTGCAATTTTTAAAGGCGCACCAAATTGACCTAAAATGCGCCCTTAAACAGTGCGCAAGAAAGCCCCAAAGCGGTGCATGAAAAACTTAATCTGCAACATTTTGAGGCTGCTGACGGGCCAGATAAAAGGCTACCGATCGAATACTGTTGTCATCCAATTTTTTGGCTATCTTATGCATACTGTCGCTGCGGTCGTTACTGCGATCAGATGCTCTAAAATCTTCCAACTGTTTAACCAAGTAGTCTTCATGCTGGGCAAATAATCGCGGGACTAGGACATCAGAATTAAGTGATTTTAAGGGAATATTTATGCGCTCAGAATAGCCCTCTCGATCATGACATTTGGCGCAGGCGGGAATATTTTCCCGGCCTTGATAAAAAATATTTTCGCCTACTGCAAATCGCACAACACTTTCAGTATCGGTTTCCAACTCTGCCGCCGGAGATGGCGGTAACTGAGAAAAATAGGTCGCTATATTATCCAATTTTGCAAGATCCACCTCAGTGCTAATAGCTTCCATCTGTCCACCATCATTGTTGCGAAGACCGTGATAGAAATCTAAAAATTGCTTGCTGATATAGGCCGATTTTTGGCCCGCTAATTTGGGAAACTTTGACATTCTGCTAATGCCATCAAGACTGTGGCACATGGCACAGACCTCCCATTCATCCATGCCCTCTTTATCGATCATGCCGGCTGATGCGGCGCTGACCAAAACTACGCTGACAAGGCAGGTCGCTGCGAGATTTAACACTCCGCGGGTCATCTGAGGGCCCTAGTTTTGAACTGGATAGCTTTGAACTGGATAGCTTTGAACTGGATAGCTTTGGATTGGATAGCTTTGGACTGGATAGCATTACACCGCAAGGCATTACATTGCATGATGGTGATGATGCTCTTGGTGACTGTTGGCCGATCCCGCTTTGCTAGCCGCGGGTATGGGTTTTAGCACCTGCATTTCAAAATCGACTGCGGCGCCATCATCAAAGCGCAACTGCACAGCAAAGCGATCCCCAAGAGACATGCTTGACAGTGGCTTGCGCATCATTAAATGCAGCCCACCCGATTCAAATTGCACCTGCTGCTGAGGCTCTATAGTGAGACTCTGAAGCATTCGCATGCTGGCGATACCATCCTCTAACTGCGATTCGTGAATCTCGATAGTGGCGTAGGCAGGACTGTGAGCAGAGACTAATGCAATCGCTTTGGCACTGTGATTGGACAGGGAAAAATAGCCTGCGTTCATGGCCATGGTGGGTGGCGCTAATCCTGCCCAGGCATTCGTTACCGTTGCTTGGGCGCTCTTTGATTGGGCAATAACTGGCAATGCCTGCAGCATCAGTGTCAGGCTAATCACCATAGGAAGGATTTTTTTAATCATCAAACTTAACTCCGCGGATTAGCTGGTTCAGGGATTCAGCAGTTTTGTGCGGATAAAACGGCGGGCTTAGCTTGGCGACCATCTGCCCCTGAGGATTGATAATCGAGACAAAAGCAGTGTGCAAGACGTCGTAATCTACGTCATCCGGGCTCTGCTTATCTAACCGATAAAAGGCCTTGAGACTCTTTATCAGACTGTCAATCTGAACAACCGCACCGCTCAGACCTATATATTCAGGGTGAAAATAGGCCAGATATTCCTTTAGCACCGGACTATCTCTAGCCGGATCCACGGCCAAGAAGATAATTCGCGGAATTCGTTTTGGGCTTACCCGCAAGCTCATTTCAGCTCTCACAGCTTCAAGATTAGCCAACGTCACCGGACAGACATCTGGGCAAGTAGTGAAGCCGATAAAAATCATCGACCAATGATTTTTTAAGGCCTCTAAATCGAATGGCTCGCCATCCTGATTGCTCAGCATAAAGGGCTTAATGGCTAAGGGCTTTTTCAGCAGCTGGTAACTATCGGTTGCGGCTTGAGCCTGACTGACAAACAGGCACTGGGCTGCCAGCAGTATAATTGTCAGGCAGGCCCTGGGTAGCGTTCCAGATAACTTCGCCATAGACCTATGCCCCAACCTGCTCAAACGCCTTGAGACTCTCCGCCCGAATATAACCTAGGCACTGCTTTTTCAACTCAACAAAATCATCGCAGGTAGCCATTTCCGGCTTGCGCGGTCTCGCCAAATCAACTTTAAGATCTGCGATCACTGACCCTGGGCTGGCACTCATAACCAAAACTCGATCGGCTAAATAGATCGCTTCATCAACATCGTGAGTGACAAAAACAACCGTAATGCCAAACTCGGCCCATATATCCAGCAAACTCTCTTGCATCATTATGCGGGTCTGGGCATCCAGGGCACCAAACGGCTCATCCATTAGCAATACTCGAGGGTAGTTTGCCAGTGCCCGAGCAATACCCACCCGTTGCTGCATACCCCCTGAAAGTTCACCAGGAAAACTATTGGCGATTTTAGTCAGGCCAATCATCGCCAGAAAAGTATTGGCAATCGAACTGCATTGATCCGGGGTACAGCCGGCCAATTTTGGGCCAAAGGCAATGTTCTGCAGCACTGTTTTCCACGGAAACAATGAGTACTGCTGAAATACCATGCCACGATCAGGCGCCGGACCAGTCACTTCTTCAGCGTCCACAAGCACCACTCCAGAAGAGGGTGTCACGTAGCCAGCAATCGAATTTAAGAGGGTCGATTTACCACAACCTGAGGGCCCGAGAATACAGACAAACTCCCCTGGCGTTATAGTCAGGCTGGTCTCAGTGACAGCGACGTTCTCATCTGCACCAGTACCAAAGACAATACTGACCCCCTGAATATCAATGCGCCCACGCTTTTGATGGCCGCCGTTTTTTTCCACAATTTGTTTTTTGTAAATTGAAATCACATCTGCATTCATTGGTAGTTCCTAACCTGTTTTAAGCTATTTAACTAAAGGGACCTTTTGATACTAGGTCTCGGCCGTCGCACGTGATGCTGCTATATACATAGCCACTAACAAAAACAAATACCCCAACATATTGACCCAAATCCCCACTGGCTCTAGCCATAGAGAGGTGGATACACCAAGACCCATCATCGCCAGACCGACTACCCAGGTTGGCGTGGAACAGCAGACCACCCAAGACATAGTGATCGAAGCCAGAGAGACGAAGGTGGTGCCCAGACCTGCAGCCACACTAGAACTGCGCGCCGCGCGCAAGGAACAGACCCGATTACTGGCACGTAAAAACAAAAAGTTGGCCGATATCGCAGCACCGAGCAATATCACGCCTAATACTTTCACCGGTGCAATAAACAGACTCCACTCTGAAATCCCTGTGCCGTAGTCATAATTCATAAAGCCAACTTCGAATAGCCACTCATCTCGCATAATCGACAAGGTATCCAGTAATGACGGAGTTGATAGCCAAATACGCTTCATATTAAAGCTCCAATCAAACGCGTTGAGATAGTTCGGGAAATTCTCAAAGCGAATCATTAAAGCGGCCATCAACACCAGGTAATAGCACAGCGCAAAGGCCAAACTTAAACCCAACCAGAGGAATAGGTTTTGCACAAGGCACTGTTTGATAAAGCCAAATCGAGTCATCTTGTGCGATTACCGTTGCTTTTCTTTCCAGCGCAAAGCTGGCTTCATCATCAACTTAATCAGGTAGGTGGACAGAGTTCCAAGACCACCAATAACCAACATGCCGACAACGATATCCGGGTAATTAATCAACGAATAGGCGTCCCAGGTGAAATAGCCAATACCGTATTGACCAGAGATAATCTCTCCAGCAAGCAGCGAGAACCAACTAATACCCATACCTATGGCCAATCCAGCGGCAATACTGGGCAGTGCAGCCGGTAACACCACATGCCAAAAAACAGCAAATTTAGAGGCGCCCAGTGAGCGCGCAGCTCGAACCAAGACATCCGGGGTCTGCTCAACACCATGCAGAGTATTGAGAATAATTGGGAACAGCGCACCGAGGAAGGTGATGTAGACAATCGAAGACTCTTCAGTGGGCCACATCAGAATAGCCAGGGGAATCCAGGCTACAGCCGGTATAGGACGAATAATCTCGATATAGGGAATGACAGCAGCCCGAGCTAACTTGGAGCGCCCGACAATTACACCTATGGCGACACCTAAGACAACTGCGATGGTATAGGCGATCAAAATTCGTCGAATACTCACGGAGATATGAATATAGAACTCTGGATCGGCCAGGTGGATCATAAATGCGGCACCCACTTTGAGTGGTGATGGCACATTTTCAAAATTGATAAAATAATTGAAGTTGTACTCGGTGGCGAAGTACCAGAGTAGTATGCCTGCGCTTAGGGATACGCTGCCAATCATGAAGGATTGCAGCTCTAAGGCGGACAACCGCTGCATCAAACCTGGCTCTGATTTGGCGACAGCAGGCTTATCCACAGTACCTGGCTTAACTGACGGCGTCACCTCAGTCAGTGGGTCCGCATATGAATCAGACGATCGTAGATTAGTACTGCTCGCATTGCCGGTCATACTCATAGCTGTGTCTCGCATTGATATTCAAATAAAAGAAGATTTACCGCGGCAATAGGGTCTATTGCGCGGCAAATCATTTTCTTGCAAACGAAAAACTTAGCTACCCAGTGTTGCTAGGGCCGCTTCGTAATTCAGAACCATACCGCTGTTTTTAGAAGCAAAATCATCGGCATCAGGCTTGCGCAGGAAGGTTGAGAAACCATCGGTAGTCTTAACGTAGAAGGCTGTTTTGCCGAATAATTTGAGGCCAGTCTCTCTGTCGTAGACATAGGTGGCGTTTAACTTGGCGCCAGTTTTACGGAATCCATCTATGGCGACCAAAAATTCATCGACGCTTGTGTGGGCAGAGATACCCTCACGTGAGTGCCAGATCTCCATGGGTCGATTCGCATTATCAATGGCCGTATCGATCATGCTAGCTTTCTCAGCCTGATAGTCTTTGCCAAGCTCTTTGTAAGCAGCCTCTACGTACTCTTCGGTAATCCACTCGTCGAAGTCCAACGGCGGAATTGATTTTTCTTGAACTAGAACACCGTGATTAAAGGCAAGTGCGTCTATCCATTCAGGCTTAATAGTGGGATCCAGAGTCAGGTGACCGCCTTCAGAGAAATAGATATAGAGCACTTCTTTCTCAACGCCAGTCCATTTCTCTATAGCATCCACCGCGCGAACAGGATCTTCTCTTATCCAAACGCCAGCTTCGTAAACCGCTTTAACAAACGCAGTTGCAACCTCTGGGTATTGGTCAGCAAAGTCTTCGCGAACCACTACACCGTGGAGGTAGGGAACACCAGTTTCACTGCCGTCATAAATTTTGCGGCCAGTACCACGAAATTCCATCAATTCAGACCATGGACAGAAATCCGCGTGGGCATCAATCTTGCCGGCGGCAATATTGGCTGCACCAACAGCTGGACTCTGATTCTTCATCATGTAGTCTTTGCTAGTAAACCCAGTATCCTGCATTCCTTTTAGCAGCATCCCCCAGGCAGCACTACCCACGGGTACAGAGACTTCTTTGCCTTTAAGTTGCTCGATGCTGTAGATGTCAGAATCCACTGGAACAACGATCGCGTTGCCGCTACCTTTCAAGTTGTAGCCTGTACCTGCAATGTATTTTGTGCGCAGGGAATCCGTCTCTTGGAACTTGGCTCCATTTACAATAAGCGGATAATCGCCCATCACGCCAAAGTTAAGCTTGTTGGCCATCATCTGGTTAGTGATTGGACCACCTGATGAATAATCCCTCCAACTGACGTCGTAGGAAACGTCTGCGTATTTTCCAGTGGTTGGAAGGTGCTTTTCTAAAAGCTTTAATTCTTTAACCACGATTCCCGCCGTGTACGTATCTGTACACATACTCTGGTGACCAATAGCAATTCGAATGGTCTCAGCCTGAGCCTGTAAGGCAAACGCTGAAAGTAAAGAAATAACCGACACTACGGTTGTTCTGATATTCATTTTGATAGCCCTTTTAAAAAATTGATTGTCGTTAACTTGTAATGGCATGTCATGCTCATTGACCTTGGTAATGCACAGCCCATGCCAAAAATTAATGTCGCTGATGATTAAGTTTCTAGAGGGTTGTTTAATATCGATTTTTTAAACTAATCACGATGATATTTAACAATAGGTTTATTTTTTCAGAGATTTTTTTTGCACAGATAAAGCGCACTGATCTGTAGGCGGTGCTCACCTATGGGCCTGTTTTTTGATAAAAATAATTCTCAACTAATACAACATATCAAGTTGAAACTTATAAGCGCTAACAGCCACACGGGGCTGTATAACCAGAAACCAACAATAATTTTTTGAATCAACGCTATTCTTTTCTAGCCGCATTCTCTAGGGCCCTAGAACCGATAAACCCCAGTCAAAGACTGGGGTTTATCGGTAATCTAGTCGACCTAAAGACAGATCAACTTAACTATCCCTCAAATGGCTAAGAGGAGCAGCTTGGCAGGCCAGCGCTTGGGATCGCTAGCCTGCAACTAGAGTCAGACTACATTAGCCATTAAAGCTTTAACTGCAGGCCAATTTTAACGACCGACACATCGCCAGCACCTTTGGTGTCCTGAACGCCGTA
>Ga0115005_10005053_pt1 | contig 10434 bp, 10 predicted proteins | sample ArcOceMetagenome_FD_87163 | JGI IMG/M metagenome (GOLD analysis project Ga0115005, IMG submission 87163) | Marine eukaryotic phytoplankton communities from Arctic Ocean - Arctic Ocean - Greenland ARC118M Metagenome | ecosystem: Environmental > Aquatic > Marine > Oceanic | place: Arctic Ocean...
GCCCGACGCGCTGGATGTAGGGCAGCCCAGCCGGGTCCACAAACGCCGTGAAGTCGTCGGGAGGCTCGGCCTGCCTCACGAGGCCGGAGCCGGGCACGAGCTGCGTGCCCAGCACGCCGTAGTCGACGATCCGAATTCGGGACAGCGTGGAGGAGGCTGACATCTCGGTCGCGGTGGCAGTGTGGCGAGGCAATTGGCCGGGTTCTTCGCGCGCGCTTTCCAACCACGTGGAATCGCTGCCCACAGTAGAGTAGTACCATACCAACAGTTCGTGAAGAGAGAGGGTGAGAGAGAGGGCGCTGCACGAGGCTGCCCACCATGGTAAGTTTCAGCGGGCCGTACGAACACGGCATGCACATGCACATGTGCATGTTAGTTCGAGCAGGTGTGACCAAGAAAAAAGATAAGATGCCAACGTTTTATCCACCGCACCTACCTGCGCGCGTCAAAACCCGGTGATTCTGGCAGCCCCGAGTCGGTGGCGGTGTGCATAGTCTCAGGGCTGCTTAAAAGTTCGGGCCCTTTTGATTAAAACGTTAAAAGTGCTCCCGGGAGTAGATTTTAATTAAAACGTTTTAAAAGTTCGGGGCGAGCAAATTAAAACGTTAAAAGGTAAGCTCAAATCTCGGCGGGTGTGAGACGACTTGAGGTTAACCTTTTAACGTGGTGTGTGATACTCGCTAAACGTCTAGGCCGCGGCGTCCAGATGATCGCACACGATCGCGCCGTGCAGCCGGCGGCGCAGCCACGCCTTGTTACCCGTCTTGGACTCGCTGCGCGACTCCAGCTCGTCCTTGAGCTCCCTAACAAGCATGTCCACCAGGTCCTTGTCGACCACCTGTGTAGTAGGGAAGGAAGTACTAGGGCAGGCATCTTGAGCTAAGCCGTATAGGTCGTGCACTGTACCAGGCAGGGCATATTGAGCTAGCTGTCATGTAGGCTTAATCGTGTAGGCTTAAATCATGTAGGCTTAATCGTGTAGTCACCCATAGTTTTCAGCGAGCTCCGCCGGCGCCGCGAGGTCGGACCCGTTTGGTCGCGAGATGCGAGCCCCTAGGGTCGGACGTTTCTCCTTTGGTCGCGAGATGGGTGTCGCAAAACGAGAGTCTCAAAATTAATTTGAAACGTTAAAAAATGTCGAAAAATTGGGGCTCGTCGCTCGATTGTTAAAAGTTTGAGAAAATCGGCTGACGTTTAAGTATTAAAACGTTAAAAGTTCGGCGTCGCCAGAAACCTTACCCTGAGTGCTGAGACTATGGCGGTGTGGCGGCGGTCTCAGCAGGCACGCCAGCGATTTTAAGGTGTGTAAGACGTCCCAAAACATCCCCTAGCTACCGTAGACTATGCGTGTCCTATGGGCTATGCTTATGGGCACAGTGCGAACTTCGTCGACCAAACTCCAAAAACGAAAAAGCCCCCCGCAGCCGCACCGCGATCCGCGCAAGGGCAGCGGCAGGCACTGGGGCACGCTTCCTTCGCTTCGTCGGCTCGAAGCTGTCTCGGGTCTCGGTCAGAAAGTCTCTGATCAAACTAGGTGTATGCTCGCTGGGAACGAGCGGACAGTAAACCCACAGCATCTTTTCTTCTTCCATCCCGGCGTCACTCGTCTCCCGACGCCGGCTCGGGCGCGGCCGGCGGGGCGGCGGTGGCGGCGGGGGGTGCGGCGGCGTCGAGCAGCTTCTGCAGCTTGGGGAGCTCCGCCTCCTTGTCGTACCACTTCTTCTGCTTGTCGGCGAGCAGCGCGGCGAGCTCAAGCAGCCGCGCGCGCGGCGCGGCCTGCAGCTGCGGCACAGCGACGAGCTCGACGATGGCAAGCGCGGCGGCGCGGCGCAGCGCCCATGAGAGGCCGTTGACGGCGCCGCTTAGCAGCGCGAGCAGCTCGGCCACGTGCAGCAGGGCGATGCCGCTCGAGATCCCTGCCTCGTCGTAGGCCTCGCGCCAGATGGCCGCCAGCTTGCCTGGTGAGGGTTGGGGTGAGGGTCAGGGATAGGGGTAGTGGCAGGGTTGGGTTAGATGGCCGCCAGCTCGCCCGGCTCGGCGTGGTCGCCCTTTTTTGTCGGCGGCTCCGACTGCCAGCGCGGCTCGTGCCGCCCCAGGTAGGCGAGCGGCAGCCACTCCACCCGCACGGCACCCATGGCGTCGGGCGCGCCGCGCAGCAGCTCGCGCACGAAGAGCGCGACCGTCATCCGCGCGTCCTCGTCCGTCGCCTGGGGCGAGCTCTCGCCTGCGTAGCGCGTGGCGAGGCTGCGCACGAGCTCGGCGAGCTGGTCGGCCGAGCACAGCCGCGCGACGATGGCCGCGGCGGAGGCGTAGGCGCGGCGCGCGGTGGCGGAGCGCTCCGTGAGGATGGCGGCGCGCAGCGTGTTGAGCATGCGCGGCGCGACGCTCTTGAACTGCGCGCCGTGCGACTGCGCGAGCTGGAGCACGAAGCGGGCGGTGCCCACACGCGTCGGCAGCCCCACGCCGTGCGAGAGCAGGTGGGCGAGCTGTGGCGCCACCGCCGCCACCTGCTCCTGGCCCATGATCTTGAGCAGCTGCTCGAGCGCGCCCGAGCTGTCGGAGCCGCGCGTCGCCGCGATGCGCGCCGACTCCATCGCCTGCGACGGGGCGGCCGGCAGAGAGGCTCGGGGCGCGGGGCGCGGGATTTCGGGGCGCGGGGCTTCGGGGCTTCGGGGAGCGGGGATCAGGGGTTGGAGCTGGTGCTCATTCGGACTCAAGGCCACAGGATTCGGGTAGTGGAAGCTGGGGTGACCGGGGGGAGGGAGGCGGTAGAGATAGGGAGGCGCTGCCCACCTGCTCGGAGATACCCGCCGACTCCGCGTGCTGCTGCAGGTAGTTGAGCGCCTGGTCCTCGAGCACGGAGAGGTTCTCGAGCAGCGCGGGCACGAGGCGCACGGCGTGCGGCGAGAGGTGCTTGCCACCGGTCTCGCACAGCTTGAGCATTTGCTTGGCAGCGAGCGCGCGCACCTCAGCCGAGTTATGCGTGACACTCTCGAGCAGCAGGGGCAGCATCAACCCCAGCACGCTGAGCGCCTGCTCGGCCGAGACCGAGCCGCTCGCGGGGTCGCTCAGCCGCGCCGCCGCGCCGCAGACTGCGCGCCACCCAGCGAGCGCCGCCTTGCGCACGGTCTCCTTGACGTCGTCGAGCACACGCAGCAGCGAGGTGAAGAGGAGCTCGAAGTGCGGCTGCAGCTCCGACCAGCTGCGGCCCGGCAGAAGGTCGGCCAGCCCGAGGCAGCTCGCCTGAGAGCACGGCATGCGCACGGCGTGGGCACGGGGCGTGGGCACGGCATGCGCACACGGCGTTAGGGTGAGGGCCAACCCTAACCCCAAACCGAAACGTGACCAGGGCTGGCCCGGGGCGGCTCGCCTCGCGCGCGCGCCACAGTCGGTCGTTGAGCCCCTCGGCGAGGTGCGTGAGCACGGGCTGCAGCAGCTCGTCGAGCGTCTTCTTGGGCTCGGGCACGAGGGCCGTCCAGACCTGCTTCATCGCGGCGTGGATCTTCGGGTTGGGGTCGAAGGTGTACCGGTACAGCGTGGGCACGAGCTTGTGCAGGTGCTTCTGCAGCCGCTCCCGCGAGACCTCGCCCAGCGCGAAGGCCATGCCCTTGCGCGTGTTCCACGCGGCGGAGGCGGTCGAGAGCTCCATCAGCTTGTAGACAAGCTCGGGCTGCCCCGCGTTGTTGGCGATCTCCGAGAGCTCGGTGAAGGTCGCCATTTCGCCACCGCTCGCGTTGGCGTTGGTGCCCTTGATTGAGGTGAGCCCCTTGACGAGCTCGCCCAAGATGACCTCGCGCGCGGCCTCGTCGCACGAGTCGAAGAGTAGCGAGAGGCCCTGGTCCGTAGAGAGGTGGTGAGTGAGCGCCACAGTAACAGGCGAGGAGCCCTGCCCACACAGCAGGGTGCAGGCCGGGTGTGCAGGGCTGCAGCCTGGGCGCGTGGGGGCTGCAGCCTCCAGGGCGCACCTTGGCCGCCAGCTCCTGCGTCGTCTCGTTGGAGTCGGCGAGCAGGCCGATGAGGGCCTTTTGCACCTCGGCCGCCACGGCGCGCACCTGCGCCGCCTCGCCCGCCGTCTGCAGCAGCGTGAGCAGCCAGCACGCCGCCGCCTGCCGCACGAGCGGCGTCCAGTCGACGACGTACTGCGCAAGCACACGCTTGAGCACGTACTCCATCACGTCGCCGCGCTGCCGCACCGCCTCCAGTGCCGCCGCCGCCGCCGCCGCCGTGAGCGCCGCCGCCTCGGCCACCTTCTCCTCCGTCGTCGTCTCCGTCGTCAGCCCCACGGTGGCCGCCATCGGCGAGATGGCCGCCACCGACGCGCGCTTCGGCGGCACAATCGGCGGTAGCAGCACCGCTGCGGGCGCGGCCACGCCGTCGGCGGCAGCGGCGGAAGGCGGCGGCGGCGCGCCCGTGCCGACGAGCGCGAGGGCGCGGCCGACGGCGAACTGCAGCTGGAGGTCCTTAGTGGGGGCGAGGGCGAAGAGCGCCTGCAGTAGCTCGTTACGGAAGACGGCATGCGCCTCGCCGTGACCGACCTGCCCCAGCGCGCCCACCGCGCGCTCGCGCACCTTAGCGTGCTGCAGCAGTGAGACGAGCCGCCGCACCAGCCGCACCTTGCAGCGCGGCGGCACCTTGGCCGCCTCCGCCTTCAGCTTCTCCGTCGCCGCCTTCTCCGCCTTGAGCGCCTCCGCCTTGGCCTCCTCCTCAGCCTTGGCCTTCTCTTTGCTCGCCGCCGCCGCCGCCTCCGCGCCCTCGCCCCCCCCAGTGTCCATCCCCTCCGCGACCTCCATCGCATCCATCGCCTCTGCCACGCCCCCCTTGGCCTTCTCCTCCTCCGTCGCCGCAGCCTTCGCCTCCGTCTCGGCCTCGGCCTCGTCGGGGCCCACCTCGCCGTCGGGCAGAGGCAGCGGCCCGCTCTCGCCCAGCGCGCCCAGCGCGCCCACGGCCGCCAGCAGCACGGTCGGCTGGCTGTAGCCCAGCAGGTGGCCGAGCGCCACCGCCACGCGCGACAGCACCGGTGCCAACTCGGGCGCAACTGCCGCCCCGCCGCGCTTCTGCCGCTGCGCGCACGCATGCCCAAGCGCAAGCGCCGCGCCCGCAACCTTGCGCTGCGCCGCCGCACCCATCACCACGGGGGGCGCCGAGGCGGCCGCCGCTTTAACCGGGCTGGGGGCCGTCGGTGTGCCGCCGCCGCCACCCTCGCTGGGCACGCAGGGTGGCGTGGGCAGCACCGCCAGCAAGCCCGTGAGCAGGCGGACTGCGGTGGCGGGCGGCAGCGAGGCGGCGGCGAGGGCGAAGACCTCGCTGAGCTTCTGCTGCATCTCGTCGTCGGTGTTGGTCGCGAGCGTCAGCGCCTGGAGCGCCGGAAGCGCCGCGTGCAGCCTCGGCCCGAGCGCCTCAGGTGCCTCGGAGAGCAGCTGCAGTAGCAGGCTCGTCGCCTCCGCCAGCTGCGCCGGCTCCTGCGCGCTCTCCTCACGGCCCAGCACGGACTCGAGCAGCGCAAGCAGCTCGTGCACGCCGCCGCCGCCCGCGCCGCCGCCGCCCGCGCCGCCGCCGCCGCCCGCGCCGCCGCCGCCACCGGCAGCGGCCGGCGCGCCCGCCTCCTGCACGAGATGGTCGCTCAGCGCGAGGCCGCGCCGCGCCGCCTGCTGGAGCAGGCAGTCACGCAGGAAGCGCATCGCCTCGGGCAGTGCCGCCTCGGGCATCGGCGGCGTGTCGAGCTCGTCGAGCGCCGTGCGACTGATGGGCGGCAGCGCGTCTGCCACCGAGCTGCCCCCGCCGCCGCCGCCGCTGCGGCGCAGCATCACGAAGCGCACCATCGGCAGCAGGTCAGGCAAGCCCGGTGGGAGCGGCGACAGCATCTTGCCCTCGGTCTCGCGCTCGGCCGCCGCGCCGTCGAGGTGCACCGTGTAGTACGGTGCCGGCGCGTCGGTGTGCACCGCCACCACCACGCCCGCACACGCGCGCCCGTCGGCCGCGGTGTGCGTCACGCGCGCACCCGCGGCGAGCACTGCCGGCGGCGGCGCGGCGGCGGCGGGCGAGGCGGGCGTAGCGGGCGAGGCAGGCGCAGCGGGTGCGGCGGAGACGTCGGCAGGCGGGGTGGAGACGAGGCTGGCCGGCGTGGAGGGCGGCGGCGCCCAGCCTGCGGGGCGGAGGCGGCGGAGCGCCTCCTCGCGCACCTCGGGCCGCGCGTCGGCCGCACCGAGCAGGCAGATGTAGCGCGACGGCACGTCGTCCGAAGGGAAGACCCGCCCCGCCCACACCACCGCGCTCAGCCGCGCGTGCGGCGACTCGCTCGCCGCCGCGCCGAGCAGCAGCTGCCGCAGCTGCTGCATCACCGCGGGCGACGTCGCGGTGGCGGCGGAGGCGGCGTAGACCGAGGGGGCGGCAGAGGCGGCGGCGGCAGCGGGGGCGTGCACGGCGGCGAGCGCGGCGAGCGCCTCCTGCAGCGAGGTGCGCGCGCCGGCGTCCTCGGAGGGCAGCGCGCGGAAGAGCATCGCCACCTGCAGAAGCGCATGGGGTTACAAGCTGGGCACGTGTGGGGTCGTAGCCTCCTCCATCACACGGGGTTGCAGGGAGGCACGTCGTCACCAGCGCGAGGTCCGAGCGCAGCAGCGCGGGCGCGCGCGCGCAGAGCGTCGCGACGGCGCCGTAGCTGAAGGCGCGCATCGATACGGCCTCGGGCTGCTCCGGCCGCAGCCCGTTGGGCAGGCTCTCGTGGCGGAGCACCTTGACGAGCCCCGAGAGGAGCGGGGGGGCGATGGTGACCAGCTGCGCGGCGGGGCAGTGCACGGCCAGGTGCCTGGCCAGCTGCGCGCCCGCCTGCATGAGCTTGGGCGTGGCGTCGGCGCCGAAGAGGCAGTGAAAGGCCGCCTGCAGCGTGCCGGGGAAGCGGCCCGCTGCTGCGACAGAGCGGCCGAGCGTCTGCGCCGCCTTGACTCGCACGCCGGTGTTGGCGGCGGTGCGCTCGCCGCCGCCCGCCGCGGCGCCGAGCACGAGGCTCGTGAGCACATCGAGCGTCTCGCCGCGGTCCACCTGCGCAGATGTGGTGCAGACGCGGTGCCCATGCACGCGTGCATGCACATGCATATGCACATGCACATGCACATGTGGTGTGCGTCTGCCCACGGGCATGCCCACGCGCACCTCCTCCTTCTGGAGCCGCTTGAGCTCGATGTCTCCGTTGAGCGCCACCTTGCCGTCGGCATCGCAGCTCGCGACGATCCAGTGGGGCAGCACCTCCGCTGGCGCGAAGAGCGGGCTGGTGCCGACTGCGCAGCCGAGCAGCCGCAGCACGGAGAGCTTCTTGGCGGCGAGCAGCTCGCCGCGCACCTGGTAGTAGATAGTAGATAGTAGATCGTTGATCGTTGGAAGCAAGTGGTGAGTTGTCCGTGCAGCAGCTCGCCGCGCACCTCCTCCGGGCCGAGCTTGCCGCAGACGCGCTTGGCGGCGGCGTGCGAGAGCCCGGGCGGCGCGGGCGGCGGCGCGCCCTCCGCCTGGCCGCGCGTGCACGGCGGCAGGTACAGCAGCACGTCGAGCAGGTGGCGCAACGCGAGCGAGCGGTCCGCGGCCACCTCGAGAAAGGGCAGGCTGGCCTCCGACCCTTTGAGCTCGGCGGCGACCTTCGGCAGCGGCAGCGTGGGTAGCGCGAGCAGGAGGAGCTGGAGCAGCGTGTCCTGCTGCGCCACCTGCCGCGCCGCCATGCCCACCAGCAGCTTGGGCAGCAGCGTCGCGCGCTCGGCTGCCGGCACGCGCGCGAAGGCCATCTCGACGTACACGAGCGCAAAGTTGGAGACCATCGGGTGGTCCGTCGAGAGAAAGAGCTTGGCGAGGCCGCCGAGCGGCAGCAGGATCGACGCGTCGCCCTTGACGCGCTTGTTGATGTGGCCAAGGATCGCCATCACCTTGTTGCGGACCGCAGGCTCGGCGGACGAGAGGAAGCCGAGGATGTTGGGCAGCGCGAGCTCGAGCAGCTTGGCCAGCTTGGTGTCCTCGCATAGGCCGATGCGCATCTCCGCCGCCTCGAGCTTCTCTAAGAGGGCGGCCATGACGAGTCCTTGCGTGCGGGCGGCTTTCTTCGGCAAGTTTGCCGGGGGGGGAATTTTTGCCTGAAGGGTAGTTTTGCCTTTCGTCGCTGCCTTATCTGATCTATCTGTCTTAGTTCCCCAGATATTCTCTCAAGGTAACATGAGCGCTCTACTTCGACACGCACCTTGAACTAGATTCCCTCGTCCGTGGGCTCCCGCGGGCGCTTTCGACAGCCGGTCCGCTGCTGCTCGTGGTCAGCTTGGTGCGCCAGCGCCTCGATCTGCGCCTCGATCTCCGCAACAAATGGGTGCGACGCGCCGAGCAGCAGCGCTGCCATCGTGCGCGCGTCGCTCTCGAGCGCCGACGCCTCCTTCCGCTGCTCGCACCACCGCCGACTGCGCTCAGTCGTGAGCTCCGTCGCCGCCGCGCCCTGCACGCCTGCCTGCGCCGCCGCCGCTGCCTCCTCTGCCGCCTCGACCTCCTCCTCCTCCTCCGAATCCTCCTCCGGCTCCTCGCCAGCCTCCGCCTCCGCCCCCGCCTCCGTCGCGCCGCCCAGTCGCCGCAGCGCACGCGCCAGCACAAGCTGCTGGCTGAGCGCCGCCATCGGGTCGAGCAACGGCCGGCCCTCCAGCAACTGACGCCCGCCGCCCGCCGCCCCCGTCCCCGCCTTCGCCTCACCCAACGCGCCGGGCGGTGCCACAACCGCCGCCGCGCCGCGGGGCGCCGCTGGCATCAACGGCGCTGCCCCGGCGAGCCACTCACGTGACGCTGCCACGCACCGCCGCCACGCACCGCGCGCCTCCGCCGCGCACGCTTGGAGCCGCCGCGCCTCGAGGACCAGCTCGTGGCTGCGGCCGAGGTGCAGGTTGGCCGCGCCGCGCGTCGCGAGGCGCACGAGCATGGCCGCGCTCGGCTCGCGTGCGCGCAGCGCGGCGTGTGCCGCGAAGCCGAGCTGCTGCAGCTCCTCGGTGGCGCCGAGGGGCGGCGGCGGGCCGAGGCTGGGCAGCATGGGAATGTCGGTGAGGTGCGCGGCGGCACAGGCGTCGCACGTGCAGGCGAAGTGGTAGGAGCGCTGCAGCGCGGCCTGAGGTGGCGGGAGGCAGGGCTGAGGTGGCGGGAGGCAGGGCTGTGGTGGCGGGAGGCAGGGCTGAGGTGTGAAGAGCTGAGTGGTAGCCGAAGTGAAGGCGGTGGTTGAAGTGAAGGAGGCTGCAGGCCACCTGCCGCGCCGCCGACGGTTGCCCTTGCAGCGGGATGTAAGAGAGGGTGACGGCGCGTCGCGCTCCCAGAGGCGCGAGGGAGCGGACCGAGCCAACGACCGCGGCAGCGGCGGGGAGGGTGGCGAGTATGGCGGAGGGCGCGCACCTGGAGAGGGGGGTGGTGGCGTTCCGGGTGAGGCGAGATGGCGGGCGTGAGGACACGGGTGAAGGGGAGGGTGAGAGTGAAGGGGAGGGCAAAGGGCGTTCGAAGCGTTGGGAGCCTGCGGGGGCGCCGCTGTGGGGCTTCGGAGACGCGCTACTACGACCACTTGGACGACTACGACGACTACTACTACGATGTGACTACAGCTGCGCACGCGTGGTTGAAGAGCGAGAGGCGCGGGAAGAGGCCCACCCCCAGCGACTGCTCGCCTAGAGGCAAGCTGAGGTCGGTGAGGTTGTGCGAATTGGCACAGCACACGAGCAGCACGCGCGCCGCCGCCGAGGCCGCGGCCGCGCCCTCGGAAGCCGTCACAATTTCCGCCACTCCTGCCGCGCCTGCCGCTCCTGCCGCTGGTGCTGGTGCTAGCGCGCTCGATAGCCCGTCGCCTGCCGACCGCAGCTGCACCAACGCTTCGCGCCCATCGTCAGTCGCGACCATCGCCGACTCGTTTGTGCACAGCTGTGCTGTCTCCGCGACCGCACGAGGGCCACACAGCACTATCCGGGCACAGAGCAGCACCAGGGAGCTCAGCTCGTCGGGACCGCCGCCGCTCAGCTCGGCCAGCTTGGCACACTCCGCCGCGTGCGCCTTCACCGCGCCCGCGGATCGGCAGGCGGCGCAGATGGCGATCAGACCACACGTCTCGCAGCAGCCCTCGTGCTTGGCGGCGAGCGCGGCGGTGCAGAAGCCACAGCGCGTCGACCGGCAGTGTGGCTCCAGAGCAATTGCCAGCGACTCGGAGGAGCAGAGCAAGGTCCCCACACGAGTCGCGCCGCAGGTTCTGACGGCGCGCCCAGCCTCGCCACTGTCGTACTGCTCGAGCGGTGCGTCCAGGATAATGTGTTGCGTTTGTCTCGCAGGATCTCTCGCGCTGAGCATGCTCATGGGTCGTGCCAAGCGGCGCGCGTGGATGGGATTATCCCGGATCCTGGATTATCCCCCCCCCCCCCCCCCCCCCCCCCCCCCCCCCCCCCCCCTCACCCCGCC
>Ga0115005_10005054_pt1 | contig 10432 bp, 13 predicted proteins | sample ArcOceMetagenome_FD_87163 | JGI IMG/M metagenome (GOLD analysis project Ga0115005, IMG submission 87163) | Marine eukaryotic phytoplankton communities from Arctic Ocean - Arctic Ocean - Greenland ARC118M Metagenome | ecosystem: Environmental > Aquatic > Marine > Oceanic | place: Arctic Ocean...
GGGGGTTAGGGTGGGGGTTGGGGTCAGGGTTAGGGTTGGGGTTGGGGTCAGGGTTAGGGTTGGGGTTAGGTCTGGCTGAAGACCTTGAAGCATTGCATGAGACGCAACCAGAAAGGCAGTGCGAGCATGAGGGCATTGCCATACCCCACGGAGCAGTGCGCGTGGTGCTCGTTCCACAGGTTCGTGGTCGTCTCGTATGCCGCGCCGCTCTGGTCTCTCTGCTTAGGGTTAGGGCTCGGTTTGGGTTCGGGTCCGGGTCCGGGTCCGGGTTAGGGTTGGTCTCGTAGGTAGCGCTGCTCCGGCCTCTCTGAATGAGGGCGTGGGAGACGCGTGTACTGAGCTGCAAGCTCGAAAAGCGCCCATCCCTAAGCCTACGCAGCCTCAGCCTCAGCCGACGCCTCAGCCGACGCCTAAAGCTCAGCCTAGCCCTAACCCTAAGCCTTAGTCTCAGCTTCAGGCCAGCCCTTAGCCTCCGCCTCCGCCTCCGCCCAAGTCTGACCTGCACGATGGCGTACGAGATGCACGCGGTCAGCTGCAGGTCCGAGAAGGTCTTGGCGAGGGACGTCAAGTAGTCTGCCACTATCACGTGCCAGAACGTCACAGGTGCACACGGCGCGACGACCGAGTCGAAGAGCGCTCGGAGCAGCGAGAAGCGCGATGTGGCGTGGAAGGTGCGGCACGGCATAGCGCCGAGGGCCAGCACGAGCGTGAGCAGCCCTAGGTTGCACGTGAGCCACGGCCGCCAGTGCAGGCCCTCGTGCTCACTCGCGACGAAGTAGGCGAGCCTGCGACGGCAGCACGCGAGGGCCGTGCGGATGGCGCCGCCGCCGCGAGTTCAGCTCACCGCAGCGCGCAGTGCTTTAGGCATGCTATGGCATGCTATAGGCATGCTGCGGCATGCTATCGGCATGCTATAGTCGTGCTATCGGCATGCTATTGGTCCCGCACCTCGCACACAGCACCACGCAGAGCAGCGTGAGGGCAGCGTGGTAGGTGGCGCTGATAGGCTGCGTCGGGCCGCCTAGCACGAGCTCGATCTTCATGCCACACGAGTGGCAGACCTGCACCACCCACGCCCAGCCAGCGACCGCCAGCACCAGCAGCAGCGGCGGCCGTGTCGACGCGTTGGTCCACAAGATCTTGCTGGCCATCTTCCACAGGGACGGCTCGTGCACGTCCGAGTTGGAGGCGATGATCACGAGCGCCAAGATAGCGCCGCACGCCACGACCATCCCAGGGAGGAAGTCTCGGAGTGTCTTGGCACCCGACATGGTGCAGCGCGCCCAAGCCACGGATCCGTGCCTTTGGGGAGGATACCAGCGGACGCCACCTCCGCCGCGCGCCGCTCATAGACAGGCAGGCAGGCCTGCCGCCGCGCGTGCCCCGCGCACGCACGGCGCACGCCGGTGTGCACCTGCCTACGGCGCCACGCCTCTGTCTGCGCCCCGCCAACAAACAACCTCTCGGCCGTGCGCGTACGCGGGCGGCGGGCGTGTTGAAGGATGTGGCGGCGTTCGCGGCCGCCCAATGACGGGCGGGCAGGCGGTAAGCAGGCGGCCGCGGATGACGCGCGCCCACGACCGCCAGACAGAAGACGCTACCCCAGCGGCGGTGCATGCACGTAGCCCCTGGCCAGACTGACTTTGCTCTGGAAGTCACCCAAATTTATTTGTAAAGTTTGGGGGGGGGGCGCCCCGGGCGGGTCGGGCACGCGCCGCTCCAGTGGCGGAGGCTGGCGCCGCTCCATCTCCTGACTTTGCTCCGCCTCCTGCCCTCGTTCCGCATCTTGAGAGCACCTCTCAAAAAAACTACACTTGCACACAATAAAACTCCCCCGATGAAAGGCACCCAATATACCCTCAAAGATTCAATTGGTTTGAATCCACACCCAGAAACGTTCCGCGACTACCGATCCAAACCAACAATCATGCCACTAGTGAACCACATACGCACGTAATGTCTAACTAAAATACATTCCCATTGAAAAAACAGGCCCCGCAGGACCTGATCATGCATCCGGAGCAAAGACCGCCGACGGCGAGGGCCGATGGCAGTCGTTGCTCTCCTGTTGTCCTGTAACCCCTTAAATTAATTGGGGTCGTCAATCAACTGGTGAGTGAGCGACGAGGAACGCAACAAAACCAACAAATGTGTAGCACCAAACTTTATCCTCGGGAAAGTTGGCGCTGAGGGCACCCAAAATTTGCCGCAAATTTGTCTGAAACCCCAAGGCACCCAAATTTGCAAGCAAACAAGTGCCGACTGGTTGGTAGTTAGTTAGTTAGATAGTGGCCAAGTCCACGTGTAGATCCCCAGCGCCTCGTGCACGCTCCGCACCCCCATCTGCCGCCACTTCGCCGTCGCCGTCGCCGTCGCCGCCTCGCGCGCGAGGCCGTGCAGCGCCTCGCTGCAGCCCTGGTACGAGCCCACCACCAGGCCTACCTACCTAGCACCGGCCGGGTTAACGGGCCGGGTCCCAGGCGCCGCAGTGCCGCCTGCACCGGGCCGACGAGGTGACCCTGCACGCTGCACCTGCTCACGCACGCCTGGGTAGCGCGTGCCGTCCGCCTGCCTGCGATGCCGGAGACCCTAGGCATTCAGTACAGCTGCCGGCGCAGTAACAAACGATGAGTAAGCGCAACTTGGACGCAGGCATGCGCCATGCTGTGTGCATGTCTCTGACCTATCGCACGCGTGTATCTGTGCAACCCTATACCCCATTGGGTGTACCGGGTGAGTACACGGTAAAGGGTACATACTTCTCCTGTTAACTACTGGGAAGCCTCCCCCGAGAAAAGTGCCAGCGTGGCGTCGCCTCTCGAGGGCGCCTACGGCGTCCCGCCGTTTGAACGTCGCCCTTGCGTGTCTTGTCGACCTCAAGGCGGCGCTGCTGGCGGAGACGCGCGCGCGCGGCCCTGACGGATCGCGCATGCGCTCGCCGCAGCTGGCACGGTGCTCGCGCGACCAGCTCCGTCGACGGATGGGCCAGTATGGCGCTACGCTCGGACGTGGTCGAGGTTAGGTCGAGGCGGCGGGTGTGAGGTCTTCAGAGCGCCACCGAGCTCAACGCCGCTATCATCCCCACCGTCCGCCCCAACGGCGGCGTTTGGACGGGCGCCCTCGGCTTCGGCGTCAAATGGGTGCTCGAAACCTGCCTAGTAGTGACCAACAACGCAACAAGTCGGCGACCAACGGCGCCAAGATCGACATGGGCGGCGTGTTGCTTTGGACAGGCGCTTGTCGGCTATCTGCGTTGCGTGGATCGGCTACTAGTCTTTGAAGGTACTTGTAGGGTGTCGTTTAAGAAGAAGTAAGAAAGAGAGTAAGCAGTGGATACGCGTTTGAGTTACGTACGTGTCCACCTGGTGTCCACCTAGCGATTTGTACCTTAATTTGTACCATACGGACAACTCAAGGAAGGAACAGTGCCTTGGGTCGCGCGCGACGCGGTCGGCGCTTGGCGCACGCCACTCGCGGGATAATGTCTGCCTTGTCTGTCTGTCCCTTACTACGTGGTCTTATCTTATCTTATCTACGTGGTCGTAAACTTCTGGAGCGCCCGCTGCCTGCATCCTCCGCCCCTTCTCGCGCGCGCGCGGAGGGAGCCAGCCCTTCTCGATGGTCCAGGTCCGCTCATCGATCTTTTGGCCTCGCTGCGCGAGCGACTCGCCGTCAGGATTCGTCATCGGCTGGAACCCGCACTCATTTATGTGCAGCATCGCGACAGTGGTGAGCGACATGCGACTCGACGAGGTGGAGCGTGTGCTTGCAGAAGTTGCTCAGGACCTGCGCCTGCAGCCACTGATGCAGTACTGCGGCGGCCCTCCCACGGTCTTGGGCGTGTGGCAACACCCGGCCGATGCGGGGCAGCGAGTGCCGATCGACCGGTCGCACACGGCACAGCTGTGGCTCTCGCTCGTGGCCGAGCCTGCGGAGGACAGCAGCGGCCGATTCCTGCCGTCGCTGCGCGAGGTCTACTGCTGCGGGTGCCGCTATCGCACCACGCTGCAGCTCACGCTATTCGAACGTGGCGGTGCGCGCAGCACACGTCCCGCCGAGCCGAACGAGGGGCCACTCGACTGCAGCAGTGCGGCCCGCGGCGAGGCTGCTCCTCGCCACGCGTGTGCTGCAGGCGAGGAGACGCAATCTGCCGTCGAGCGCACGCCCTCCGCGCTCGAGTACGTTGCGCGCCATGTGCGCCTGTCCCCCCTCCCCCTTGCGCGAGGCTGCGGCCTGCGGCCCGAGGGCGCCACCTGACCCGATGTGTACCGGATCCGATGGGTACCTGACCCGTCGCTGCAGGTGAGCTGCATCGAGGCGCTATACTATACTCACTACGCTTGCTACGCTTACTAGGTGAGCTGTGCGGAGGCGGTGCTAGTTGCGCTGCGGGCGGCAAGCCGCGCGCCGCCCGGGCCACGCGCGCCACCCCGCACGCGCGTACCCGCGGCAGGCGCGCCCGTCGCTAGCCTGCCCGCCGCAGCGGCGGCGGCCGACGGCGACGGTGGCGACCGCGGCGGCGACGGCGGCGAGGCGTGCAAGGCGTGCGAGGCGTGCGGCGCGGTGCGGACGTGGCGGCCGCGCGCCTCTGCGCTGCTACTCGCGCCGCCGCTGCTGCCGCTGCTGCTCGTCGCGGCGGCCTCGCACGCCTGGTGGGCGGGATGGCTGCTCCTGCTGCGCGCGCCGCTCTTCCCTCGCGCTGCCTGGGCGCTGCCGCTGTGGCGCGACGAGCGGGGGGGTGAAGCGCGGGGCGGCTGCCTCGCAGGACTGAGCATAGCCGCACAGCAGGCGGAGAGATGGCCACTCTCGCCCGCACGCCCACCCCTCGCCCGCAAGCGGACGCGCACCCTCACCGTCGTGCAGCACACTCTCACACCTCTCGCCTCACGCCCGCACACCTCTCGCCTCACACACGCACGCCTCTCACGCCCTCGCACGCCCTCTCACGCCCTCTCACGCTCTCTCAAATACCCTCTTGCCCGCACGCCTCAACCCCGCCCTCAGGCCCCGCCCTCGCCCTCTGCAGGTGGAGAGGCGGCTACACGCGTGGCTCGTCTGGCCTCACCAGTGCCACGCCGCGTCGCGCATGCCATCGTGGCACCCCGCCGCGGCGCGCCGCAGGCTGCAGCTAGCCTCGCAGCTGTGCACATGGGGGGTCGACCTCGCCTTGGGAGCCGTTGCCGCGCTCGCCTTGCTGCGCCTCGTTGGCGGGCCCGACGCATCTGGCGCACCGAGCGGCGGCGGCGACGATGGTGGTGGTGTGGGTGGCGTGGGTGGTGTGAGTGGCGTGGGTGACGTGGGTGGTGGTGGTGGCGTAGGTGCTGGTGGCGGCGACGGTGGGCGCAGCCTGCTGCTCTTGCTGGTGGAGCGGCTGGCCGCAGCAGACCGCGTGCTGCAGGATCTGATGGAATGGCTAGTCGGCTCGGAGCCAGGCGGCTTCAAGCTTAACGATAAGCTCAACGAGGTGCGTGTGCGGCTGCAACCCCATGCACGCGAGAGGCTGCGACCCCACGCACCCAGGCGCGCGGCTCGGCCGTGCTGCGCGTGCTGTGGCCATGGCACGCCATGCTGCGTGCGGCCCTCGTGCAGCTAGACGCCTCGCTCGGCGGCGCCACGCTGCGCGTGATGCTACTCGCGCCATGCGGCGTCGGGCTGAGCGGCGCCATCTGTGTCGTGTCCGACCTGCTGGGGCTGTGCTCGCTACACCTGCTCTACCTCTACCGCGCCGCACGGGGCCTGTACGCCGCACACCTTGCCATGCTCACCACAATGTACAACCTCTTCCGGGGCCGCAAGTATAACCTGCTCCGCCGGCGCACCGACTCGTGCGAGTACGACCTAGAGCAACAGCTGCTGGGCACGCCTCTCTGCTCTGTAACCCTATGCACCCCGCCTGCCACCCATCCACCCGCCTGCCACTACCCCGCCACCCCCGCCCGCTATCTATCACCCCAGGCACGCTGCTCTTTGTGCTGCTCTTCTTCCTCTTCCCCACTGTGGTCGCCTACTACCTCCTCGCCTCCGCGGGCCGCCTCGCAGTGCTCTCCCTCCAGGCGGCGCTGCTCTGTTGCCGCCACGTACTCGAGGTCACGCCCTTCCTTCCCCTCGCGCTCCGCCTCGTCTCCCCCTCCGCCCTCGGCCCGGTACGGCTGCGCTTCAGACCACTGCGCGCCGAGACCGCCACCGCCACCGCCGCCGCCGCCGCCGCCGCCACCGCCGCCGCCGCCGCCGCCGCCGCCGCCACGACCTCCTCGGCCCGACTCAGCCCGCGCGGCTCTCCACTCGTGTCGCGGGTGGCTCGACGCCTCCAAGCCACTGACGCGCGCCACGCCGAGCCAGTGGCTGCGCCGGCGGCAGACAGCGGCCTGCAGCTCCACAGCGTCGGCCTCTCGGGTCTCTCCGCTCTCTCGAACCTGGGCGTCCACAGCGGCGGCCTCGCTGACGGCGCCGCTCAACAGCACAGCGAGAGCGGGACCGGTGGCGGCGGCGGCGGCGGCGGCGACGGCGGCGGCGGCGGCGACAGTAGTGGCGGCGGCGGTGGCGGTGACGGCAGTGGCGGCGATGGTGGCGGCGGCGGCGGCGGCGGTAGCGGCGCGTCGGGGCAGTGCCCGCCCAGGCCGCGCCACCCAACCCACCAGCGCAGCGTGAGCGACGGCGCTGCCGCCATCGGGGAGCGCGCGCGTCGCGCGGCTGCGGCGCGCGGCTGCGGCTCCAAGGTCTTCTTCGAGCTCCAGGGGGAGCCCGCGTCGCTGCTCCCCTTCTTCGCGCCGCACCGCCGCACCGCCGCCGCGCTCTGCGCGCATTACACGCCCGCCTACTTGCTGCGCTGCCTGTTCTCCGGCAGCGAGGTCAGCCCGGCGCCGGGGGTCGCACACCCCGCAGGCTTCCACGCACAGCCGCGTGCCCCCCAGATCACCAGCGAGACTGTGGAGCCGTCGTTCCGCGAGTGCTGCGAGCTGCTGCGCGCCGTGCTCTTCCCGCTGATGACACGGTGGGCAGACTGCCCGTGTGACAGCCAGCTGAGAAGCCGTAGTGCGTGTGAGAGAGCGGCCTCGTTTTGCTGACAGGGTCATGTTTTGAACCATTTTGAACAACACGCACATTGAAGAAGTACCGTACCGCAAAGTACTTGTACGTGTATCTAATATCTATTCTAATCAGTACATCAATACACGGCGCGTCACACCGTCTGCGTCTTCACTACTTAAAAAAACGCTTCTGATTCTGATTCTTCCTGAAGTTGCCTTTTCCTATACTTTATTCATCACACTACGTTAGACACAAGAAATAGAGAGAGATGGGTGATCATCGAATAAGATTCACCCGCTTTCTACGCGCTTTATTTTACACCCTCCTCACGCAAAAAAGCCAGCCGCTGTTTACCCTCCCTGAAACGGTCGCCCTGCCGTGCGCCTTTCTCTGATTTGGCCCATGAGATGCAAAGGGATGGCGAGCGAGCGGGGCTGGAAGGCACCATTCCGCTCTTGGGCACAGAACACACTGGGCTTACCCCAAGCGGGTCCACGGGACCCGCTTGAACCGTTTCAGGGGATAATAACTAGCGGTGCAAAAAAGCTCTGACATCTGAGAAAAAAGCCCTTGCCTTTTGAGGCGTGTTTGCGCACAGGCGGCCGGCACACAGACACACGGCCAAACTTCCGGTGGCACACGGCCTGGGCTAAACTGTCCCAGAAAGGCGGTCTGTCTAACGACCGCAGCGACCGTCTCGGGCAGCGCCAGGCGTCGCGAAGTTACCCAGGAGCATGCTGGCCAGCATCGCCCTCACGGCTTTTGTACCGCACCATGAGCAGCCGCTCGTGACCGAGGCGCGGTCGGCGAAGCTCACGGACACGCCCAACGCAGAGCCCAAGGCAAAGGCGAGCCCAATACCTCTCATGTCGCTCGCTCAGATCAACCGCTTCTACGAGACCGGGATGCCGAGCAACAACCTCTCTGGTCACAAGCCAGCAGGGCTGGTAGTGCACATGCAAGATGGCACGGAGCAGTATGGTCCCGGCCGTGTGTTTCAGCCCGCTGACCTACAGTTCCAGGAGTTTTGGCCCACGAGCATCGTCAGTGTTCAGATGCCAGGCCTGTACACGTACGCCTGCGGACTCATTGTAAACCCGGATGCTGCCACGGTGATATGTTCCGCTGATCACGACGCGTCAAGCTGGAACTTTGGGTGCAACCAGGCCGGCCTGTTTCCCCCCGAAGAATTGGAGACCATGCTGAACTCAAGCTTACGAAAGGAGCAGAATGGTCGAGGCAAGTTTGAGTGAGTCTGCCACCCCACATCCAGCGAGTGAGGCCCTGACCCCCCTGAGCCAGGATGCGCTCTTCTTGCTCGCAGCGGCAAGTACAACGAAGTGATTATTCGCAGCGACGTCTACCGCGACCTGCTGCCCAGGTCCGTCGCTGCCGTCTTCTATGTAAACGGAAGCAACTCAGCCTGCGCCATTCAGACTCATCGGCTGATTGTGGACCTCTACAACATCGACCCAGAAAATGTCCTGCTCCTCAAGCACACGCCCGGCGGCTCCCCTGGCTTTGCCGTGCACGAGGTGTCTGCGGAGGTGACGGCACCAAACCAGACGAAACCGAAGGCTGAGGCGGCGCCTGCAGAAGCAGAGGATGCGATGTGTCCAGGCCATCCCAACATTCGCCTGAAGTCCAAAGCGTGCCCAGCTACGAGCACCAGCGGAGAGGTGGCACCAAACCAGCCGAATCCTTTGGGTGAAGAGAGGCAGCCGGTGCCTGCAAAAGCAGAGGATGCGATGTGTCCAGATCATCCCAACGTTCATCAGAAGTCCAAAGCGTGCCCAACTGCTGCGAGCACCAGCGGGGTGCTAAGAAGAGAGCGAGGGCGCGCGCCGTACTGGTGGGCGGCGGAGTCAGTGAACACAAGCGAAGAGGGGCCAGTGTGAAATTGTGAGGTTTCAGATTTCACCTGTCACGGTGGGGGAACTGTCACTCTTATGCCTACACTACACGTACTCGAGTAGTATCGCGTCCAACCGGGCTCGCTCCGCCCTCGCCGGCCGAAAGACCGGCGACGCCCCGCGGTGGTGCCATATCGATGTCCGAGGCCCCTATCCTCCAGGCCGTTCGCGGACTGCGAGTGGATGATCTCACTAGCTCACCCACGGCCGAGCAGAATGAAGCAGGCGAGGCCAGTGCCTCAACCGTGACGCTCCTCGACCTGGGGCAGGACTTGCTGGCTGCCCTCGTGCAGTCCGTGGGGGTCACCGCCGGCCTGCCTGCCTTATGTGCGGCAGCGGCCTCCCACCGCTTCCTGGCAGAGGCGTGCCGGTGCGACGACGTCTGGCGTGGCCTGCTCCAACACGAGCTGGGCATCACGACGAGGCAGCTGCACGTCGTCGCGCCGACGCAGCAGACGCCGTCGGGCAGCCCCTGCGTCGCGCTGATGCGCGCGCTCAGGCGCCGGCCGCGGCAGCTCCTCGTCGCCCACACGGAGAAGCCCGCTTCGAACAGGCCGGTGGTGCGGGGCCTGACCGCGACGTTTCCCGTGCTGCCACGCGGTCGTGACCACTGCGTGCGGGCCGACGTGCCGCTGCCTCTCGTCGATCAGCACACTTGCTGCCGCATGCGCCCGGACGGAGTCGTGGAGGTGCGCCTCAGCTCGGTGGCCGTACCCTCACCCTCACCCTCGCCCTCGTCCTCACCCTAACCCTCCAACTCTAACCCTGAACCCTGACCCTGACCCAAACTAGGTTCGGCTGAGCTCGGTGGCCTACTTCGAGGTGACCATCGGAGCGGACTTCGAGCCGGGAGGCGAGCACACGTGAGGCACTGGCTTTCCAACCCTGCCCCTAGCCCTGACCCTGACCCTAACTCCAACCCCAACCCCGACCCCAACCCCAACCCCAACCTTAACCCCAACCCCAACCCCAACCCTAACCACAGCGACCTGTGCGTGGCGGTGGGGCTCTGCACGGAGCGCTTCCCTCTGGATGGGCGCATGCCCGGCTGGGACTACCACAGCTGCGGCTTCCACGGCGACGACGGCTTGCGCTTCCACGGGAGCGGGGGCAACGGCAACGCCTTCGCCGAGGCGAGGGGCTTCGAGCCGGGCAGCGTCGTGGGCTGCGGCGTGATCTTCGACTCACACAAGGTCTTCCACCACCACGCCAACAACAACGGCGGCTCGGTGGTCTTCTACACGGTGGATGGGCAGCTCGTCGGCCCCGCCTTCATGGTGCCGCACCTCATCCGCAGGCGATGCTCTGCTGCGGCCCTACTTACCATGGCCATGCTTAGTAGCCCTAACCCTGACCCTAACCCTAATCCTAACCCTAATCCTAATTCTAGCCCTAACCAGGCTAGCCCTCTCATCGACGTACCTGCTACAGCTATACCTACTACGGCCATACGGCTATACTTACTATAGGCTGCGGCGCGACCCTCTGAC
>Ga0115005_10005056_pt1 | contig 10430 bp, 7 predicted proteins | sample ArcOceMetagenome_FD_87163 | JGI IMG/M metagenome (GOLD analysis project Ga0115005, IMG submission 87163) | Marine eukaryotic phytoplankton communities from Arctic Ocean - Arctic Ocean - Greenland ARC118M Metagenome | ecosystem: Environmental > Aquatic > Marine > Oceanic | place: Arctic Ocean...
AATACTTTGAAGGCTTCCACGAGCGGATGGCTCGTCGGTGATGGTGCTACTATTGCAGACATCAGATTGTATGTGGATCTTACTTGGATTGCTGGAGGAATTCTTGATGGTGTTCCGACTTCTTTCTTGGATGACTATCCTTGCTGTGTTGCATTGATGAAAAAAGTGAATTCCATGGAAAAGATTAAGGACTGGATGGAAAAAGTACTCCAAGATATACGAGGATTTCAAGCCCTAGAACAACGTAATGGTACCCCTCACACTCATATTGAGTGCTATGCGTTATAAGTTTTAGCGCTAGTTTTATAACTATCTAGGAGCGATAAATGCGAAACAAACAATTTTACCTTCGCTTAGACCGTAAGATAGCAGCTTTTTTAGCTCTCTCTTTCTTTGTTAATTTCTTCATTTCTCCCCCCTTCTCGCGCTTCCTCTTCTTCTTATCTGAAGTAGATTTATCGTCGTCCTTTGCACTCTTTTGTTTCCTCTTCTTCCCCTCATTACCATCTTCCTTCTTCTTGTCACTTGTCAGTTTTGATGATTGTTCCTTCTTATCATCATTGCTACTATTAGAATCATGGTTCTGATTATCCTTTTCTTCCCTCTCTATTCTTTCATTGCGAGCCTTGTGATATTCCTCCCTCTGACTTCCCATCTTCTCTTTTGTTCTTTCCACGATCTCTGCCAACTGTTCTTTTGTCTTGGTCGGTCTGACATTTAGCCTCCTCCTTCTCCACCCTGTTCTCTTTTTATCACCACCTTTACCACCTTCCGTCTCTTCCCAATTCATTTTGTCCATTCCGAGTCCTAATTCATAACTCTTTTTATCATCAAAATCCACAAACGCTACACCGGTAAATCCATTAGAACTTTTGGGGGCATTGTCACGACTCTTACTGTTATAATCACTTCTTGAAATGTGATGATTGTAAACTAACCGAATGGAAGACACTGTACAGCCCTTGTCTGTAAATGCTTTTTCAATCTCCTCTTTCGATGCAGTATATGGGAGATTGGTAATGTGTAATGAGAAAGGGCTGCTTTGTCGTCTACTTCTTTCCCTTGGGGATGGGGACAATAGTGAGATACCTGTTGGATTGTATGGCGTCACATATGGGTTCGCGTTCTTGGTAGGTTGGTGAATTGTTTGTATCTTATTGGATTCATTTTTAGAACTGGTGGGGATGGAATAATCCTCATTCTCCTTTGTGTTTGCCCACTTGGAAGCCATATTGAAGAGACCATCGTCGCTATCACTATCACTACCGCTTTCGGCACCATCATTTTCTACTGGAATGATGATATCTTTCTTCTTTTCCTTTTTGGATTTCTTCTCCTTTTTGGCCTTCTTCACCTTCTTTGGTTTCTTCTCCTTCTTGGATTTCTTTTCATCTTTGATTTCTGGATCACCTGATGACATTTTGTTCGAATAAATTTAGATATGATCGCAGTTTTAGTTTATGTTGATTTGTTGATTGTTGTTGATTAGATTTGATCGCAGCTTTTGTTCAGCGACGAGCAAAAAGAAAAAATGAGTGGAGAAGAAGACAGAGGGGTAAATTGCAGCCCCTTCCTAACACGGCTAAATTAGCAAATCTTGACAATATGTGACGGAATTCCCCAGCTTTGAATAATTCCATCATTCTATGGGATATCTATGTATCACCATGCGCATCATCTACAGTTTGTATGCTGTACCGACCGGGGGGTACGGTAAGATAGCTAGCTAGTAGTACCACCAGTACCATCTAAAAATGTCATAAAAATTACAGGGATTTGAATGACACAACAGTTCACATTGAACATGTCAAGATGAACCCATCATTGGCATCTAAAAAGCGCCCACTTAATCAAATCTCAATCGCTGCAAAAGAGACGTCGAACGACTTATGCGGTCTGTGCCATGAACCACTGCAAAGGTCTGCAATCATTGCTGAACAACACCAAGAACCTTGTGCTACAAATACACCCACTGTCAGCAGTATTGCTTCTTCTTATAATACCACCCAGCCGCACCCTGAAGGTGTCCCGCGACAAGTTTCTTTACCCGACGAGAATCAAATCAACGGAGATACTGCGCACACTGAGGGAAATGCTAATAATATGAGCAATAGTAATGGTGATGGTGATAACAATGGCACAATTAATAACGAGGCCCTTAACAATAGTGTACATACCATCGTTACATGTGCCAACATGTGCGGAGATTCAAAATTCTGCAAGGCAGCAACTAGGGAGCACGAATCGCCTCATTTTCACTTTTCATGCTTGGAAAAAGAAATACCGCAAGGGAGTAAACTCTTTTGGGATCTATGCCAATACCTTGACCATCGAGAGGAAGAAAAGAGGAAAAGACGATTGAGGTATCTCGCCAAGGAACATGCAAAAGATGTTGGGAATTTGAATTTAAACGGTAAGACTTTGAATTTGCCGGATAAGATCCCACTCGATCGCCGAGTGAGCAGGAGCAGTAGTAATAGTCCCATGAACATTGGACATTTCCAACATACTCCCAGTTCTAGTGGGAGAAGCACGCCTTCGTTTCAATCCAATTCCAATGCTCGGAAAGTCACCAAGAATCCATTTTTATGCTCACTTTGTGATATAAGAGGATCAGCCACGTACCTTGCGGAATACTTTGCCAATTTTCGTGCACTCAAGACTGAATTCTTTCAAGATGGTGAGGCGGTGGATTCAATCATGCCGGTTGGGAAATTTAAAGCGTGTAGTCATGTTGATTCAGCTCGAAAAGAAACTATTGCAGATAATGAAAATGAGGGGATAATGGCAAAGGATAATGGGTTCGTCAAACACCTCATGTCGAAGCAACAAGATTATGATGAGGGTGCATCCTACAAAACAACAGAAATGACAATGGACAGGATACGCGACATTTTACAATTCATTCCGCGCTATCAAAATGGCGAAGAGAATAAGGAAACACAAGCGGCTGCATCGTCAATATTTAACTTTGCAAATATAAATGCTGCACATCTCATCGGTCAACCAATCCGCTTATTCTGCGACGTTTCGAATAGCTACCATACGGGGCGCATCATTGATTCGAGGAAAGTGGATGATATCGAAATCAACCGGTTGAAGAAGAATACCAAGTTGAAGTACACGGAGAAGAAATTTGATCATGTACTCATGGGTGCTTATAGTAGACAAGAAAGAGGAAAAGGTTCAAATTCAAACCATAATATCTTGTTGGACAGAGATATTGGGCGAACACAATACCTGGTACGTTTCCGTGCACGAACCGAGGGGCGGAAAGTAACCGTGCAGCAATGGATGTATTTGGAAGAACATCCAATTGTGGTGGGCATTATCATCATCTGGGTGAATGTTCACCACGAGGAGAGCCAAATGGTTGCTCAAACTGAAGTTGTAGCAGCTACTCGAAATGCCAATAATCATGACTGCAAACTGGGGAATCTGAGCGGTGATGTAGTGGCGGAGACACCGCAGGAGCGAAAAAGGCGCTTGAAGAGGATGAAGTCAAAGTTCAGGCCAGCGCAAATATTTCTTCGCTCGACGCTTGAAATGATGCATGTGGATGGTATCAGTGGTGGTAGAATGAATGATGTTAATGCTACCGTAACAACGAATGCTGAATTAGGTGACACAACGGATACATCAAAATCCAAAGAAATGGTAAATGCGGTTGCGTATTTATTCAACAAAAATTTCCAATGCATGAGCGTCAAGATTGCAGACAATGCAATAAGCACGAAAAATACTGCGCCCACTACAGTTAGGTGTACTGATACCAGCAGCGCAAAGCTAAACCCAAAGTCATCCTCCCTAGAAAATACAAACATGGACGATGGCGATAAAAAGCTACCAGAAAATATGTCATCAAAGCCTGGAAAGTCAAATTCTGAAGCTAATATTGACGAATCCCTTGGCGAGGAGCTGTCTTTACTGGAATCATCGTTTGAAGATCTATTGGTGGCTGATTTCCATTCCCCGCCAGAGGGACTCGTTCGTTACCTCAAAGTTTTGAGAGCCTACGATGAATCATTGGTGTATGCAACAACATGTGCTTGTTTGGAGGAAGAGGAACAGCGAAGGGTTTTGGAGGGGCAAGATTGATTCTTTCATTGGCTCGAGACTTCCTTTTTTGGTTTCAATTATTTGCAGAACTTCCGCTCTATTTTTGGAAGAGAAAAATTGGATGTACATGTAGTTCAAGATAGGCTGTAAAAGATGTGAATTGATTATTTCATACCGTAAGAGCGTGGGCTCGAAACCGTCTAATCTTTGGTGAATAAAATAACAAGATGCTATTGTACAATGGATAGAATGTACACTACAAGTCTGATCACTGATTTTGCTTAGCTGACTACGTGTACTTGTACGTGTATGTGTACGTGTATGTGTACGTGTATGTGTACTACATCATTTCTCGTATTGAAACATGGGATCTAGATCGAACGTTTTATTTCCCGAGGCCAGCTCAGTTTGTTACAGCTGCCTTCCATTATTGTCACGGAGAAACGTTGCTGATGGATAGCGCTTTGCAAACTCACTTAAGTATTGAGGAGCATTCTCAACCACGCGATGAAGGATTGGGAGCTGTTCGGCTCCATCGAGAGGAATACATTTCTTTATCATGACAGTAAAAATAGCTACCTACCAGCTCAGCAAGCAGGAAGATACCAGCACGGACCTGCAGAAATTAACTAAGGAAGGTGAACAAGGTTTTGATAGCAAAACCTATAAAACTCTAAAAAATCGGTGTATACCAGCACATTACTAAATATGGTAATTAAACTTGCTTAGTTGAATACTCGTACATCTTTTCTCGCATTACATCTCCAAGAAAACACAGGAGAAATAAGGGACGACAAATATTGGATTTTCTTCCTTCCTCCTCTTTCTGTTACAAGCACTATTGTGGGCAAAGCCACTATTCGCCAAGGATGGATTTCTCCTCAACAAATGATAAATCGCAGACAAATCGCTCGTCTCGTCTGAATCCGAAACCATGAACGGATATAGATCAGTCCCCGGATCTATCTCTCGTACTTGCTCGTCACTCATATGAAGGAAGAACATGCAATCTCGATTGAATGTTTTATTTCCCGAGGCCAGCTCACTTTGGTACAGCTTTCTTCCATTGGTCTTGTCTCGGATAAACATTGATGATGGATAACGCATCCCAAACTCATTTAAATATTGAGGAGCATTCTCAACCACGCGATGAAGGATTGGGATTTGTTCGGCTCCATCGAGAGGAATATATTGTTCGATGGCATCAAAAGTAGCTTCATTTCCATATCTATTCAATGCACACTCAAATGCAGTTTTACCTTTGTCATTCTTCTGAAAGAGGAGACCAATGTCCTCTGGATGGTGCTTCAGTGCAGTGGTCAGGAACAGTTCAAGGTTCTCAGTAGAGTCGCATGCATTGATTATTACGTGGATGATTGTTTCCCCCTGGTATCGGTGGTGTTTCAATCCTTCTAGGTCCATCTCAGCAAGATAATCAAACCGCAACTGACCTTCAATGCGACATGAAGATGCCAAGAGATTATAGTCTTGAATGTCTTGTTTGAGCAAGAGGTTGGATTCTTTCAGCGTTTTCAACACATTGAGGCATAGCGTGTCGTCAGGTACAGGGTTAGTCTTTTTTGCCACCTTAGCTAGCAACTGGAGGAGATTTATTCTTGTATTGTCAACCGGATGTCGAACAAGCAGTCCACCACGTTTATCAGCTCCGCCAACGTTGTGTCTCACGCCTTCAGTCGCAAGATAAGGAATGCATGGAGTACTAGCAAGAAACCATGCTGTTGATTGAATCGGGAGCCACCCATCTTCATTCTCATAGGATAGAGATGATGGCACCGCATCAATCATCTTCTTTAATATCTTTTCGCTTGGCTTTTTCTTCTTCTTCTTTTGGAGGTTGTGAAGATACTCACCAGTAGTCTTTGATAGACCTTCCATCATCTTCTTGGACAGGCCCTGGACGTCATTCTAGTACTTTGGGTCAAGACCCTTTTTCTCGCTCCTCAAGGCACCAAGTGCGTTGTAAAGCTCATCAATTGCGTCCATTGTTGATGATACGCTTGTTGGTAGAGACCGGCTTGTTTCTTGAAAAGCGTAGTTTTCATTGAACATTATGAGAGATTTGTTGTAACAAAGCTCATCAATTGCGTTCATTGTTGATGATATTGTCAAAGTATTAGTTAACCCCGGAAGCCATTTGCTTCGAGCATGAATGGATTGATAGAGAAAAGAGATTTTTACAAGTGGAGGAATGGCAAAAAAACCCAAATAACCTATGAGGAGAGTTGATTTCACCGCGATGGGGATTTGAGGTTTCATCGATTTTTTACAAGATGACCCTACAGTAAGTTAACTAACGCATCTTGAATCTGTGCTGTGTTTTTGTCCGTCTTACAAATTTATTTTAAAATTCTCGCTCCCCTGTTGCCTTTTACGCTCTCAAAAGGATTGATTCCCTTTCTCGGCATGTAAATTTTAGGTGTAGACGATATTTGAGGGTTTCGTCTTGGTTTCGTCTACTTTTTACAAGATGACCCTCTAATTAATCTAACGCCTTTGTGTTTTTGGCAACGTACCTTTACAAATTTATTAAATTCTCCCTTGCCTTACGCTCACAAAAGGATTTCGTACCGATTCGTCCCACTATACATACGTACGATCGTATCATAATGAGAGCATTGGGAGTTGTTCAGCTCCATCAAGAGGAATACATTGTTCAATGGCACCAAAATTAGCTTCATTTCCATACCGATTCAATGCACACTCGAATGCAGCTTTGCCTGTATCACCTTCTGAAAGAGGAGACAAATGTCCTCTGGATGGTGCTTCAGTGCTGTGGTTAGGAAGTGTTGAAATTTATCATTGGAGCTGCGTGCATTGATCATTATGTGGATGGGTGGTTTCTCCTGGTATCGAATAGTCACAGCAGTCGGACTCTTTCGTTTCATCGGTCACAAACAATCACATAACATTTGAGCTTGATACCATTCATTGGCATATACACCCTTTGGTTTAGATCTACAAGCTCACGACACAGTAACCTTGACACCTGTGAAATAATAGTATTTGTATTGAACACGGAATTCTAGATCCATCGACCGTGACACCGCGGAAGATTAGTCAGAATCGAACACGATGCACACAGTGAAGTGGCTGAGAAGAATGAAATGAATCGGACGATAACTAAATTACATTGTATATTTATATGTTTCCTACACTGCCCGTCAAGGAAATAAACCATTTGGATTCTTTATCTGTTTCCGCGTTGACTCTTCAGACTTGGATTTCACTTCACTTCCATCACTCTCAGTTTTGCTTTCTCTTTGTGCGATTGTCTCATCTACAGAGAAACCTAAATCAATCATCTTGGACACATTATAACTAGCCTTCTTTGGCTCGTCCGTCATTTCAACATGAACATCATTCTTCGTCGTACGTGTACTCTTGTCCCTTCTTGAACTCTTCCTGCATCTCTCCATGGCAGAATTCAAAGCCTTCATCGGCAAAAACTTATCCTGCACCCTCTTCTTATAATCCCCAAATTCCTCACCGAACGCAACCTCCAACTCCTTTTCCTCGCTCACTACCATCTTCTCCACTACTTTGTAATACGTCAAAGTCAAAAACATCCTCATAACAGAACCGCTGATCACGCTCCATCCCAGCAATGTTGCCAAATTCCCCGCGTAGAAGGGATGGCGCACAAAGCGAAAGATACCACGATCCACCAAACCTGTACCCGATTCCGATCCTGACCTGGGTTGCAAAAATAATGTAAAAGACTGGGGAGAATGAAGATTCATCTGCCTCACAGCCGCAAAACTCACTCCCAAACCCACCAAGAACATACCAGGACCCAACATTACCCTCATAAAGTCCTGAAGGAGGGGAACGCGCCCGATAGCAATGGAGAAGAGCAAGAGTATTTGAAGGGCGAGGAAAGGCTCGCCACGTTTGCCAAATTGGGAATTGAAGATGTTGGACAAAAAGGCTTTTGTTTGGTTCGTGTATTGTTGAATTTGTTCGGCTGTGGAGCTAGAGTTTGAGTTGAGATTTTGAATGCTCTGTTTACTGTTCGATAATGATATTTCTGCAGAATGTGAATCATATGCACTCGTGGAACGTTCGAAACTGTCGGTACTGCCGTTGATTTGTTCCTGTTCTTGGGTGCGCATATCGCTTGCATATGATACAATTTCCTCATCAACATCAACATCAACATCGACTTCAACAGCATCAACAGCATCGGTGTGAACTTTTACTTCCGTGTGGTCTTTGGAGTGTTTGTCATCTTCCGTTTGAGCATGGAGATGAAAGAAATCCTTTGCAAAAAGGTTCGCTCTGCTGCTGGTGCTGTGTCGCGAGCTCAACGGTTCCGGTGTCGGTCTTAATTGAAAGTGCGGAGATACAAATGCATCTGATAATGCTGAATACGTCAAGAGGAGTAGGAGAGAAGCGGTATTCATGGTGAAACTGCACGAGTACTAATTACTTAGTGTTAATGCTTGTCGCTTCTTGCATTCTTGCAGTTCGGTTGTCGGTTGTCGGGAGTACATACTACATGAGGTTGAAAAGGATAAAAAACTAAAATGCTCTAAAACAATTTGAAATTTGTGGGACATTTGTCGTTGAACTCACTTCTTTGTCAACAAAGTAAACGAGAGTATGAGTGTCCAACCAAAATAATCCAGTGTTTAGTAACGCATACTACGTGTAGAACATATGTACCACAAAAGTTACAATCTAATTCTTTCAGACTTTTGCTCCCCCAACTTCATTGCCATCGTCCTCCTTTGACGTATCATTCCGCCGCTCCAGCTGCCCACTTGTATTTTGTCTGCTGGCCATTCCCAGCGAGCTGAATCTTATTGTTGCAAAACGACGTGCACCTTGCAAACCAGGAGTTGTTTGCAGCACTTCTTGCACTAGCTGCCGCCGCCATGACGCCTCTTCTCAAGCGGTTGGTCCTTTCATCATCATCATCACCACCTGATGCGACCACTTTCTTGAATGCACCCCACCAGCTCAAGGATGGGTTCTTTGTGCGTTCTTTAGCCACATGGGGACGGGTAAATACTAGAATATTTAGCATTCCTTGTAAAGGATTGAACAATCGAACGAGCACAAGTAAAGGTATTAATGAATATGATTTCATTCCCGTCATTTTCATAATTGAAAAAATCACACTGAAGATGTGTGTGAGGAGGAATGCTATTGTATACCACATGGCTTGGATTAAGAAACCCCGACCATTTCTCCGCCGCCGTAAAGACCTGCGAAGGCAAGGAGTTTGTTGTGTTGATACTACACGTAGCTAGATTCCCTCTTCGTCCCTGTTGCATCGCCTCGTGAAGAGCCTATGCCCAAATTTATGCTTTGAATTCTCCGTCTCCGTCGCGGCCAGTGCTGATCCATTTGGAATAGAAATTGAGGGTCGCTGTAATCCTGTGGTGCTGCTTCTTCTGATGGAGCTTACATAACTTGACATCCTATACTTATTCATTCTTCTTTCCTGTGCATTTACGGTCCACCAAAGAATACCAAGGGTCAAGAGGATGCCGACGAATGCAACGAAAATGGGTCCAAGATGGAAAATAATTCGATAGAGAAAAGTCTGTGTTCCTCGGATGCATTCTACATCCGGATTATCGAGGCAATTTGCAGGGTATGGAGAAATGTAACATACTTGACGATGGGATGGGTTCATATGTCCCGTGCCAATTATAATTGATGCTAAGGTGATTGACCATGCAACTGGCACTCCGTGAAGGAACGGTTCAATTCGATGGCGATAACAATCCTTTTTTACGTTATACTTGACAAGACAGAGGTAAAATATATTGAGGGACAGGTTGTAGAAGAGGGAACCATTGTGTCCGGCAAAATGAAAGAAACCAAGCACTTGGCAGCTAGTTTGATTTCCTAATGCCAGCCAGGAGGATAGCTCATCTGGATTAGACTTGAAGATACTCAGTGTGTGTGAAAGGGATTGAAGGATATCGAAGACACTTATTCCAAAGATGAGGCGACGGTAGGGATCGGCCAATTTCTTTGAGGATCGAAATATCATGGTGATGATTGTGGTTGAGCTAATTAATGATGCCAGGCCTGAGGTCATTGACACAACTTTCACAGCTATTGCTGTCGGTGTATAGTGCATTGTAGAAACGAGGATATTTACTCTTCTTACAGGTCGTCGCTGGAGGTGATGACAATGGGAACTAGTGGTACGTACAGGGCATACACCAAGTTTCTGACTTGATTGAGAACCGCTTAATTAAATAGATTGATTGGATTTGCACTCTTATCCTTTGGAAGGCTAATGCTGTTCAGCTGTCACCATGCCTATCTTATCGACGTTTTTGGCATGGCGAGCTTTGGGACATTGAACGGTATTTCATCATTTCTCGCTG
>Ga0115005_10005057_pt1 | contig 10429 bp, 8 predicted proteins | sample ArcOceMetagenome_FD_87163 | JGI IMG/M metagenome (GOLD analysis project Ga0115005, IMG submission 87163) | Marine eukaryotic phytoplankton communities from Arctic Ocean - Arctic Ocean - Greenland ARC118M Metagenome | ecosystem: Environmental > Aquatic > Marine > Oceanic | place: Arctic Ocean...
CTTCGACGATGGTCATGCCCGTTGTCTTTTCGAACCGTTTGAACAGTTCTAATGGCAATGGGGCAGACCCTGAAAACGCGGTCTTCACAGAGGAAATATCGGCATCAACAGCGCGTTGCATCGTAGCGGCAAGGGCCGTTGGAACCGACACAACAAACGTGACTTTCCAGCGTTCCACCAGCTTCCAAATGTTGTCGAACACGCCTTCGCCACGATACCCTTGGGGCGTTGGGAACACGATGTGCGCACCCGAAGCCAGCGCACCCATCAACAACACCTGACAGGCCATAACGTGGAACAACGGCAGTGGGCACAAGATCACGTCGTCTTCGATCAGCAGCAGTTCTGCACCAAGCCAGCCGTTGTAGATTGTACCGGAATACAGGTGCTGCGCGACCTTTGGCATGCCCGTCGTCCCACCGGTGTGGAAGTAAAAGGCAACGCGGTCTTCTTGCACGTCTTCGAACTGCAATGTCGTTGGTTGCTTGTTCATTTCGGTGTTGAAATTCTTGTATGTCGCTGACGCCGGGCGTTCCATTTTGGGGCGGATCAGCGGGATGATCCAGCTTTTTGGCGGGGTCACATAGCGCAGTAAATCGACCTCGAGAACGGTTTTGACATTCGGGGCCAAAGCCACAGCAGCAGCCGTTTTTTCGGCAACATCCGTCTTTGGAAACGGGCGCAGGGTCACAACAACTTTGGCGTTGGTTTCGCGCAAGATCGCGGCGATCTGTTCTGCCTCAAGCAAGGGGTTGATCGGGTTGGCAATGCCAGCCACGCCACCACCCCAAAGGGCAAAAATCGTCTCGTTACAGTTTGGCAAAATATAGGCCACAACATCTGTTGGCCCTATCCCAAGCGAGCGAAACAGGTTCGCCGTTTGGGTGGTTTTGTCTTTCATCTGCGTCCAGTTGAATGTCTCGGCCTTGTCTTTTGGACCCGAGAAAATCTGGTAGCTGACGGCGTTGTGTTTCGGAAACTTTGCGGTGGTCTGCTCTAGCAGCCCATACAGCGTCACCGGAACGTCGCGGTCCTCCCACGACGACTCAGCTTCGATGCGCGCGCGGTCTTCTATGCCTTCGTAGGCCATGTGATATCCTCCCTTGGTCACCCCTCTTGCGGGGGCGATAAATTCCCTGTGACCAAGATGCGGCGGAATGACTTTTTGCGCAAGGTTTTCAGGGATTTTTGCGCCTGCGGACGCTGCGTAAAACTGCTTGACCAAAGGTCAAAGGGCGGCCCCTTTTGGAACCGCCCCTTTATCGTGTGACTTAAATCATCAGGTGCGGGGCAGAACCCCTAGATCACCCGCGTGTCATTTGTCTTGCGGGATACGCAGCATTTGACCCGGATAGATTTTGTCAGGGTGGCTTAGCATTGGCTTGTTCGCTTCAAAGATTTCTTCGTAGCGCGCACCGTTGCCCAGCGCCTTGGCTGAAATCGCCCAAAGTGTATCGCCTTTTTCAACAGTGTGAAAAACCGGCTCGCCCGCACTTGGAACGCTGTCTTCGACTGCTGCGACGCCTTTGACGTTGCCCACGGCCAGAATGACTTTTTCTTTCATTTCTTGGCTGACGGCCTCGCCCGAAACGGTCACTTTGTCACCCTCGACGGTGATGTCCATGCCGGTCGCGTCCAGACCCAGTTCCTTGATTTCGTCTTGCAGTGTTGAACCGTCTAGTTCTGGCTCATCGCCGCCACCAAAAAGTTTCTTACCGCTGCCTTTTACAAAGCTCCACAAACCCATTTTTGTACTCCCTAAATGTTATGGTCGCAGGCAGACTGAAGGGAATGCGCCGCGATGAAAAGGGGAATAATGCAGGGATTTACTCTGCAGCCAGCCCATCGGTGAATTGTAGGCGGGCAAGGCGCGCATAAAGGCCGTCTTTGGCCACCAGATCATCGTGCGTCCCTGAGGCGACGATACGACCCTGATCCAGAACCACAATCCGATCCGCCTTTTTGACGGTCGCCAAACGGTGCGCCACGATCAATGTCGTGCGATCAGCGCTGAGCGCATCAACAGCCGCCTGCACCGCGCGTTCGCTTTCGGCATCAAGGGCCGAGGTCGCCTCGTCTAACAACAACACAGGCGCATTGCGCAAAATGGCGCGCGCGATGGCGATGCGTTGTTTTTGACCACCCGACAACATCACGCCACGTTCCCCCAGCGGGCTGTCGTATCCCGTTGGCAGGTCTTGGATAAATTCATGGGCAGCGGCGGCTTTGGCTGCGGCCTCGACCTCCGCATCAGTCGCACCGGGGCGTCCAAAGCTGATGTTTTCGCGTGCAGACGTGGCAAAGATCACCGGATCTTGGGGCACAATCGCGATGTGTTCGCGGAACGACGCGCGTTCTAGCGATGCGATGTCTTGGCCATCCAGCGTGATGCGTCCCGATTGTGGGTCGTAAAAGCGCAGGATCATTTGGATAATCGTGGTCTTACCGGCGCCTGACGGGCCGACAAATGCAACCGTTTCGCCCGGTTCAATAACAAGGCTGATGTCTTGCAATGCCGGTGCGGCGGGCCGTGACGGATAAAAGAAACTGACCGATTCAAAGGCAATCCGGCCCTGAACCGGCGAAACCAACGCTAATGGCGCCGCCGCGTCCTGCACCGTATCAACCGTGTGCAGCAATTCGACCAAACGTTCGGTCGCGCCCGCAGCACGTTGCAATTCGCCCCAGATTTCAGACAGAGCTGCCACGCCGCCGGCAACCATAACTGCGTAAATCACAAACTGGATCAACGCGCCCGTGGTCATCAACCCGTCGCGCACGTCGTTTGCCCCGATCCACAGGACGCCGACAACACCTGAAAACACCAAAAAGATCACGATCGACGTCATCAATGCGCGCGTCATGATCCGGCGTTTGGCCGCATCAAAGCTGCGCTCGGTGACATCAGAAAACTGGCGACGGCTGATGGTTTCGTGGGTAAAGGCCTGCACAGTTTGAACGGCAGACAACGCCTCGGATGCGCTACCGGAACTCGCGGCGATCCAGTCTTGGTTCTCACGACTGATCACCCGCAACCGACGCCCAAGCACCAGAATTGGCACCACAACCGCAGGCACAATCAACAAAACCAGTGCAGTCAATTTCGCGGAGGTCAGCATCATCAATGCCAAACCACCTATAAATATCAATATGTTACGCAGCGCGATCGACACCGATGATCCAATCACACTCAAGATCAGCGTGGTGTCAGTTGTGATGCGGCTTAGGACTTCGCCCGTCATGATTTTTTCGTAAAACGATGGCGACATGCCAATCACACGGTCAAACACAGCCTTTCGAATGTCGGCCACAACCCGTTCACCCAGACGCGTCACCAGCAAATAGCGCAGGGCCGTGCCAACCGCCATCAGCGCGGCAATGCCAAGGGCTGCTAGAAAATACTGATCCAGAATTGTGCCGTCTTCGACCCGAAAATTATCGACCACACGCCGCACGGCCAAGGGCAGCGTCAACGATATCATCGCCGTTATGATCAGCGCCACAACCGCGGCCCCCATCAGCGCGCGATAGGGACGCATGTAGGGCCAAAGCGCGCTGAGTCCCCCGATCTGTTTGGATTTTTCGCGTTCTTCGACGGCTCCGGGTGCAGCGGGGCCAGGCGTGACTTGATCGGCCATGCACACTCCTGAGGGTTGGTTGCCCCACATTCGAGGGCCTGATGACGTATCGCGCTGTTCTGATACGCACATGCAACTAGGTCAAGCGGACAGTTGCCGCATGCACGATCATCCTTTCGTGTTTTGTATGGGTTTGCGTGTGCCCTGCGTGGATATTCCCGTAATTTTAGAAAATTTGAATCGTTTCGAATTTTCGTCCAATCGCCCAAATGTGAACACATTGTTTTTGTCTACATTCGGCAATCCGGTGCCGCGCACCCCCTATTGTTTGGAAGTTACCATGTTGAAATCATATATCCTTGTGCCTCTTACCCTTGCTCTTGGTGTTGCCGGGTGCGGCTATTCCCCTGTCACAAAAACAAATGCAGGTGCAGGTGCCGCGTTTCACACAGAACCCAGCAATGCGCCCCAAGCGGCCAGCACACACACCGCGGAATTGACCCAGCAGGCTGCGACCTTGGATCGCATGATGCAAGACGTCGTGCGCACATCAACCGCCAAAAACGCCGCGATGGGTGTGGCTGTTGGTTGTGGCATGGTGCTGTTGAGCACCAGCAATCCCGGCCAATGTTTGGCAAGTGCGGCCGCAGGCGGTGTTGTCAGTGGCGTGATCGGCAACAAAGCAGGCAAACGCGATGCGTCGCGCCGCGTCGGTTTGGTGTCAGCAAATGCCCTGACCCGCAACATTCGCCGCACCAACGATCAGGTCGATAACATCATGATCAGCCTGCGCGAAACACTGGCCAGCCAGGAAATCGAATTGGCCGATTTGCGCCGCCAACGCGACGCCGGGCACATCACCCCTGCCGCGTATAATGCCCACGTTCAAACGATCAAAAATGACCGCGCAGAATTGGCCCAAGCCCTGATGCTCAGCGAAAGCAAAGCCAAACAAGCGACCAAGCATTTGCAAGATGCCGCATCTCAGGGTCAGACGGGTTTGGACTGGCACCTTAGCGCGACGGGTCAGTTGGAACGCGATATCGAATCCGCAAGATCGCAGATTTCGTTGCTTTGATCTGATTGGGGTAATTTGGAGCGGGCGGAGGGAATCGAACCCTCATCTTCAGTTTGGAAAACTGAGGTCTTAACCATTACACAACGCCCGCGCCGTAGGTATCGTTCGTAAAACCTGTGGCTGAATTACGTCAAAGCCCCCAAAGGGTCAAGACCGGAATGTGTGATTTGGCGCGCTGTTAAATCTGCGCGCCATGCGCCTTGTGCAATACGGGTTTGTGCAACGGGCGCTACCAATTGCTGCAGTGCAGTATTAGGTGCCAGTTAACGCAACAAAATCACAGTAGGTTAATATGTCCCGTTTGTTCTCTCGTCTGGTCTCAAAATTCGATACAACATCAACCACCGCAAAAGCGATGGAAATCCATGCCCTTAGCGATAAAGAAATGCAAGATCGCGGCATGAAACGCATCGACGTCGCGCGCGCAATCATGCTGAACACCGCTTGGTAAACAAACAGCTTAGGCTGGGGTAAACAGACGCCCCGGCCCTTTGGCTGTGACGGCACCCAGACGCGCCATGTGCCAGGCAAGAACTTGATTCGAACTAAGAACCGGCAAGCCAATCGCCTGTTCCAGCGGGTCAATCACATCAAGCGTGCGCAGATTCGTGCACGATAAAAACAACGCGTCCACATCGGCCGATCTGCACAAATCCGTGGCCGCCGCAATAATCGACGGGCCGCTAATGCGCACAACGTTGGCCTCGACCGCTTCGGCAAAACTGCCAAAAACCGGGGTTTGCACGCCGCCTTTTGCCAATACATCGCGCAATTTCTCCGATACGTCTTCGATGTAGGGCGACAAAAACGCCAGACGTTTGATGCCCAAATGCGCGCAGGCCGCTTGCAACGCGCTGACCGGTTCACTGACATTGGCAGTTGTCGCGCCGTCCCCCACCAGATGCGCAATTCGATCCGGCCCGATTTGCGCCGTGCCTGATGTGCAGCCATAGCCGATCACGCCAAAATTCTGCGCTTGGGGCAGCAAACTGGCCGCGCCGGTGATTTGCCCTGCCATTTGTTGCAGCGTTTCGGACGTAACCTCGGCCCCGCTGGGCACGCGCGTCACATACAGCGGCACGCCCGGCAACATCCGCTGCATGTCACGTTCGATGGTTTCGTCCGTTTGCAGCGCGATCAAACCCAGCGGCGGCGGGCCATCGGGGGTCAATTCGTATGAATAAACGCTCATGCCGGTTCTTCGGACAGAATGCACAACACCTTTGATCTGTCATCCAGCCCAAGGTCCGATCCGCTGGCCGCCAAAGCGCGGCAATTCCAGCTGCACCTGATGCAGACGACGGCATACCATGATCCGCCACGGCTTGTGCGCCTGCAGCCCCTTCGGCCTCGGAAATTGTGACAAAAGCATCGGCGTCATGCGCCAAACCCTTGAGCGCGATCAGGGATGGTTCTTTGCAATCCAGACGGCCCATATCGGACACAGGACCTGCGCTAACCACCGCCCTGCCCGCCGCGATTGAATCTATAATCGCAGGTGCAAATTCGGGTTCGACCACAACGATTTTTGGCCCATCACCCCATGTTTTGCGCGCCAATGCCGCACAGGCACCGGCCAAGCCACCAACACCAGCTTGCAACATGATATGCGTCGGCACGTCGGGCACTTGCGTGATCGCCTCGCGCATCAACATCAGGTACCCTTCCATCAGGCGGTGCGGGCGGTCAAAATATCCGGGCCACGAACTGTCGGACAATAAATCCCAGCCATTATCGTCAGCAGCCTGTGCGGCGGCGGCCATGCTTTGTTCGTAAATATCACCTTCGCGGCGCACCTCTGCCCCGATATCACGCAAGCGCGCAGCAAAGCTTTCGGGGACGGTTTGCGCAATATACACCACCGAACGCGCACCAAATGCCGCGGCCCCAGCGGCCACAGACATGCCGTGATTTCCCGCACTTGCCGTCACATATGTGCGCCCTGCAACAGACCCGTTCGCCGCATCATGCGCGATCACATAGGCCGCGCCCAATGCTTTGAAACTGCCCAACCCCATGCGCGCGCGTTCATCTTTGATCCAGACTGCGGCAACGCCAGCATCAGCGGCCAAAACATCCAGCGATGTCAGGGGCGTTGTGCCTGCATGCGGACATTTCGAAATCAAGGCCGCAACAGTCGCATCATCAGTGCTGGGCAAAGGGGCATCATCTAGGCCAGTCATGGCGCGGCGCGGGGTGTTCATCAAAATATTCATGCGATCCAGAAAGACGGATTTGCGCGTTTCGTCAAGCACAAGAATACCGGTTCAAAAGGTCAAATACGGCATCATCGTTCGCATTACGACAGTTTCGGGGGGCCCCGATATGGCAGGCTTGATCCAACATCAAGGAACACCCAAAATGCCAGACACCAGCCCAAAACCGAACCGCTTGTCCCGCCAGGGTGGCCGCGCAAACCGACGTGCCCTGCGCAGCGTAACCGACACGGCAATGTTGCCCGGCCTGTTCAACAAATTACCGGTTTGCGAGGTCATGGACGGATCACAAGTCGAGCGGATTGATGCGGCATCGATGGATATTCTGGAAAACGTCGGCGTGGTGTTTCGCGACGAAATCGCCCTTGCCGATTGGCGCGCTGCCGGGGCCAAAGTTGTAGGCGAAACCGTCTATCTGGACCGCGCGCTGGTGCGTGATTTGATTTCGACAATCCCGACCTCGTTCACCTATCATGCCCGCGATCCGCAAAAAAATGTGGCCTTGGGCGGGCGCAATTCCATCTTTGTGCCGATGACAGGCGCGCCCTATTTGCGTGATCTTGATGATGTGCGGCGCAACCCGATGATGGCCGATTTGGCGATGTTTCACAAACTTGCGCACATGATGCCATCGCTGCATTCGTCCGCGCACCACATCGTTGAACCCTATGATCATCCGATTTCGCAACGCCATTTGCGCATTACGTATTCGTCGATGAAACACTCAGACAAGACGTTCATGGGCATGACCACCAGCCCCAAAAACACCGAAGACATGCTAGACATGTGCGCCATTCTGTTCGGTGAAGAATTCATGGAAACACACCCCGTAACCACTGGCAACTGCAACGGAAATTCACCGCTGGTGTGGGACGAAACGATGCTGGGTGCGATGCGCGCGTTGTGCAAACGCAACCAGCCGGTTTTGTGTTCGCCGTTTGTGTTGGGCGGCGCGAACACCCCCGCATCGGTCGCGGTTTCAGTGGCGCAATTGAACGCCGAAGCCTTAAGCGCGCTGGCCTACACCCAAGTCATCCGCCGTGGTGCCCCCGCAATTTACGGTCACTATTTGTCGACCGTTTCGATGAAATCCGGCGCGCCAATGGCAGGCACACCAGAGATCTCGTTGATGAACTTTATGATCGGTCAAATGGCGCGGTTTTACGACGTGCCATGGCGCACATCAAACACACTGGGCGGGGCCAAAACGTTCGATGCGCAAGCAGGGTACGAAAGCGCGACAACACTGTCCGCCGTCATGCATGCAGGCGCAAATTACATCTGGCATTCTGCGGGTTGGAACGAGGCGGGAATGCACTGTTCTGTTGCCAAATTTATCGTTGACGCCGAACAATGTGCGATGGCGTATCGCATGGCAGAAGGCCCGAATTGGGACGACTTTGACGAGGCATTGTCAGCCGTTTCAGACATCGGCCCGGGCGGCCATTATTTGGGCCATCAGCACACTCAAGACAACTTTCAATCCGCCTATTTCATGCCAGAAATGTTCGACAACAATTCCATTGAACAATGGCAAGCCGAAGGCAGCGTCGAAATCACAGAACGCGCATTGATCCACGCCCGCAAGCTGTTGTCAGAGTACCAAGAACCCAAATTGGATCAGGCAAAGAACGAAGAATTATTGGCCTATATCGCACGGCGCGAGGCCGAAATTCCGGCGGCAGATGAATTGAACCAATCCTACTAACACCGGTTTGAGTGGCGTTATTCTGCGCCCGCACGCCACTCTTTCCACCGCAAATACGCATTCGCGCCGATAGAGGCAAAGGGCTGCGGTGGTAGTTTTTTCGGTTTCGCCTGTGCTGTGAAAAACCGCGTAATTTCTGAGACGTGATCCAGTGCAGTTTCAGCCGCTGCAATCCCGGTCAAAGTTCCGCGCGCCGTGCCCAATCCGTTCTGCACACACGCGCTGTACACGCCGTCATCAATGGCGCCCGCAATCGCCACACCGTTCAGCGACAGGCATAAATGCCCCGCCCATTCGTACTGCATTTTGATCCCTGCCAATTGCGGGAACCGTGCTGCAAATTTCTTGCGTTGCACGGCGGCCGCGCGCGCAACATCACCAGTACTTGCCTGCATATTCGGGCGCAAACTGGCGCAGGTGCGCGTGACAATCCGGTGCCCGCCTTGGCCCGTATCAATACGCCGCATCGTTGTGCCCATCGGGTCAGACGGCGTCACCCCCCAGCGTTCAGCCCCGCCAAGGCGCGCGCGGGTCTGCGCATCTAATTCCGGCGTCATCGAGGCAAAAAGGAACAGCTGCATCAGCCGCCCCTTGGCGATGCCAAAGCTTTCTAAATGACCATTCACGGCCAAAATCACTTTGCCTGCGTTAACCTGACCATGGGCTGTTTTAACCAACCAGCTTTGGCCAATCCGCTCAAACGACAACGCCGCGCTGTTTTCAAAAATCTTTGCCTTTTGTGCGATTCCCGCCGCCAACCCGCGAATATATCCTGCGGGTTGCAGCATCACGGTTCCAGGCGTGAACAGGCCAGACACATAGTGCGCGGACCCTGTCAAATCGCGCATCATCTGCGCATCAAGCCATTCAGCCGTTTCGCCCAGCGTGTTCAAATGCGCCTGATAACTGCGATTGTGAGCGTCGCCTTTTGCACTGGCGGCACCATTCACCTTGCCGGATCTGCCAAAATAGTCGGGTGAAATTTCGAACGTTTTTGTCGCCTGATCGCCAAATTCAATCGCCTGCCTGTTCAGTCGCGTTAACAACTGATCATCACCTGCGCCTGCATAATCTTCGGACGCAAGATCATGTGGCAAGTCGATCATAAATCCTGAATTTCGACCCGCAGCCCCTTGGGCAATTCGGCCCGCCTCTAGCACAACAACCGACGCGTTCGGGTCAAGTTGTTGCACGCGCAAGGCCGCAGACAGGCCCGCAAATCCGGCACCAATGACCACGATATCAGCCGTGATCGACGCCTCTAGTTTTGGGTACTGCGCGCCTGCCCCAAGGATGTCTGCCCACGCAGCAGGCCCTTGGTGCACAGGTGTGCGACGGGGTGTATAGGTCAATCCACGGCCTCGTCATCGTCGTCAGAAAGGTCGATCCAGATCGTTTTCAACTGCGTGTATTGGTCGTGTGCGTGCACCCCGTTGTCACGCCCGCCAAAGCCCGATTGGCCAAAGCCACCGAAGGGGGTTGTGATGTCGCCTTCGCCGTAACAATTGACCGTCACAGTGCCAGCCCGCAGCATGCGCGCGCCGCGAATTGCGCGTTTCGCATTGGCTGTAAACAACGACGCAGCAAGGCCGAATGACGTGTCATTTGCCACGCTGATTGCCTCATCGAACGACCCAACCGTGATCACGGACAGCACTGGGCCAAAGATTTCCTCACGTGCCATGACGTGATCATTACTCGGCACTTCGACCACGGTCGCCTGCACAAATGCGCCGTCTGCTTTGCCCCCGATCAGCACGTTTTCGGCCTTGTCCAGATAGCTGCAGACCTTGGCGGTATGGGCCGTGCTGACCAATGCGCCCAGCCGTGTTTCGGGGTCCAACGGGTC
>Ga0115005_10005058_pt1 | contig 10429 bp, 9 predicted proteins | sample ArcOceMetagenome_FD_87163 | JGI IMG/M metagenome (GOLD analysis project Ga0115005, IMG submission 87163) | Marine eukaryotic phytoplankton communities from Arctic Ocean - Arctic Ocean - Greenland ARC118M Metagenome | ecosystem: Environmental > Aquatic > Marine > Oceanic | place: Arctic Ocean...
CTATCGATGTACCGGTTATGATTGATACACTTGTATTACGTTCTATACTGTTGTTGCACTACTACTGTGGACTATGGACTGCCTCTTCTGTCTGTTGCTTTCAACAGTTTCAAGTTTGACAGTTGCAACTTCTTCTTTTCGGGTGATTTAAAAAATAGAATACCGGGTAAATAACGGCTCTATGAGTCACTGTGTCAAGAAGCTAAATTCCTATTCTCGCTGCGGTCAAGAATTTCAAATTCTACAGTAGTGTCATGATGCACACGTGTTCCAAGGTCTCATCCCACACAGACAGGTATGTACCGGTATTATTTAATAGCCTTTAGTGATGTTACTTATTTGATTGACTTTGTCTTGTTGGGCTTCTTTTCAAAAACACTGGAGAGAAGAACAGTCATGACGAAAGGGTTTCCGTCAGAAATTGGGGTGTTCATGATTCGACACCATCAGCTAAAAACAGATGTGCTGATAACGTGATTTGGTGCATTATAACGTTAGATCGAGCTCATCTTGTATATCGAATATGGAGCGTGGGATGAGATTTGTGTGGCGGTGCGTTGATGCCACAATCTGAAAATGTCACAGGAAAATTGCCTATCGTCAATTGCTTCCGTGGTTCTTTTTTCACTCCACCGCAAATCTATAAATATCTCAAGAACGAAGAAGGAAGAATCATTTTTAAGTAAAAGTTATTCCCGTCTGGAAAAGGTCTGACGCCAAACCTTTAGGCCTTTAGCACGCGGTAATTATTATAAAATAGACTAATTTGAAATGTATTGTATAATTTTTGACAGGACTGCAAACAAACGTATGTATATATTTCACGGGGCTGAGTTGTTCTGATGCGGCGGGGTGTTCTTCTTGACTTTGTGGTGCGAAGTGAAGAATTTTCTACGATCGTTGTTAGTAGTTAACTGCATACGATTGTACCCAAAAGAGCACATCATCACGACCATGCTGAATCATCTCATCAAAGAGGATGCACCACCGAGCAAACGATTCAAACCTAGCAACGCACCATCATCATCCAATGGGGATTCCAATCCTAACATAACTGCATCGTCAGCAGAAGAAGGCAGCACTCATACTACTAGTACTACGACTACTAAATCTCTTCTTGGTGTGGTTCGTGCGGCTGAGGACTCTGGTGCTGCTTCTTCGCCTCCCTCTTCTTCTTCTCGTGACCCTCCTAAAAGTACAGCCGACAACCAGCCAGATCAGGAGAACGAAAAGATGCTTGTCTTTCTTTGCGGGAGAGCGTCAATCCCTTACGAGCAACGATCCTCAGCAGGAGCAGCAACAACAACATCAACAACAACGACTACATTGAACAAGAAGACGAGAACCAAAGCCTTCAAGTTTCCGATGAAGGTGAGAAGCACATATTATATACTTTGCAGCATCACCTACGCTAAAAAATTGACTTCTAATCCTGTTATTTGTTAGCTCTTCTATATTCTCGAGTGTGGTGAGTTCAACAACTCAGTGTCTTGGACCGAAGATGGCAAGGCTTTTCAAGTATTGAATGAAGCCTTGTTTATTCGAGACGTTTTGCCAGCTGTCTTTAAGGAAGCCAAGTTCGCAAGTTTTCATCGAAAGGTAAGTCTTGGATCAGCTAAATTCTTAAATCCAGTCATGTGTAATTCACCATCTGGTCCACACTGGGTCAATATTAGTTGTAATACAATCAAAATTAGCTATTATACAATCACACACGGGATCGAGTTCTCATCATCATTCAACACACTACACAGCTGAATAGGTGGCACTTTCAAAAACTGAACAAGAAAGAAAACACTTACATGCATCCTCGGTTTATGCAGGGCAGAATAGATTTATGTCAGACAATCAGCGTAGGAAACAATGGACACCCTCTTCTATATGATAATTTAGTCGAGGCCAAGAATCAGCAGCTTCATGGCTCTGCTTCTGGCAACAATAGTTGTACTAATGGTTCTAGGAGGGATGGTAATAATGGTGACATTTTCGCTCCAAATGGGGGAGCTATTTATATGCCATCCGACAAGAAACCTATATCGTACGGAATAGGGTCTGGCACGATTCTTCCTCCTGGAATGATGACGGGAGGGAATTCTTCTTCGACGGCGATGTTAAGTCAGGACGCTTCATTGTTACTGTCAGCTCAACATCAAATGGCACAGAGACGAGCCCTACTAGGAGCAGGAATGGGAGGAAATTATTCTGCTATGACCTTCGATGCTGGAGGAGCTAATGACCCCTGTTCTACTACTGGGATGGCACCCCAAGGAATGCAAAGTTCTTTTTTGCAAAACCAAGGATCCATGAATAGACGAATGCAGGATCCTTCAGCACTGGAAATGGGCTATCTCGAGGATATGATGTACATGGGCGGCCTGACAGGCACAGGACAACAGCAGAGAATGCAAGAAATGAATAGGTCCATGAATGCGAATCTTGGAGGCATGCAGTTCGGCAATATAATGGATTCTGGTCTTACGAACCAAGGATTTGGTCTAGGCCAACAGTTTCAAGGAAGGCCAAATATGCCCCAAATTAGAGAACGCCAGTTTCTTAATCAGAATTTGGATCAAAAAATTGGTCAACTTCAGTTTCTTAATCAGAATTTGGATACAAAAAATGGCCATCGTCAGTTTCTTAACCAGAATTTGGATGCAGGAAGTATTCAATTCAGCAATCAGCAATATCGGCGTATGGCGGACTTTAATCCTCACGATGGCCACGATCGGTGTCTGGACGAGGATTTTAATCGTCGCGATAGCAACGATGGCAAACCTTCTGCTGGAATTTGAAACTCCTCTCTCGCTCTTTGAACCTTGTAGACTCGATATGGCAAACCTTGCCACCAACTGATTAGGGGGAGCTTATGAAGGAAACGATAATATGAATGAAATGCTAGCAATTTAGCATATGGGATATTGTGCTAAATATTTCTGGTTGATCCAAATAATTCAATACACTTTCAAATAATATTATAAGCGAATGACAGGTTGTATAAAATGGGTCACTTATTAAATAAAAATACCAGGCGTCCAATGTTTTGTAAATTTGAGAAAATTTCAAAAATGACTTATTTCCGCGAAAAGTCACAATGATTCTTGGTTCACATCATCAATCGTCGATACCTGGTAGTCATTAGATACGCATGTTCAAATGTATGATTTTTTTAGTATGTAGGGCTGCGAAGCTTACAATAAATGGAGTGGCACCTTACACTAGCTGGAAATTGCTACGCAAGAAAATATGAAAACGGTTTCTACAAAATTAAAATCACCCCGATAGATGAAACGATCAAGATTCCCATCTCTTAGTACATTCATATACTGTTCCATGGAAAGTCCCATCTCTTACTGGTACTGACTCTTCCTATGCCTGTCAATTTTGTTCGTTTCTATCAAGAAAAGTTTCTTTATCATTTCAGGATTGCGTTGTTTTACAGTGAGTTGCGGTTGTCCTCCTGCTCTTCTTCCATATTGTATCTAACGTAACCTTGGAGGTGCTCCTCCACGGTAGGCAACATAGACCGGTCTAAAAGCATTGACAAGTCAGATACCTGGCGCCTCCTCTGAGTGGAGCCGTAGCTTGGCGAAGTAATATCATACGTCACAGTGGGCACGTACGCAGACGTCATAGCAATTTGCTGTGTTTCCGTGTCATCATCCCACAAATTTCTGCCACCAAAACCAGGAACAGAGAGAGTTCTGTTTCGTGCTACGCGGCGTCGCCTCAAGCCTGCTGTTGGCCTTACTTCATCTTCGTCACCATGTCTAGACTCATTTTCGCCAATGGCAGGCATCAGACTTTCCTCGTCCACCTTGTCAGGAGCAGGCATCTTATCGTCAAGCGGCCCACTAAGAGTTTTCGTCTTCTTTGCCATATTTGGTATTTCAGGCAACAACGTGTCAATTTCTTCATCGATATTCAGTTTCCTACGCGCCTCTTCGACAAGAATATCAGCCAGGTCTCCTGCGTGCTCAGTCGGGTTGTTCTTGAGAGTGTATGGCATCCATTCGACAACATTAACTTTGGCGGAGATTTGGGCGATATTACTTATCATCAAGTACCTGATCTCTTCACAGCGAGCGGCGACGATCTTGGCTTCTGCGATCCCTTCCTCACTTCCAACAGGTTTTGGAGGGAACGAAATCATTGTGGTTGCATCTGATACGTATAGTTCACTCACAACAATAGCATCAAGACCACGAGGATGCCATGAACGTTGATCGACAACAGCTAGTCCCGATTCCACGGCACATTTTGTAAGCGACACTTGAAGGCCCCACTTGAGAGCTGTTCTGCATTGAATCACCAAGTGAAGAGGGACTTTCCCATCAGCCTCCTGTCCAATTCCCTTGACGACATCCATACATTTGGCATTGTAATACTTAATCACATACAATAACGCAAATGGCGAAGTGATACACGAAATGAGCACAGCCCAAATCACCGCACTGTAAGTATCGTCATCGAAAACACCTTCGCCAAGACTAAAGGCTGCAATAATGAACGAAAATTCGCCACGGCATGTCATGGCGAGCCCAAGGATAAGCGAATCCTTAAATTTTGTGTTGAATGGCATGTCCGCGTTTTTGGAGTCAGGTTGAAAGCTTGGAGAAAATAAACCTAGGGGTAATTTCATTAATACGCATACATAAAATATAAATCCCCATGCAATAACATTTGGAGACCAAAACTGTTTGATTGGAACCTATATTGAATTTTAAGGCCAACACTTGAGCTACGTGATACTTTTGAAGCCGAGTTGCGAGATAAACGATACAAGCTCCCACTTACCTGAAACCCAATTGTCGCCGCAAAGAATATTCTCAACAACCATTTCATTAGATTGTGTGTGTTGTGAACAAAGCTTTTATGCACTGAGTGGATCTGAGAAAAAGATAAACCCGCTAAAAAGGCACCAGTGAGGTAACTTGCTTTCGTATAGAATAGCAATGGCAAATATGCCATTAACAACGCAAGCATAAGTCCAAAAGCTGCTAGATCACGTTTGTCTTCTGGAAATAGTGGCAAAATCTTAAACTCGATCACTTTAGGTATCCATGTCAAAGCGCACCATCCTAAAAGAATGAGAAATCCAACAGCAGAAATGACTGGAATAAAATACTCCCATAGCTCTGCATCTTCGTTCACCAATACTTGAATAATGGATAGAATAATGAGTGCAATAATGTCATCCAATACACACGATGCAACAATGAGTTGCCCTATCGGGGTATTTGAAATTCCACCAGCTTGCAGTGCGTTTGACGCAACTCCCAAGGACGTAGGACTGAAGCATGCACCGACTGCAATTCCAGTACGAATATTCGTCCCTGAAGCCATGGACAACCCAATTCCTGTCACAAGAGGGAGGACCGAACCAGTGCACGCAATCGCAAGAGCTCTCCCTCCAGTTTCCTTAAGTTGAGCAACATCGATATCAATTCCAGCCTCGAGTAGTAACATAATTAAACCTATTTCTCCTACTAAGACAATTGCCTGAGAAAAAGGAACGAAATCGGCCAATGGAGGTCCAAGTAGAAACCCGCAAAAGATTTCACCAACAAGAGACGGCATTCCGACCATAGCTGCCATCTTCCCCATGGAAAATACTGCAGCCAAAAAGACCAAAGTGCTGTCTGTTTAGGTGCATCATGAGAATCTTTACATACATATAGAACAAATCATGGAGCTTGAATGTAGACCTTAGACTTACATATGTCTTCATATTCAACTTCTATCGCTGATTCTGCGTCTTCACCTTCAAGATAGCGATTCTTGAACAGTACGGGTCGGAAGTTATTGTTTTGACGGCCTGGTTTAATAGCGCTTTCGATCGGAGCAAGTTCTGGTTCGTTGTCGAGAGGAGAAGACATCAACGCTGATGCCGATGCCGATACCGATGCGTGATGGTCACGTTTGCCCTGCTCTGAATGGACAACCGCAACCAGAGCGCACGCGAGAAAGAGTGATAGGCTACGATACCTAGCCATGATGATTACTTTGCTTGAAAAAATATGCTATCTTTGACATTTCAGCAAACAAAGATCCTTGTGGACTGCATGAAAGATGAAAGCATGAAGAATCGTGTGTTGTCGTCGTGTACCGCAGGGTTTCCGGGTTTGCAGTCACATTAGCATCAGAATTTCGAATAAATTTGAAAATGAGAAGAGTTCAGACGCTTTACCTTCTCATCAGGTCGCGCAAACTCCAGATTGTCCGAAACAAGGAGAAATATTCAGAAATATATCTCGCGCATTGTGAGTGTTTTGAGTATTTGGCGGGTGTGTGTTGCAGTGATAAGATAAGCGCATTGCTTCGTACTATTCATACATCAAGGAGAGGTGAGTGGTGAGTTGAGAGTGCGTGTTGGAAAAAATAGACGTCCATGTTTGACGCGGTATATTCAATTTAAAACTCTTAATGTATAATCCCAGATGTCATAGAAAGCTTGTACTATACACTGTGGCACAAGCGCAGTGTTGGGAGTGCAATTGTACCAGGAAAGAAAACGAAGCCTTCCCTCTGGCCTCTTGCAGGTAGATTCATGCTGCGAAAGAATGGATAGCAATGTATTGCCTTTTTCATTCATTATTGTTACAATTGACTGACTGGTACTGGTAACATTCGCAGGCTCGCTCATGCATGGGATACGGAACCACCACATTAAAACTAACATGGCCATCAAATTTTTTAAATTTCGAATAGAAATGCCTGGATCACATTTCATTATAATGGTCACACTCACTATCACACTCACTTACACCATCTATCTACCTACGACGGCGAAGAAAAGTAAAAAAGATTCGTAAGTTTGCTTTCCTGTTTCTGGTCTTTATATTAACTCCGTTGCGTGAGTTGATGTTGATATGTCCACTGTCTAGTCCACCGTCTAGAAAAGATTGAATACTATTTACGCAAGCGCTGAATCTTCTGAGCTGAGCCGCTATTTCTTATAAATCCATCGCTTTTCAATGATATCACAGCTAAATCCCAAAGTACAGTTCCCATTTCGCCCACAACACCAACTCCAATATCCCACACACTATCTTCCGTACAGCTGCCACTATCGTCACTGAATATTTTCTCCAATATAATCCTCCTATCTTCTTCAGTTGCATCTTCATCATAACCAACGGTCAAGTGAGGTTCAAACTCATCCAGCACATTCGGTGAACCATATTGATGCACATAATTAATCTTTTTTGTTCTTTGCGGTTCTGGTAAATCATAAACCCAATTTGGAACTGTCTGATTCGCCTCCATGTATTGACTACAATTTCGAACAATTTCACCAGATAGTAGTTGCAATGATGGTGTATTTTGAACAGAATACATTGCATAAGCTCCACGGACCATGGTATCATTAATGTCAACCAGTTGATGGTTTAGATCCAAGTTAGATAGACCGTCGACTAGATTGTTAATGGAATGATTCCTAAAATCAGTAAGGTAAAGAGTAATGTGCGGCAGCGAAACATTAAAAAATATTTTTTCGGAAGAGCTATGTTGATGCAAATTCTGGTTTACTATGGTGGCGGTGCGATGGAGGCACGAAGATGGTTGAAGTTTCAAGTGTATATCTAGTTGTAGCGCATTTGAATAGGTTGCCCACAGCAGTAAAGATAGTAACATTATCATCTTGATTGGGGCAAGCGGTGGACGGTAGAAGTGATACATTCTTCTCAATATAACTTCAAAATGTTGTGCTTGATTGATGCCTTGTTAGATCGATGGCTCCAATTGCTGTATTTTCTCTTGTAGATATGAGATATGAAGTACTCTTCTTAGTACTATTGTAAACATGAGATAATAGAGAATGCAATGCCTTATCTCAATGCAAAAATGTCTTCTGTCTTCTCTATCCCATCTATCCGCCGTCTTGTTTGATATGTAGTTTGTTCAAACCGTAAAATAACTACCACAATCTACTTTGATACAATGATTATAAGGTAACAAAAGCGTATCCTATCAAAGAAGTACAAGATATCTATTGCCTCAAATTCATTTTTAATTCATTCTTTGGCAGCAAAATAAAGGCGCTCAAAACTCAAAAGGAGGCACTGGTGTCTTGATGGTGGTGGCTGGTGGTGGCGTCCATTTCAGCATAAAAAGCAACATCATTTCTTTTAGCTAATTTAGGCTTGAAGACCAGTTGAAAATTTTCAATCGCGCTCCGTTTGGATTTTAAATGAGAAGACTTCCGCCACGAAGCGAGGAGCTTGCCTTGCGACTTGCAGGCGATGCAGGCACTTTGGATCCACCGCCGTGACCTCCAACCTCCAATACCGGTACTATTGCTATTGTGTCATTAGCTCTACCACGAAAGATCTAACTTACACACTCACTCACTCACAATGGACGCCTACCGTTTCCTCAATACCCCCGAACTAACGGATGCACTCTGTCCATCATACGCCGTAGCAATTGGTTACTTAGGAGTCGTTGCTGCCGCAACTCTGTCCAACTTCGGCGCTGCTTGGGGAACCTGGAAATCTGGCGTATCCGTACTTCACACTGGAATCCGCCATCCTTCTTCCGTCATGAAAAATATCATCCCTATTGTAATGGCGGGTGTCATCGGTATCTACGGTCTCATCGTTGCCGTGATCTTGGCAGAGAGCATCCCTACCCCCTCGAAAAACAGGGATAATGCGTACAGCATTTACACCGCCATGGCACATCTCTGCGCAGGATTATGTTGCGGTGCTTCTGGTCTTGCTGCTGGTGGATGCATCGGTATCGTCGGTGACTATGGTGTAAGAGCTGTAGGATATCGCGCAAGCAATATTAGTTTATTCCCTAGTTCCGCTGAGAAGTCGGGATACTCATCCATTCCGGGGGATGGTGAAGATGCTGCTGCAGATATGGGAGGTGAAAATGACCAGAATAAACTTTTTGTTGGTATGCTTATTATGTTGATTTTCAGTGAGGCCCTGGCTCTTTATGGATTGATTGTTGCTTTGATTGTTAGTCAGCATTCTTACTCTTGCCTTGAGGGTTAAACATGGTCGGTCCTATTTTTCCCGAATTGGTTGCATGTTGCATGCAGCGTCGTGTTTCTTACATGTCACGGCGTTTTGCGAAAGGAAAGGATAACATGCAGAGAAGCTATCTTCATGACGATTTGTTAACTACGTGCATTTTTGTAAATCATAAGATTAACCTGCAATAGATTAATTTTTAATCCTACGCGTAGTGTTCGGAGTGAAAAGTACTGTACTGATAGGTCTTAAAATAGTTTGCCGCTTGTTGTCCGCTGATGATGTGGTAAAGTATACTAATCGAAAATGTACTTATGCAATCTAGTCTCATAAAAGAAGTGAGCCTCCTGCCGCCTGAGTGACAGCGATCTTTGGATTGATTAACTCAACTTGTTCATATTCAATATTTAACATTGATATTGATAACCTATCTAATATCGTTTCATCTCTGCGCAAAAAAGGCCACTTTATTTCTATTGGAATCTTAGATTGGGCAAGGCATTATCCAAATCTGTTCATTCCTTGCATTCTCATTAGCATTCAGTGAGAAACCTGAACCTTGATCCATTATAAAATCATGACCTCCTTCTTCGACCTCTTTTGAAACCTCAAAAAGTGTTAGATCAATGATGTCCTGTCTCAATCAATAATTTATAATTTTCATCTGCTAACCTCCAGAACTCTCACCTCTCACCATATCAGCATTCTAGAGCAACTTTAGCCACTTGTTTAGTTGGCATTGATGCGATAATTTTAATTTTATAGATAGTTCAAGATATTATCCTTGGCGTAGGCTCCACCTCCGAAGCTGATGCGTCGAGCTAGTTCTTTAATTGCATCCTTGAAATCATCTTCTTCCCATTTGGGTATATAGCCGATTTCTTCTCTCCAAAACTCAAGTGCTTCACTCTAGCACACTTGATTATTTCAGGAAAGTCTTTGAACCATTTCAGAGGAGTACAAACAGCACCCCGCTATTAACACGAAGCCGGATTTCAAGATGTGAATCGTGCTGCTGATAAAAATGCACATATAAAAATGCACTAGGTAGCACTTCTTGTATGCACTGCTATTGTAATTTTAGGTTAAGACTCGTATTTTTAAAACCCGATTTTGAAAAAATGGCATTGCCTATGATTAAGTGCATGGTCAAGATCTTCTACACCTCCACTGTCTTACAGGAGATGAGAGTTTAAGAGTCATGTCTCCCACGAATGCTTGAATTGGCTTGATTGTTTCGAGTTTGCTCGAATCAAAGGTCCTGCTCTTGTGCTAGCTATGTGTAGTTTGCAAATAATTCGCGTTACGATGTGCATTTTTCACAAAATGTTACCTTTGATCGGTTTTACCCGCGAAAATGCTTTATTTTCACGCAAACCTAACGATCACAAAAACTTCGTGATCATACCCATTAGACATACCACTGCAAACATGATGTATCAACA
>Ga0115005_10005059_pt1 | contig 10428 bp, 6 predicted proteins | sample ArcOceMetagenome_FD_87163 | JGI IMG/M metagenome (GOLD analysis project Ga0115005, IMG submission 87163) | Marine eukaryotic phytoplankton communities from Arctic Ocean - Arctic Ocean - Greenland ARC118M Metagenome | ecosystem: Environmental > Aquatic > Marine > Oceanic | place: Arctic Ocean...
TGGATTCGTTTTCTGGAAACATCTCGGGTTGTCAAACATGTTCACAATATTTGCTTTTCACAAACAGCAGGAGGAGGCTCAATAATCAATATAATCATTGCTCAGTTGTTCTCAAACCAGGCGAATCTTGTCCAGATGAGGGTGTTGCAGTAAACAATCACAGACGGTATCAAACCAGAACCCTAACACCATCGGCCAGTCCATCTGACGCAGGAGGACCTGTTGATAAGGCCAGGATCCTCGCCGTCGACGATGACTTTTTTGTATATTGGAACTCTACATATGAGCTTGACGTGACAGCAAGCGGTGATTCATGGGGAATCAAGGTGAATGCAACGAGTGATGATGCTGATCCAGGAAACGCTTCATCGCCACCATCCAGTTCGTCACCCTCGGTCCGCCCATCACCCTCTTCAACACCTACTACTTCACCGCCACTGTCCATTACTTCATCACCCTCAGTCAGCCCACCGACGCCTGCGTCAACTCCAGTACCAACCGCAGCACAAACGCCTGTACCAACTACTACACCAGCCCCGGTTGCCCCAACCACTCCTGCAACACCCTCTCTTTCCATGGCACCATCTATTAGTAATGCACCTACCTCTAAGGGCAGGGGCAAGACAAAGGCTCCAAGCAAGGCTCCAAGCCTTCCCTCTCTCTCCATGACAACCTCTATAAAACCTACTCCGCAAAGTATTCTATCTCATTCCGTGGCACCATCTATTAGTAATGCACCTACCTCTAAGGGCAAAACAAAGGCTTCAAAGGCTCAAAGGAATAGAAATCGAAAGAAATACATCCATGGTTGCATTGATTCCAAAAATCTGACAGTGGATAACCCTGACGTGTCCTGAAGAAGATCAAATCATTTGTAAAATCTGTTGAAAAATAAAGAATAAAAAACGTTTCAGGATTTTTTTCTTGCGAAGCATTGTCTTATTTGCCAAACACGGCTTTCTACCTTTCATTACTAGAAAGCACTGTACTCTCACTTCGCTCATTTTCCCTCTTTCGAACTATCACATGTCATATGCAGCTGTGTTCGACGACGCGACAACATCTGATAAGATCACGCGCAATAGCAATTATCATCAATTCACACTGCTCAGGTACTCGTAATATGACAAGTGGCTACACTCGTCCACTAGCTACAATCACTCCATACATGCACGCTTTCTTGCTCTAGACTGGACCCTATTTTAATCCATTGAAAAAAGAGTGCTGATCAGAAGACATTCGCAATCATGCGATTTTGAGGTCCATGGGTCTAAATTCGGGTGTTTTTACCTCTGGTGAAGACCACGAGGCTTCAAACTCGACACTTTTATGCTGACGATCGAGACATGATTGTTTTTGGACTCCTCGTTCCTATCAATGGTATAGGAAGTAACGTTATGACGAGTTTGAAGATGGCTTCTTCTTTCGATTGGTTCTTAGCGCCTATGTGGACGTGTACAACAACACTCAACCTTTCCTGTGCCTGCATGATAAATCACCAGGTATGCAGGTGATGATCTTAAATCAAGCTTGATCTCGTGGTCACAAACCCAACAAATTTGTAAAGCAATACACAGACCGTTCACGCGCGATATTTTCGTGATTTTTATCTTTCTATTTTGAATTTGTAAATTACCATTTTATTACTGTAGGTACAGCTCTAGCTATAACTCGTGCTGTAAGATGCAGAAGCTCAAATAAAGGGCTGAACTATTTGTTGATTGAAATCATCAAAAAATGTGAACCAATAGTCATACACTGCTCTTGACCTGCTTAGATATCACCATGCGTAGTACTGCTGTACAAGAGAAGTATGGCATCCCTCTCGGGAGAATTGATCTTGAAACATTCATCACATCACCAAACACATTTTGCTTCGCCGAACTAATCTACTTTACGTGCACGTCACCTGCTATACTGTAAAGTTTTCATTTTTTTGAACTCCTCGGTGCATGTATTCCCTCCTTGTAATTCAGATTTATAAAGTGTACGTATTGAGAAAAATGCTAATTAAATTTTTGTGACCGGCAGGAGGACCGTTGGCGAAACACTCGTGATTGAAAAGAGCTCTTTTCTGAGTCACGACCCGACCCTGCCCCAGTAGAACGCAGTGCTGGCTGGTTGCACGCAAACGCAGAGGCATTGCAACGACAAACAAATGATCCAAACCGATCGCCATCTACGTTCCGCAACAAACCCCATCACTATTTGCCAATTCACTGGTACCAACTCAAGAAAACGTCCGGAATGGAAGAAGAAGGATTAGCAGGTGTCGTCCTCAAAGAACTCCAGCAAGTAGCTGAGAAGTTCAAAGACGAAGATGAAGAGGAGGTATTCATCTCACCCTACGCACACCTTGAAAAATCCGCCGTCCTTCAAGAAGCCAGGATTTTCCATGATTCCATCGCCGTCCGCGAGAATCCCCGAAAGTGCTGCACTGTAATTGCCCAGCTCTTGCATCTGCAGAACACGGGTCAATTCTTGACGAGTGTGGAGGCTACCGAGGTATTTTTCGGAGTTACCAAGCTTTTCATGAGCGACGATGCCTCTTTGCGCCGCATGGTATATCTTTTCATCAAGGAGGTTGCTGAAACGTGTAATCCCGACGATGTCATTATCGTCACTTCCAGTCTTACCAAGGACATGACCTGCGACGTCGACCTCTATCGCGCCAATGCTCTCCGCGTACTCGCCCGCATTATTGATTCTGCAATGCTCGGCGCTATTGAGCGATATGTCAAACAGGCCATTGTCGATAGTTCGGGTCAAGTTTCCAGTGCGGCTCTAGTCTCTTCCCTTCACCTCTATGAAGCTGCCACCGAAAATGCTGTTGTTGTTAAGCGCTGGATTGGGGAAGTTCAGGAGGCAACGACAAGCCCGAATGTCATGGTACAATTCCATGGTATGCAATTGTTGTACAAGATCAAATCTAGTGACCGTTTGGGAGTATCCAAGTTGGTGCAGCAATTCAGTTCTCGCAACTCCCTCAAGTCTCCCCTTGCTGTTGTTTGTCTCGTTAGATATGCATGCAAACTTTTGCACGATGAGTTTGCAGAGGGACGTCTTGGAGATGGATACCAAAATGGATCCTCCATTTGTTCCATTGGATACCAATTCCTCGAATCCAGTCTTCGTCATAAATCTGAAATGGTTATTTATGAGGCTGCGCGTGCTATTTGCTCTCTCCCCCAAGCCGAGCCTCAGGATGTCAACCCTGCAGTCAGTGTCTTGCAAATGTTCCTCTCTAGCCCCAAGCCCACCACTCGCTTTGGTGCCATGAAGATCTTGGCCGGCATTTCCAACACCTACCCCCGTCTTGTGGCCAAGTGCAACGAAGACCTCGAAAGCCTCCTCTCTGATCCCAATCGTTCTATTGCAACTCTCGCAATTACCACTCTTCTCAAGACTGGAAGTGAGAATTCCATTGATCGTCTCTTGAAGCAGATCTCCGCTTTCCTTACTGATATCGCTGATGAATATAAAATCACCGTGGTTCGCAGTTTGCAACGCCTTTGCTTTACCTACCCCAACAAGCACCGCATCTTGGTCGGATTTATGTCAAACTTTTTGCGTGAAGAGGGAGGTTTTGAGTTCAAAAAGACCATTGTCAACGCAATCGTTACTCTTATTAAGGCCGTACCAGAAACTGCGGAGAGTTCCCTTCTCCACCTCTGTGAGTTTATTGAAGACTGCGAATTCACCATGCTTTCCACCCAGGTATTGCATTTGTTGGGCGAGCTTGGACCCACCACATCTGCACCTGCGCGATACATTCGTTTCATCTACAACAGAGTTATGTTAGAAAATTCTGCTGTTCGTGCGGCAGCTATTGGATCTCTCTCTAAATTCGCTGCCAGTTGTCCTTCTTTGCGCGCACCGATCGTATCGCTATTAAAGCGTGGGCTTGATGATGAAGATGATGAAACTCGTGATCGAACCTCGATTTTGGTGAATCTTCTCGAGAATGCCATGGAGGAGAATCCTTACGTTGCACCTGCGGAGGATGCTGAGGAGATCCCTGCAGATGAACCAGTTCCTGGTGATACTGCTGCGTTTGTCATGTTGGAGGGTATGCCAATGTCGTTTGATAAATTACGACGAAGCCTGAATGCATACCAGTCCAATCCTGGTGCCATGGACAGCAATGAAATACTCACCTTCTCCAGCTTGCCAATTGTCGAGGATACGCCCGAGGATAATACTTCCTCCCAAGATATGAATGGAGATGACGGTTTTGGAATCACTTCTGCTGATGTTGCAAATGAAGTTGCGAAGGAGAAGGTCGACCCAGCTGCTGCAGTTTATGCTATACCGGAGCTTGCCTCGCTTGGTCGTGTATTCCGCTCGTCTGCGCCAGTAGCTCTTACAGAAAGCGAAACAGAATACGTTGTGACTTGCATCAAACATATATTTGAAACACATATCGTGCTTCAAGTTAAGGTTCAAAATACCATCGACGACCAGCGTCTGGAAAATGTTACTATTATGCTAGAGAATGATGGTGAAATGTTTGAAATCACGGGTGAAATTCCTGCAGAAAGCATCAAATACGGTGATACAATTGATTGCTTCACTGTTCTTCAGCGTAACTTGGATGTGCCCATTGAAACAAGCGCGTTTACTTGTACTTTGCATTTCAACGTTGTTCAAGTTGACCCAGCGTCGGGCGAGGACGAGAGCGAACCGTTCGAAGAAGAGTATCCTCTCGAGGATCTTGAAATCACAACTGCGGATTACATGGCCAAGGTAACCGTTCCTGATTTCCGCAAATCATGGGAAAGTGTCGGAAATGACAATGAGGTTCTGGAAAAGTATGCTCTATCATTTAAGAGTATGGAGGATGCTGTTACGGCTTGTATTAACTTGCTAGGTATGCAGCCTTGTGATGGTACTGGTAATGTCAAGGCCGACACTGGCAAGCCTCATATGCTTCACCTCAGTGGAGTATTCATTGGTGGAAAGTCTACCTTTGCAAGAGCTCAGCTTGCAATGCAGGGAGATTCCGGAGTTGTTTTGAAAATTGCTGTGCGCAGTGAAGACGAAGCTGTTCCTCGTATGGTCGCTGATTGCATTAGGTAAACGACTAATGTAATAGACTTATAAAAACTATCAACCCTATACACAGATGATGAATCCGATTTCGCAACCACTACTAGGATGATCCAATCTAGCTGAATTTTAATATCTTTCTCTCTTTTGTTTCTGCAAAATCAAAAACGTAATTTGAAATTATTTGAAATTTCATATCATACTAAAAATTGATGCAATCCAAGTCCTTCAGGGATAAATAAAATCACCGCTCCTGCTCTGATCAAAGTCATTCGGTATTTTTCCACACTTTGAACTTCTTGACAACAATCACCAGCATCCAGCATTTTTGCGAATTCCAATCAATCGGTCTTGAATCTCATCTCATCCCAATCAGTTTCCATTCCCATCCCATTTTATCACAACTCTGCATTAGAGCAGAGTCAATCAGTTAAATTCAGTCATGGCTGATGAAATCCTAAAGGAAGTCCAAGATGGCATTGCAGAGTTCTTCAAAGATGAGAAAGATGAGAAACAACGCCACAGGCCGCCTTATTGGAATATTGAAAAGGCATCCGTCCTCCAAGCAGCACGCGACTTCCATGACTCTACGATTGTAAAGAAAGAACCGCACAAATGCGTCGAGACCATTACGAAAATCCTCTATTTGCAAAACAACACCTCCCAGCAACTGTCACCGATAGAAGCAACCGACATATTTTTTGGCATTACGAAATTATTTGTGTCGAATGATCCGGCTCTTCGGAGAATAGTCTATGTGATCCTCAAACAATTGTACACGCTGTGCGATCCGTCTGATGTGATCATTGTCACATCCTGTCTGACCAAAGATATGACTTGTAATGTTGACGTTTACAGATCCAACGCACTCCGTGTTCTTGTTCGCATCATTGACTCGTCAATGCTCAGCGCCATCGAACGATATGTCAAGCAGGCAATCATTCACAAAGCGCCAATTGTTTCCAGTGCTGCACTTGTCAGTTCTTTACATCTATGTCATCAATCGAGTGATCATGCTGCCATTGTAAAGCGTTGGGTTGGGGAAGTGAACGAAGCTATGAAGAGCCCAAATGAGATGGTGCAATATCATGCAACTCAACTATTTTATCAAATCAAATCAAACGATCGCCTGGCCGTTTCTAAATTTGTGCAGAAGCACAGTGGCGTTGCATCGTCATCATCTACATCATCGGCGGCGCGTATTAAAGCAAGGATTAGGTCACCACTTGCAATCGTTTGCCTCATCCGATACACATCAAAATTACTCCAAGAGGAAGTCATTGAGGGCCGAGCCGCTCCAGACGCTAGCATAACAAATGCTACTGAATTATGCTCGGTTGGCTATAGGTATCTAGAATCTTGTCTTCATCACGAGTCTGAAATGGTTTCGTTTGAAGCAGCACGTGCCATCTGTACGCTTCCGGTACAAGCCCCCGAGGTGGTTTTACCGGCTTTTTCCGTCTTGCAGCTTTCATTGTCGAGTCTGAAACCCACGTCGAGGCTCGCTACTGTAAAACTATTGTGTGGATTGGCATCGTTGTATCCTCATCTAGTTGCTAGATTCAACGAAGGTCTCGAAGCCCTGATTGGAGATTCAAACAGATTGATTGGTACACTTGCAATCATGACGCTGCTGAAAACAGGGACAGAAAGTTCCATGGATCGTTTATTGAAGAGTATTTCCAACTTCTTGTACCATATAGCAGAGGAGTATAAGATCATGGTTGTTCAAAGTTTACAAATATTATGTGTGACCTACCCCACCAAGTTTCGAATTGTCATTGGGTTCATGTCAAAGTTTTTAAAAGAAAATGGTGGTTTTGCGTTCAAACGGACGATAGTGGGTTGCATTGTATCATTGATGAAGCAGCTACCGGAAACGAGGGAAGTGGCACTACTTCATCTATGTGAATTTATCGAGGATTGTGAATTTGTAGCTCTTTCGACAGAAGTTTTGCAACTCCTTGGCGACTTTGGCCCAAAAACCCAGTCCCATGCAAGGTATGTCCGGTTCATCTATAATCGGTGTATTTTGGAAAATGCCATGGTTCGAGCAGCTGCAGTCTCAGCGTTGACAAAGTTTGCAGTTCATTGTCCTGATATGCGGCAATCAATCTTGACGTTATTGAGATCTTGTGCGCATGATGAAGACGACGAGACAAGAGACCGTGTGATGTTATCAGTGGGTATTCTGGAAGACGCCACCATTGACACTGATCAACATGAGAAGGGAGAGAATGGTGATGATATTGATTACAACAACAAAAGCCAACATGTAGACGCAAAAAGTGAAGATTCCGCAGTAGTAGCCCTAGCGACAAATTTACCATTATCATTTGATAATTTAGCACAACGGCTGAAAGCGTACCAGGCAATACCAGGAGCAATGGAAAGCGAGGAACCATTATCGCTCAGTGCGCTTCCTATAGTGGAAGAGTTGCCTCCTGACTTGCCCACGTCACCGACTGACATGAGCGAAGTGCTGACAAGTTTATCGAATGATGCATCTACATCCAAAGTTGCCCCTACAGTACTAGATCCAGCTGGAATAATATACAAAATCCCCGAACTTGCATCATTCGGCAGAGTGTTCAGATCTTGTGCTCCAACTGCATTAACAGAAGCAGAAGCAGAATATGTGGTACATTGCGTAAAGCATATTATGGATGATCACATCATACTGCAATTTACTGTTCAAAATACGATCGAAGACCAAAGATTAGAAAATATCTCAGTTGCGATTGATACGGATTCGGAAGTGTTTAAATGCGCTGGAGAGCTTCCAGTAGAATCAATCAAGTACGGTACAACAGCTAGTTGTTTTACAATCCTAGAAAAAGAGGCAGAGCTTGAAAGCACGCCAACTGTTTTGAATTGCGAACTGAAATTCCGAGTCGTCAATGTCGATCCAGAAAATGGGGAAGATGAGGGAGAACCTTTCGATGAAGAATATCCATTGGAAGACTTAGAGATCTCCACGGCTGACTTTGTGACCAAAGCGTCTCTTGGGGACTTTAGACGTGCATGGGAAAGTGCTGGAATCAAGAATGAGATTCTACAAAAATTCGGTTTGGCCGAGAATACTATAGAAAATGCAGCAAAAGCAGTTATTGGTTGTATGGGTATGCAAACTTGTGATGGCACAGGAACCATCAAATCTGGTGCCAAGCAACACATGCTTCATCTTAGTGGAACATTTCTCGGTGGGATAAAGGTGCTTGCAAGATGTCAGATTTCTTCACAACGTAATGCATCGATACTAAAGATGGCAATTCGAAGTGAACGAGACGACGTGTCCAAATTGATGTCTGATTGCATCTGCTAGCTACAGTGCAGTAGCTTTGGGCAAGATTATTTATACCAATAAAACGTACGTAATTTCAAATTGACACAATTGAAAACGTACGTAATTGATACAAAACGTACGTAATTGACATAAAACGTACATAATTGACACGTATTTTTGTTTTTTGGACGAGTTGGTCGGAAAAGTGCGAGCTTTTGTTTGAAGTTTCTTGGTCCTTTCGTCTGACCCTCTCCGTTTTCCACCTGAACGAGTCAGTCATCGTTTTGCAGGATTTTTTTTGAAAAAAATGCTGCCGCCGACAGAAGATGCCGTTGTACCGTACACGAGAAAGCGACAACAATATGACTACGATTTCACTGGTTAACAGTTATTAAGATAGGCTAGGTATCATTGTTCTTTTATATGTTTATACATTATGTTGTTTTGATTTTTATACGGTATACGTACGTAGCGGGAAAGTTTTTATGGCGTTTTTTACATTTTGTGCAAGACGAGAAAATAGACCTTGAAGTACATTGGCAGTGTTGAAAATCTGTGTGTGAGTTGCTCGACAATGCAAATCTATGGGTCCTCAAAATCTTCGAATAGGATTCAAGTTCACTCTTGGATGCTCTAAAATGACTCGGATGGAATGACTCTGATGGAATCTCGGTGAGGTTCAGTGTATAGTTCAACTTATAGTTGCACATTGAATTTCAAGTTCATTGTCAACTACAGATCAAGCGTAAAAATCTCTTCGTCGTGAATGTTTTGGCTAGTACTCGTATCTGAGCAATTTGAAAGTGAGCGTTGGCGATCCTTTCGTTCTGACATTGCTTTCATGGAATACTTGTACAAGTCATTATCATTTTGATCGCGATTCCGTGTTGATAGCCTTGTCGAAACATCAGTATTGCGATCTTCCACGAGTCGGGATCTTCTCCTTGCATTTGTTATTCTGTAGTACATTCGCCATGTGGCCGAATCGTACATCAGTTCAGCTGATCTTGAGACTTCATGACTGTTCTCGATGGTCCTACTCTGCTCGCTCACTCTATTCATTTGCTTTATATTTTTTATAAGAATGCTAGCAGTTGCAGATGAAGACATTGGGGATCTATATGTTTGGATTGTTGATAACGAAGGCATTTTGTATGTACCGTTGCAATGAATGCATTGGAAGTGTACTGTAAAAAGTGTGTTTGTTTTGCTGTTGGTGGTAGGAAATGAATTGATGGGTGATTGATTCGCTGGAGGGAGTTTGCTGAGCGAGATTCATTCGATTCTCGGTTGTTCATTTCAGAAGGCTTGGTGATGTTTTAGCTTGAATTTAGGCCTTTTCATCTTGAAGGAGCTTTCATAGCCATTCATTCATTTTTAGCCCCCCCACCCAGTCAGTCCTACCACCCTGCGAACCGAAGAACCGAAAACTACTCATACATTATTAGGGAAATGACACCGAAGTGATATTTTCTTCGAGCCTCGCTGGCTAGGCTGGCTGGTACATGGCCTGAGTTGGAGCTATCCCTGTCGATTTCGGTATTATAGAATTCAAATATTGTGCAACGCAAAGAGATACTGTAATGTTGCAGTGCGGTGAGGAAACTTGCACGTGTTTCCGAACTTGCATCCTCCTGTGACCAAAACTATCCTGCAATCTTCTTTGCCAATATCCGGAATCAGCTGTTCAGGTAAAAGATTTCACAATATTCGCAGATGCGCCTGATACCTTGAAGAACGCATCAAGGTCCTGGCTGTAGTATCATACGGATGAACGAGCCGACCTTTGCTCTTCTGCCTCTCCCCTAACACTGCCTCAGTGCCTGCACTAAGTAACCGCCGCCCGGGTTTCCCCCTTCAGGGTCCGTCGTGATTGTCTGGTTCTGCCGCGTTTACGGCGGCTGTTGCGCCTCCTGCGCCTACTGTTCCTTGGTCAAGTACCATGATCACGAAGTGTAGTGTTAAGCTGTGCTGTTATTCTTTTTAAAACTCATGTTTGAGTACTAGTGCACGGTTTAGCACTTCACCTGATCCTAAAACCTAAATGAGCAGAGATGGCAGCAATTGTTGCAGCTCTGTTCCTCAGAGTTACA
>Ga0115005_10005060_pt1 | contig 10428 bp, 9 predicted proteins | sample ArcOceMetagenome_FD_87163 | JGI IMG/M metagenome (GOLD analysis project Ga0115005, IMG submission 87163) | Marine eukaryotic phytoplankton communities from Arctic Ocean - Arctic Ocean - Greenland ARC118M Metagenome | ecosystem: Environmental > Aquatic > Marine > Oceanic | place: Arctic Ocean...
AATCCTTTAATCCTTTAATCCTCTTCCGATATCTTGGCTGAGTCCTAACAGGTAAAAGCATTAGAATATTATGTTTTATTTTTGGTTGCGTATTTATTATATTATTGATCATACGGTAAATTTACCCGCCGTCCTCAAAATGCCAAAACGAATCAACAGCCGATTTATTAAAGTTGCTTTGCCCGTATTGCTCGCTACAGGACGATGCCACTTCAAAACCTCAAAAAAGGTTAACGCACTCCTTTCGAAACCAGATACCCCATCGATTAAATCCAGATAAGACTCAGCATTTATTTTCGATGTATATTGAGATTTAACCTTGCTATATGATTTTTTCGACATCTTTTTCCGAAGCGGCGCCTGATCGACAATTAGGCGAATAAGGTCTATGCACTCATCCGAATAATTACAAAAGGGAACAATATAACCATCTACACCAGAGTTGATAATAACATCCATAGAACCTCGACTATCGGATGCAATTCCTATCAACCCTTTGGCCATAGCCTCTAACAAAGCCATTGGACAACCTTCTTCTCGTGAAGGCAATAAAAAAATATCTCCTGGACGATAACAACCGAGCAACTCATCTCTCGGCACCTTGCCTTTAAACGTGATGTTCGAAAATTCACTTAGCGTATTTTTTAATTTATTAGAGACACTACCAAACCAATACAGCTCTACCAACCGCCACTCCTCAGGGTAAGTTGTGATGGAGGCTACAAGCTTATCAAAACCCTTTTTTTTATTTTCGCCACCCGCAAATATAACTCTTGGAGTATAACTCGACAGCGCATCAAAGGCCTCGTCATTTATATCATCAACAACTACACCATTATAAATAACAGGAACCTTTACTCCAGCCACAGAATATTTACCCAGTACTTTCTGGCGCATATCATTCGATATTGTCACAACATAATCAACATAATCATAATTATGACAGGCCAAGGAGAAAATGGCTGTCCTCCACATATGAACAACTGATATGAATGGTATCGATAAAAACGGCGCCGAAGATTGAACATAAGGGTGATCATTATTGATAACTGCATCAATTTTATTAACACTTACAAATTCTAATATTTTACCCACAGCAATCTGAGGGTCGTCAGGCTGACCCAACTCTAAATATTTTATATTATTTTGGATAAAAAACTGCTTGGACCTTGAATATGGGCAGATATAAAAAATCTCAACACCCAGATTTTTTAGCGCCAAGACAAGATCTTTAGAATAAGATGATATTCCCTGCCCACCATCAGCGGGCCCTGAGGACCCAATCAATATTTTCACTGTCGCCTCCTAAGTCTAGCTATATGCCGGAGCCGCATCTCCGCACCAATTAACGCACCTACCCACAAATAAACATGTTCATGGTAAGGAACACATAAACTTAACGAACCCATCAAACTGATCATCGCTCCAAAAAGCGCCGCGAGAGTAACACTATCAAGTTTATACTTTAGAGAAAGAAGTCCCACACGAACAATAGTAAACACCTGCAAAACCAAGAAACCAAAAAATGAAAGAATTCCTCCCTCTAAAAATATTGCAGTATAATTAGAATGTGGAAAGCCACCGAATAATCGCTCAAAAGAACCTAGCCCCTGAGGCACAAACCATGCTATTGGGCTAGCCACTAACTCTAATAAATAACTAGCAGATTTAACACGGCCCTCTAAATTTCTATAATCATCATCAACAAATCTATCAATCAAGTAGCTTGCCATCCCATAAATGGCATCTATTTTGTTAACAATAACGATAAGTCCTAGACCTGCCGCCAAGAAAATATAAACTGGCTTTATAAAATTAAGTCTAGCAGCACCATAAACTGAAAGCAGGAATGCCGCCAAGTATAAAAGGACACCACTTCGTGTTTGTAGTTGTGATAAGGAATATAAAGCAAGTACTGAACCCAATAGCACTAGGGCTCTTGTAATATTAGTAACACTAAAAAAAAGAATAAAACATAAAAAAAATAAATAATATATTTGAAAATTTTGGTCAGTCGTCACCTCTGGTCGACTAACAAGGGTCCACCCATCAGCCCAAAGAGCATCAATTACCGGAAACAAGCCAGGCGCCACCCTTAATACGGCTATAAAACAAACCAGTGTGTAAATCGACCCTGCAACCAAAAAAACTATAGAGAGATAACGTTCGTTATTAATCTGACGAAATGCATAATAGCCAATCAAAAGGCTTACCAAAGCACTAAAACTCTTAAATAATTTTCCTGTGAAGCTGTAATAATTATGATGCAGCCCAAGTAAAAATCCTGTCAATATCAATCCAAGCATAAACAAGACAGACTGACTAGGTAGATACTTTAAAAAAAACTTATGATTAACCATAAAATAAATTATAAACGCTACGCACGTTAAAGCATTTATAGGATATGTCGCTGATACAAGCGTATTAGCGAAATAATTAACCAATGAATCTAGAAGAATGAAAAGAAATAAAACACACAGGAAGAACGTCTTTTTCTGAGCATCAAGTAACCCCATATTCTTATGCATGCTAATTTAAAACCTCATCTAATAATTCAACCATGCGAGCCAAATGCCCGATTAATCGCCTATCAACATCACAACTGTCAGGTTCTGACTTTTCAATCCTCGGACTATTTAGCATTTTCAAATTACCCACTAGTCCACATCATTTGATACCCATTAGCTTTCAATATAATAATCAGTGTCACTGGCCACTTATACGAATAGTTAGTAACGGAAGGAAACCTCGACCCACCAAATTACAAGCCAAAACAAGAAGCGCTTTACTAATAAATAAACCTTTATCAAAGACTTGAAAACTCTTTCTGTGATACAAAGAAATCCATGTACGAATAGAAACCTTCCTATTGAAGCTGTCATGAAAATTCACTACAAAATCAATATCCATCATTAATTTTTAAAATATTTAGTTAATCTTAATAAAAAACCATTCACAATCTATTAATATTTACAAAAGTTGTATTGAGATTAAAAACCCTTAATACAAAAACAAACATAGCCATATTCCATATAACCATTGTGATCGCTGTCGCCATAGCTGCACCAGATATTCCAGCTTTCCCAATAAGTATATAATTCAAGAAAATGTTAAGCGCAACACTTGACGACAAAATAACGAGAACCTGCTTTTGATAGCCTGTTAAAGACAGCAAATAGCTAGCCGATCCCGTGATAGCACCAACACATTTAGCAAGCCCTAGAATGTAAATCGAATATTTAGCAGCTGAAAACTGCTCCCCAAATAGAGCTAATAAATGGTCGATAAATACACACATAAATATCGCGCATAAAACAGTAAGAAGTGACACATATTTTGATACAGTTTGTAAAAGATTTTGTAGTCCGACCATATCCCCTTTTACATAAAAGGCTGAAATCATAGGAGCCGCAACTACATTAAAAGCCACAAGAAATAAGGTAAGCAAATTAGTAATCTTAACAGCTACAGAATAAATTCCGCCTTGCTCGGCTCCTAGCATCGAACCAATCATCAATATATCAATTTGATTTAAAGCTGTATTACATAGTGTAATACCTAAAAAACCCAGCCCCGTACTCATCCAGCCACTAGAGACAGCAACGCTTCCATGCCGATACTTTGAGCCCATTTTCTTCCAACAAATGAAATTCGTTAACGCAGAAAGTAATGAAGCTACCAGCAATAATAAGAGCGCATCATACAGTTCCAGTTGTGCATTCAACGCCACCGAACCCACACCGACCATAATAACTAATGGCTTTAATACTAATTCATTAAACTGACTAACTACCGGCTTTTTAATCGACTGTATCAACCCTGCGTAAACAGAGGAAATAGCCATAAAAAAAATCGAAACACACCAAAGTGCAACTAATTCTATGGAGACATCAACAGTTTTTTCGATGTAACCAGCACCAAATATCAGAATCAAGGTAAGTATTAAGAATGAGGATAGCGTAGCGGCTTTTATTGCGTACCTCTCATATCTAAGTGTGGAAATACCTTTCTCAATATACTCAGGAATAAACTTAAGACTTACCTTATCAAAACCCAACAAGCAAAAAGCAACAAGTAAAATCGATAGTGATGAAAGATAATTGTATGCACCAAAATCAGCTAAATTTAACGTCCTCGCAAGAACAATCTGCAATAAAAAACTGATTAACAAGCCTATTATTTTCACAATAAAACTCAGTGACGCGGCTTTTTTTAGGTAACTATCTTTTGACATATTTTATTCTTATCTTTTTTAAAAATAAGTTTAATGACATTTTTCTTGCACCATAGTGGACTCTAGCAAAAGGTTACGATAATCTAAATTTCGATCGAGAATGCCTTTTTTTACTATTTGTTTTCGGGCTACGGAATATCCCAGATAAGAGACATCCTCAACACCTCTTAATAGCGCCTTCCAACGGCGACTTTCAACAACTCCTTTATCACCTTCGCGAGCCTCATAAACCATAGCCCAGTCTGCTCTAGGTCCATCAAAATCATCCCAAGCAGACGAACCCTTGGTGTCATCAAAAGACCACACGCCAATACCCGACGCTCCTATGCTCCATGCCTTCCAAGCCAGCATCCTGTAGTCCCAAATTATTTCACTATTTTTAGCTGGGTATCCTGGAACATCATAAACCCAAAAAAAGCCCTCAAAATCCTCAAAAAATGAATCTGATTTACCGTTAACGTAACTCCAACTTGGCTGCCATATTGAGATAATACTCGATAGCTCATCCAATTCTTTTGGCTCCATATACCCCGCTCTTGCATTTGAGGGATTTGCATAGAGGTTAATTTCAGGAAACTCCTCCTTCAGTAGCGCACCTACCAACATAAGCACTTCTACTTTATCCTTTTGCGGCTCATCGACTGGATAAAGCGCCCAATCTGCCCAGTCATAACCATTTTCTTCAAGTAGACCAATCAATCTTCGGGTCCAATTAATTACATTCATTTCATCTGATTGATTTAATCCCCCATAGATAGGCTTCTTGAGATCTCTACCAAACCTCCAGGCGGTATAAATTAATAACCTTTCACCATCTACCAAGTTCCCATACAGTTCTAATTCTTGATGAAAATCCTGTACGGCCTTAACTTTCCATGCGGCACCTTTTTTTAGCTGCGGCATTTTTGATGGAGGAACTAAAAAAATATTTACGCCGTTACTTCGTAAAAAATCAACAGTCGCTAACTGATCTCCCCAAATAGTGTTGCTGTCGCTATAAGACCATACATTGATACTCTTAATTGCTTTCTTTTTTTCACACACCGGGATCAAACCTTCAATGTGAATAGTATATTTTTCTTCTCCTGCACTGATTTCTAGAGAGTAATCTGGCCGACCCCCTTTAAAATCAACCCAATAATAAGAGGACTCTCCTTTATTTAATAAGTCAGCATTATTTATCGTAACCAACGGGTCATATACAACCGTACCTTTCCTAGTAACAATCGGCTCAATACGGTAAAAAGATCTACTTAAGTCGACACCCTTGCCTACAACAACACCATCAGAGACAACTGCCTTAACTTCAATTTTACTATCACTATTATTACTTACATAAAAACATACTTGAATCGATGCGTCTTCATCAGAAATATACTTTAAACGAAAATCTTCTTTAATTAGCTTATCTGTAGACAAGCTAAAGCGTGAATAGCAGTCAACATTTGAAACTTCAACTCCGTCTGAACTTGGTGCACGCTTAAAATCACGACTTTTATAATAGGCTTTAAGTCTTCCGGAGCTATGTGAAGCTATATCTTCGATCCTTTTTTTTTCTAACATTTCTTCTGAAGCAGCCCCCACCTCCTCTAACGTAATCTCCCCTAGTACCACATAACCTTCTTTAATATGAATTATTAACTCTATGTTTTTAGTAATAATCTCAACATCGATAGCAATAAAATAATTCTTCTTATCAGTTATATTAGAAGTAGTATTTTGATACTCTCCTATTAAAGATAGCTCACTGTCGCCACCATAAACATCAATACGCTCTATGGGGTAAATCCCAACATGACTCCCAGCTGATGAATGAACAATCAAACGACCTTTTTTCGCCGAAGAAAAGCCTGATGATTTTAAACTTATTTTAATTGGTGAAATATTTTTCCAGACAACTGCTGTTTTTTTTGTCCACATTGGGTAGCCATCAATTCGACCATCGGTTAAGTCTCTCTTATCGCTAACACTTTTTGACAATGTATAATTTGGTTTCGTGCTGAATTCTTTAACGATTAACTCAGCATTTACATAGGTAGAAAATAATAAAAAAAGCCAAATAGCTTTACAACTCACTTAATAACACCGCGTGTATCAATCACGACTTTCTCACCCAGCTCAGCGGCGCTTAAACTCTTAAAGCCTTTATGATCCACTAACAGTAAAATAATATCCGCCTGCTTTATCGCCACCTCTAAAGAGCAAAGCTCAAAATCTTTATGCGCTTTAAGGTTAGGCTCACAGACCATAAGCTGGCCAATATTTTCTTCCTGTAGTTTTTTCACTATATCTGAGGCCGGCGACTCCCTAAGGTCATCGACATCGGCTTTAAATGCCAAACCTAGGCAGGCAATAACAGGACTCTTGAACTTATCAGCGCATCGTTTTACTCGTTCTATTACCCATCCTGGCTTGGCATCATTCACCTCACGAGCAGTCCTAATTAAATTTGAACATTCCGGGGAACGATCAACAATAAACCATGGATCAACGGCAATACAGTGCCCGCCCACACCGGGGCCCGGCTGCAAAATATTAACCCTTGGATGCCTGTTTGCTAACTCGATAACCTCCCAAGTATTAATAGTCTCAGTTTCACAAACCATCGATAACTCATTGGCAAAAGCAATCTGAACATCTCGAGAAGAGTTTTCTGTTAGCTTAACCATTTCCGCAGTTTTTGCTGTTGTCGGTAAAACCGCACCACGAACGAAACGCTCATAAAATTCGACAGTGACAGCCGTTGAGTCTTCATTAATACCGCCAACAACACGGTCATTCTCAACCAGCTCAATCAGAATTCGACCGGGCAATACACGCTCTGGACAATGCGCTACGTAAACATTCTCTCCAACAGCATGTCCATCCTGCTTTAAAATCTCAGCAACAACTTCATCGGTTGTTCCAACAGGGCTTGTTGATTCCAAGATCACTAAATTACCGGATTTAATAAAAGGGGATATTTTTTTAGTGGCAGCTTCAATATAGGAAAGGTCAGGTTTTTTACCTGAGATATGATCGGGGCCACCGTCTTTGAACGGCGTAGGCACAGCTATAATAAACACATCCGCCTCTACTGGTTCTAAACTGGCCGTTAAGTTACCCGAGTGAACTGCAGATTTTACTAATATATCGAGGTCGGGTTCGACAATATGAATCTCGCCTTTATTAATGGTATCGATTACTTTTTGCGAAACATCAACACCGGTTACCGAAAATCCTTTCGTTGCCAAAAGAGAAGCTGTAGGCAAACCAATATAGCCTAAACCCATGACACAAATTGTTTGATAATCACTGACATTTTTCATTAGCTATCTCAAATAGGATTAAATTTTATAAAAATCTCGATACCATTCAACAAAACGCTTTACGCCAACGTCAATAGTAGTATCAGGTTTGTAACCAACATCAGTAATCAAATTACTCACGTCAGCATAGGTATCTTTTACATCGCCCTGCTGCATTGGCAACATGTTTTTCTGAGCTTCTACGCCTAAGCAATCTTCTAACACTTCAATATAGCGCATCAAAGGCTGCGGACTGTTACTGCCTATATTGTATATTCGATAAGGCGCACCAGCGAGTGATGGGTCTGGCTGTTTAGCATCCCAGCCATCTGAAGCTTGAGCAGGATTTGCTAAAGTTCTAACAATACCCTCTACGATATCATCAATATAAGTAAAGTCTCTTGACTGCTCACCATAGCCATAAACGTCGATAGGCTCACCCGCCAATATTTTTTGGGTGAATTTAAAGAGCGCCATATCAGGCCGGCCCCATGGGCCATAAACGGTAAAAAAACGTAAGCCCGTTACTGGCACTTGGAACAAATGCGCATAAGCATGCGCCATTAACTCATTCGCTTTTTTCGTAGCCGCATAAAGACTAACCGGATGGTTAGTGCCTACATGCTCTGAAAATGGCATGGTCTGATTCGCACCATAAACGGAACTCGTTGATGCATAGACTAAATGCTCGACAGGATGGTCACGACAAGCTTCTAAAATATTTAAAAAACCATGCATGTTTGCATCGATATAAGCGGAAGGATTATCGAGTGAATAGCGGACACCCGCTTGTGCTGCCAAATGCATAACGCGATCAATAGACTCACGCTTAAACACATCCATAACTGCTTGCTTATCCGCAACATCAATTTCATACAACGTGAATGCGCCTAAAGCTAAGGCACGAGCAACACGCGCACGCTTTAAGTTAACATCGTAATAATCATTAAAGTTATCAACACCAATAACCTTATGGCCGTCTGCCAACAGTCGTAGAGTTAAAGCAGAACCAATAAAACCTGCGGCACCTGTCACTAAAATATTCATAATAACTAACGCCCCACCGCCGCATAGTCGAAACCTGCCGCTTCAACTGCCTTGCGCTCATAGACATTACGCAGGTCAATAAAGGCATTACCACGCATCTTCTCTTTTAAATCAGAAAGATCTAGGCTGCGATATTCATTCCACTCAGTCATAATTACTAAGGCATCGGCTCCGATAATTGCATCATTGACATCATCAACGAATTGCACCGCATCGGGAAGTTCATGTTTCGCTTCCTTCAACCCTTTAGGATCATGGGCTTTGATTATCGCGCCCTTGTCTAATAATGGCGGGATAATCGATAGAGACGGTGAATCACGCATGTCATCCGTTTCAGGTTTAAATGTTAACCCTAAAATGGCTATTGTTTTTCCCGAAACATCCCCAAGTGCGGTACGAATCTTTTTAACCATTCTGGCTTTTTGCGCAGCATTAACTTCAACAACACTTTCAACAATACGCGATGGCACATCATTTTCTTGTGCAATACGAATTAACGCCAATGTGTCTTTTGGAAAGCAAGAGCCGCCATAACCTGGCCCTGGGTGTAAGAACTTCTTACCGATACGCGCATCGAGGCCCATACCTTTTGCAACATCATGAACGTCGGCACCCACCGCCTCACAAAGGTTGGATATTTCATTGATAAAACTAATCTTTGTCGCTAAAAAAGCATTCGCTGCATATTTGGTTAATTCAGCACTTTCCCAGTTGGTCACTAAGATAGGTGCTTCTATTAAATTAATGGGGCGATACAATTCTCTTAACACTTCTTCAGCGCGCTTATCTTCAATACCCAAGACAACACGATCCGGTCGCATAAAGTCACCTATTGCGGCACCTTCACGTAAAAATTCAGGATTAGACGCGACTGAAAAATCAGCCTCGGGGTTAACCTCTGCAATTAATCGGGAAACTTGGCTGGCCGTACCCACTGGTACTGTCGATTTATTAACGATAACGGTATAACCATTAAGGTGCTGACCAATTTGTTTTGCCGCCTCATACACGTACTTTAAGTCAGCATGGCCATCACCACGTCGGGTTGGAGTACCAACCGCGATAAAAATAATATCTGCTTTAGGGACTTCTGACGCTAAATCCGTTGAAAAGCTAAGCCGTCCAGCATCTACATTCTTTTTTACCAGTTGATCAAGCCCTGGCTCATAAATAGGCATAACGCCGCTTTTAAGCGCATCAATTTTTTCTTGCACAACATCGACACAAGTCACGCTTGCCCCAAATTCAGCAAAACATGAGCCCGAAACTAAGCCAACGTATCCAGCACCAACCATTACAACTTTCATAACTTCTCTTTTCCCTTAATTTGATCGTCGCTAAAGAACTGTATCATCTGTCAGTTCTGCGCCTTTAGGCGTGCTCGGTTTATAATCTTCAAGCGCTGATGCTAAATCAAGACCTACAGCATCAAGCACACGCTCTCGAACTAACTTTAGCTGCTCTTCATTATTGGTAAAACGATTGACACCCCCAATCGTTCTTCCACGAACAACTTCTAATGCTATTGTATGATTAATGGTTTGTAGACCCATGGCATAAGCATGCACCAAGGCAAAATCACACAGCGTATTAATTAAACGTGGCACGCCACCACTAAAATAAAATATAACGGCTATCGCCACTGAATCAAATATATGTGATGCAGCCTCAACACTTTCTTCATTACTGGCTGTCGCAAGTCGGTGTCGAATATAATTCGCTGTATCTTGCCAGCCCAAAGGTTCTATATGATATTCAACCGAAACACGCTGTGCCATTTGAGCCAATTCTGGGGCTCTTAAAATATCACGTAACTCGGGCTGACCGACTAAAACGATTTGTAAAAACTGCTCTCCGTCA
>Ga0115005_10005061_pt1 | contig 10428 bp, 9 predicted proteins | sample ArcOceMetagenome_FD_87163 | JGI IMG/M metagenome (GOLD analysis project Ga0115005, IMG submission 87163) | Marine eukaryotic phytoplankton communities from Arctic Ocean - Arctic Ocean - Greenland ARC118M Metagenome | ecosystem: Environmental > Aquatic > Marine > Oceanic | place: Arctic Ocean...
AACTTCTTGTGCCCGCCGCCCAGCCCAGATCAATACGCCAATTCCAACTCTGAAAGTAATGCATAAAAGGAGTTCAAATGTCGGGTCTGATCCAATTCTTCCAGCCTTTCCGAACCTCATCGGATAAAACTTCACGGCATGAAGCAACACATGCAGCAGTTTCAGCATACAATCAATCACTTGGATCTTCTGCAACCAATGTCGACGCAGTTATCACTGAATTGGAAGAAACGAAAACATTCGCGGAATGGAAGAAAACGTATAAAGAAATATTTGTACATTACATCACCCCCCGGATGTTCCGAGAAGAGGATGCTGAGAGTTTCAAAACGGAACACGATTTTTATTGGGCCGCACGATTTGGATTCATCCCCGCCGATATCGCTGAGGTGCAACTAAGCCAAAAGGAGGAAGTGGGGGGTGATATTAATAAATGTCACAACGATAGGCGCCATTACGATAGTAGTGATGATGAGCTCGATATGCTTCAGACGCAAGATGGTCTTATTCATGAAGAATCTGCGCCAATACCATCTCCTGTCGTAGATTCAGCAAAACGCATTAGGAAAACAAGAATCATCCCTGGAATTCACGACACAACACACAAGGTCACATCCATATCTGAAATGGATCTCATGGCGTCTAATTTATCTGTACCCTTGAATTCAGTTCGACTGCTATGGAAAAAACGCAAAAGCAAAGGTCAAATCCCCCATAAGGTTTCGAGTGATGATGCCATTCCCTTTCCTGAAACGTGGATGCTTCAAGGACCGCTTCATCAAAACTACAAACGCGTCGTAAGTATGGAAATCATGGAGATAGATGTATCCCCTAGTGGATCATCTCGGAGAGAAATCAGCAATGTGGCAAAGGCGGCATTTGGAGCCAAAACCAAAAGAGTACGTGTATTTTTCTACAATCATTATGCTGATGCCATGATGAAACTCATTGAAAAAGCTGAAAAGGCTACTAGGTGCGGAACTTTGAAATCGAAAGAGACTGTTCGGGACAAGTTGATGATTTCCTTGCGGAAAATTCCTGCCTGGTGCATTTTGCCTGTTCATAGGCATGCGCATGGAACTGATGCCCATGAGAAACTTTTGGAGCGTGATTATGGGCGTTTGGCATCGTATTGCATTTGTATTGGGGGAGAAAGTAATATCAATGTAGACACAAGTCAGAGTCAAGACAGTCAACAAGATGTCACAAAGTTGCGTTTTGATTCAGAAGATTTAGAAGTTGGGGTTCTCATCATTGGGGGTGGTAAGACGGTTGGAGAAGTCAACGAGTATGTCGTGAATCAAATGCATGTGGACGAGCTTGAGTTAGGCGTTAGAAGCGATATGACACACATGGAAGAGGGTGAGATGGTGAAACTGTATACGGACATGAAGGCGCTCGAACGTGCATCGTCACCGCCAAATAATGCTGTGCAACCTCCATCACCTGAGCGCCTCTTTGCAACAGCTGATGCGGGAAAGAAGAGAAAAGCGCAACACGATAACCATACCTACATGCCCTTGTCGGAGGTGCATAATTTTCATTTGCGCAATGCGAGGAAACAAAGGAAACAAAGAGAAATTTGCTTGTATGCTGCAGTTTTCAACTTCGGCGCTCCACGCCGCGCAAAAAGAAATTGGATGATGAGCATAGCGCTGATCGATGATAGCCTGCCGCTTCCTACCGAAAACCAACATGATGATGGTCAACATAGCATTTCGCAAATGAAGCTGGTGATTTTTGCCGATAATGTTGGAGACTTTCCACAAATTGAATGTGCGGGAGATATATTACGAGGTCACCGCGTACTAGTTGATGTAAGTTTCTTTTATCTTCACAAGTTGACAAGGTTCTTCCCTCATATCTAAATTATTATGTCATGAATGGAATAGGAGTATAATGGAGAGGTTAGTTTGACAGCTTTTCCTTGGAGCAAAATTGCAGTTTGTAGACCCACATCAAATGCTATTGAATTGTATGAAAATTACTGTGAGGACAATACACCAACATATCCAACTGAATCTATAGATGATTGGTTCCACAAAAAAAAATTCGCAAGCTCGTTGAATTTTACTAGAGTGAATGAGTTGTGGCGATTCTGTCGAATGCGCATGTCGTCGTGTCCAAATGTGGATTCAAGATATAAGGTTACTAATGCTAATATAGAAAAGAGTATCAGTAATCAAGAACAAAGTGGTGATAGGGAGAACATATTGGGCGGCGATTTGACGGCAGCAATATGTTCAATTATCCCTTATCCCGAGGACAAGCAAACACTGACTTCGCCAAAGGGTCTATTGAGAGTTTGGGATGGTACGGGAGTCCCTCGCTCTGACACGTAAGTATGATGACCATTTTCTCAAAAATTGTGCACTTGCCAGAAATTTTCTAAATACTTTGCACCCTTTGCTGTCGCAGTCTACCGGAGAATTATCCAGGTAACCCAGACTGGGCTTCTCGCGAGGAGCCTTCTGAAGACGTAGTGGTATCAATATCTAACATCGTGAAACATATGAAAGTTGGCTGTGGTGAATTTAAGATAACAAATCAAGATAAAAACGAAATACTCGATCTTGATTGTCCGAAATGTCTTTGCGGGAAGGTTGTCAATTTAGTCATATGGGAAGCAGCTCATTGGGATTTGGTCAACAGGCAAGGGACAAGCAATCAATTTGAGGTCGGTAAATTCATCCGTGTTAGAAACGCAATCGCAAAGACAGAGGGAATGGTTTCCTGTGAGTTGTTGAAATTTGTCATGCTACTCTACACGTGTGTACGTGTATTTTACATTTAATTAGTTTTCTCACCAAAAATGAGTATCTTCATTTCTGATTCTGCGTTATGTTGAAAATTAGCTCTGCAAGTAAAAGCCAATTCTCTTGTAACGCTTATCCCAGATTCTTCTTACGAAGTCAAGTCGCTGATTATCAGCCACCATCAGAGAGTGCAACAAAACCAGCCCTTCAATATCAGGAGTGCATGTCTACCTCTCATTTTGTCTGAGACAATTAGAGGGCCACCCAATGCTGGGATCACTCTAGACACAATATCCGCTGTTGGGGGGGCACAAACGCTCATTGATTGCTTGATGGCACCTTCACCCCAATCCTTCAAAGTCAGGTTCCGTATAATGGATATGAAACCACAATTGAAAGGGAAGTCCCTAAGAGAGGTTTGTATCTCGAATAAAAAGTTCGCAAAATTTCAATTCGTAATTTGCATCTCCGACCCGTATTTAGATCTTGCCGTTATTGTACCCAATGCTGTAGCTGAAAAAATGTTTGGTATGAGTGCACGACAAGTAAAAAAAGAGATCGATGATGGGAGCATCTCATCACATCAAAAATCTGCATGTAATTGGATGAAAAGCCTTGCCAAGCAACAGATTGTGGAGGGAACAATAAGAAGCATATTGATGGGTGATGATACCAAGTATTTCGTTCTCTCGGATATGCCTGTGTTTATTCATAACGAGAAAAGTTCATAAGAAGTATTTCCTGTGTGAAGTCTGCTTCATCTTTGCGCGAATCCGCATCCATCTTTCTAAATGAAAATAAATGATGGAGGAGTGGGAGCAAATAAACTCGTGCACAGTTACTCCTCGTAGTAAGACAACAATGTATTTCCTTGAAATTTTATAACCCAAGCTGCTTTTATGAAAGTAAAAATGTATTATAAATTTAGATAACTTCATTGTCGTAAATAGACTCAGTTCAACTTTATTATTGTGACGATTTCAAGATTGTCGCATCATCATCTTCTTCTTTTTCAAATCAATGATCAATGTCCCTATTATGTACACGGTACTCGTATATTATGTGCAGAGATTCGCCCTGAACCAATTTCCACCACGTCAGTCGTTTTCTTCTTGAAAACAACTAACACCAACCATGATCTGGCGCTAATGCTGGAAGCTTACCTTTGTAACTAGATTAAGGTAGCGACTATGAACTATTGGTCGTTGATGAGTTCTGGTCACATCCCATTTCCTTGGGGCAAGCACTAAGACCCATACTTCCTCCATCAACGCTTTGCATGTCATAAACAGACGGAGAAAAAGACGTGTCGGGGGCAGGAAAATCAAGGCTTCCCTGTAAGGACATGTTGGGGGAAAGGCTTCCCTGTAAGGACATGTCGCAGGAAAACAATTCACTCCTTTCATCAAAAGACTGGGCGTTTACAGACTGCGAACAGGATGCATCTTGGACGGATTGTGGGCCTGACTTGTGTTTGTTACTACATCTACTTGCAGCGCTGGTAAAACGTAGGCTTTGTAAATTGCCTCCATCACGTACAACCCTCGGATTATCTTCTGTGATACTAGATACTTCGTGTGATTCATTCTCAACGTTTTCAACAAAGGAAAGGTCATTCTCATGGTGATCCGCGTGCCTCAAACGTTTGTATATGCATTCCATATCTACCAATTCAATCTTAGATATCACAATCTCTGGCACATTCCTGGGACGAACGAGAACAATTTGGAATGCCTCACAAATGCTCAAATGGGGTGAAGATTGAATGACATTGTGGACTTTGTGGCTTACGAAGATCAGGGCGTTAAAGAAGCCTTGTAATGGGTTGAAGATCATCTTGAGGACTGGGATCACAGAACTATCACTCAAGCGGAAAGTAAGGACAGGAAAGAGCCAGGTCAAAATGAACGCAGCAACGTACATGAGGGCTTGGGTTGTGACGACCTTGGTGTGGCGATGTGCTTTTTGCGCGCGTTGTAAGACCGCAGAGTACGACCTTCGGTTCTCTTCGTCAGAGGCATTGCCGATGCTTAAGGTCGAAGAATTGTTCGATCGTCGTCGATTTGATAGCTTAGTGAGTGCAGGGGCATTGTCGATATTTTCCTTCTCCGCATTTGCGGCCTTTGCTAAAATCCTTTCAGTAGCGCGAGTCTTGCGGACGATCATGATCATGGAAACGACAACTGTACATAATCCAATCATAATCACAATGAAAAGATAGCGAATGATTAAGAAATTGAGCTTTGCTGTCAAATTCCCCCCACGGATACAAGTTTTGAGGTCAATATACTGGCAATAAAATGGGTAAGGGCCAATGGTGCAGTAAGGTTCGTAGGACTGAGGGTTGATGAGACCATTTTTCAAAAACTCAATTCCAGGATAAAAAGATAAAGCTATTGCCAGAGTGAAAGAAACCGGTTCGATGAAATACTTGAATATTTCATCCCGGACTTTGAACCTGAGCACGCACACGTAGTAAATGCATAGGATGCAGGTCGAGAAGATCCCGAGTACACTACCGACATAAGCGAAAAACCCCTGGACCGAGCAGGTCGTGGTGTTGCCGTAGCTTGCGGTAACGTGGTCAAAAATATTATCAGTAGGCATCGGTAACGTTGTCAAGGCAATTGCGATTGATGTCAATAGATCCCAAAAGCTCATGAAGAACATAATGCGATGGTACGTTGACGTTAGCTTGCTTTCAGACCTGAGTATGATGTACATAATCAGAGTAGAAGACACAGAGGACAAGGTCCCCGTGGTCGATGCAATTACACTCGCCCGCCTCGTCAAGTAGAAGTCGCTGAAGTTCTTTAGGTTCCTCATGGTATTTGGTATGATGAGTAGTACTCGTTTAGTGGATGAAGGGACTGACCTGCTATCTGCTATGCTGGACTTCGATACGTTATCGTTACTTTTGCATACTCTTGGGACACAAAAAGAACCTATCATATCATACAGAATAAATAGATAGAAAGCCTCCCACGTGCGTGGGATATTAGCCCTCGCAATCAGAACGGATCAATTCCTTCTCATTGAGAAGGTAAATTAGCTCACAGCACAGCTAAGCTGTCACAGCTGTCATTACACAAGCTTGACACAATAAGGTTGTTTACAAGCCGAGCATGAACGTGATGAGGGCTAATGTACTTTTCTCAATTCATCCATTAGTAGTGCTATTCGGTACAAAACGGGAAATTCGTAGGTCGTAGTACGTACTGTAGTCGCCGCCGCGCAAAAAGGTTGAGTAGTTGCCCAGGGGGTAGATTTTAACTCTAACCCCCACAAAACAAAGCAACAATTCGAAAATGTCTTCCACTTCCAGCCAGCCAGGACACACTCCCAACCGAACACCACCAACCACCAATCAAGAAGCCCAAAGTTCGACACAATCGCCGTATGATACTTTGCGTCTGTTTTCAAACAAATACCATTTCAAGTACTTTGCTATTTACTCGCGAACGAACACCATGATACCTAAGATATGCTCATCAATAATTTTCATGCATTTGATGGTGCAGGAAGCATCATCTTTTGCAGGACGGAACCCAAATTCGAAGAGAATTGTTGGTAACAAAACCAATTTTAACAGGAACAAATCGAATGAAAACAAGAGGCAAGGATATTTAAAAAGATCTTCTGGCATCAAAACAAAGAGAAAGAAGCCTCCTAAATGGGAGCAGGAAGGTGATGCTATGTTTTTTCTTCATCAGAGTGAGATTAGTGATCAAGATGTAATTGAGAAGGAATATTCTTCTCCACGGCAGCTGTTGGAAAGTAAATTCAAGGTTGTTGACCCAGATACAGAGGGAAATGACAACAGCGTAGGTTCTACAATTCGAACTGTTGAGAAGGAAAATGCACCAAAAGAAAAGTCTCCTTTCATGTGGGGAAGTGTGAGTGCAGGGCCAATCATGTCCCCAAAACTGAACGCTCTCTTTCCAGAACCTACGCCTATACAATCTCAGGCTTTCAAAGCTCTTTCTAAATCAAAAAATGGTGCAATTTCAAACGTGGTAGTTGCTAGCCCCACTGGTTCTGGTAAAACTTTAGCTTACATTGTCCCTCTTCTAGCAAATACTAAACGGGATGACTTTGGTCGAATTCTAATTGTTACACCTACGCAAGATTTAGCTTTTCAGATCCAAAGAGTTGTTGATCAATTGTGGGCGCAAGTCAATAATTACTCAGGGATGTATGTTGTACAGCCGCCTCGAGGAGAGGATATTGATCTTATCCAGGGATTAACTGTCGCTGAAATGAAATTATGCAAGAGTCCAATTATTGCAGGAACTCCAAAATCTCTCATGACTCTAGTTTCCTACTGTCGTAAGAATAATGTTAGACTCTTTGACAATTTGACGTCTATTGTGTTGGATGAAGCTGATAGGCTGCTGCAAACAGAATTAGTGGCGAGGGGAGAAGGTGGACGACAAAACAAAGAATCGTTGACGGCGCAATTGTTGGATGAGATACAGAAGGTGGGCATTTCTTTTGATAAGGACCGCAAGGACCGTGCACGTTTGATTTGCGCAAGTGCTACTGTAGGAAGGACTCTGCGCAAGCAACTCATGGAAATTACCGGTTCGTCGTCCATCGAAAAGACTGCAGAATTGGTCACAGCAGACGATAGGACGGGGAAGGATGAGACGAAAAGGAAGAGTAGTTTGCTGCCTTCTACAATCCAACATTCTTATGCACTGTATAAAGACGAGGAGAATTTGGTGGGTGAAATGTGGGAAATAATGAAAAAATTGCCTCCTGCTCCAACACTCATATTCCCTGGTAAAATGGGGGTCGTCAAAATGGTCGAGGGGCTCCAGGCTTTCAACCTTGATTATGTCAATACGTTGAGAGACGAAGTTCACTGGGATGAGAGTGCAGAAGAAAATTCAAATGATACACATTCATGGGAAAAGACGCCAATTTTTGTGGTAGGGGAGAAGTTTGCACGTGGGCTAGACATTCCAAATGTTAAATATGTCTTCTTGGCTGCTCCATCAACAAGTCCCGCAGCTTACACACATCTAGCTGGAAGGACTGGGAGAGGAGGTAAACAGGGAAGCTGTATCACTTTTGTACAAGGTATGAAGGAAGCTATCCGATTAGTGTCTTTGGCAGATATTTTAGGATTGACTTACGCTGCTGCTGACGGTGTTGATGTCGATGTTGATGACTTAAGTTTGAACAACGAACCTATCACAGACACTGAGGTCAGTAGGATAAATGTAGATCAGATTGACAATGTCGATCTTGGCAATCTCAGCGTTGTTCAGCTGAAAGATATGCTACGAGAAAAAGGGCTCAAAGTCTCTGGTCGAAAGTCTGAATTGATCGAGCGGATTCATAATGAAATTTAACCTTATAAACCTGGAACCGCATTTGAATCATGAAGAAATCATGGTGGTGATGTCAAAAATGATCGTGATGTTTATGTTCATGTGATTTTGCAGTGAGCAAGTAAAGCGAATTAGCTTTAGCATTTTGCAGTCGCTTACATTTGTACTCGTAGATGCCATGCCCCCTGATGAGTGTGACTTCTATCTTTCATTCGCGTTTCCATCATTTGGAGTCTCTGAGATCTTTTGCGAGAGTCGATCTTCGCAAATCCCATTACTTTATTACTTTGAATTACAAGGTCGTGTTCGTAGCATGAAAATTCATGCTTTGCACCATTTTTCATAGACCGTACTTGGACCGTAAAGGAAATTCTTACAACGTTGTTTTAAAAAAAAACATAATCTTCATTACTTTTCTGATCACAGTCGATCGTCCAAACATTCCTGAACCGCTTGCCTGAACCAAGCCAAGCTACTCCAGCGCTAGTACCAATCGTCTTAAGATTTTCTCTTGAACTCCTGGATGAATCTAATCTGGCATCTCCCTCGTCCTCGGAATCAAACGTATTGAGACTTTCTCCTGAAAGCCTGGATGAATCCAAAGTACAACTGACGCAGCTAAGGGATATTCTGACCTCCTTCGTTTAGCGGTGATAGAAGATTTCAAAAGTCCATTCCCAGAATTTTCTTGGACCATTGAAAGGGATCCAGCCATCATTCCTAAACCTCCGACGAGAATACTAATAAAAACGCTTCAAAAGCGTTTGATTTGATTGTAAAGCTCCTACTCTTTGATGAAGGGGGGTGTGGTGCTACTGGCACAACTTCAGGCTCTTTCTCAAACATACCTTTGACGGTAGATATTAAAACAGGAACAACAATAGCAACGAGGACGTACTTAAAATCAGCAAGAATTGCCCCAACTATAGCCAAAGCACCTCTGTTAGATGCTACTGGATTTTTCTTCACTGCTGTCGGAAGTACGTGTAGGATCATTTGTCTCAGATATTTCTCGTTCAATCTATAATAAATGATCTGTTGTTTCATCAGCTATCACAGTTTCATCTACTTGAGTTATTACGGTTTCAGGTTGTCTTATCTTGGATACATCTCCATCGTTCTCTACTACATTTTCTGTTGTTTCGTAACCTACGTTTGTGGTGTTTTAGTCTACATGAGCTATCACGGTTTCACCCTCGTAAGCTAGTATAGGATCCATCTTTTCTGGAATAGCATCCATCGCAACCTACAATGGGGCCAGCCATTGAAAGTGAAAATTCTGCTTCCTCTCAAGGGGATTATTGGGAGAATTTTAGATTCCATCATTCTGAAGACTGTGAAGAAGGCACATCGTAGGCCTGTGCGTGCCAACTAGTCTGATAGTTATTCATGTGTCAGGTGAGGTCTTACCTTTCCTAAGAACTCCTTTCGTCTTCTTCGAGAATCGTGGTTCAAATGGTGTGTGTATAAGAAGATGCAATGACATTTGTAAACAATATGTAAGAAAATTTGCAAAAAACTGTTATTAATAAATGTAGTTTAGTAATGCAGTTCTCGTAAAAGTACTGCGACTTCACTTCTCTTATCAAGAAAGACTTGTTGGATATTCAATAAACCATTTCATGAGTATGTCATCACTTCGTGCCCTGACGTGAACTCTTTTTGAGTCGGAATTTGACTCGTCCGGTTCTTTCAGTATTGTAATTGCTCTTAACCCATATGTCATGAAATCAGCATTACTTTTCAACCAAATGAGGGAATGGTTCACTGGATCAAAGATGAAGCTGAAACCGACAGGCTTGTCCAGGGGAATGCACTGTTTCATTGCTATTTTATTCTTCTTTTGAATGTTTCTCATGCACAAGTTATCATCATTGTATGATCGCATCTGTCCTCTACGATCTACTCTCCATAGCTGCAGATCGTCCTGGGAATTACATCGATCGACAATGACCCTTGAGTTGGACAAACGATCCATTCGTGTCAGGCACCATTTGCCACCGCCATCTTCGTGATGAGAAACAACTCGAAAGTAAGAATCATTCGCACAGAAAGCAGTAGTGAACGAAGACCAAAGAGCGAAGTAAAACAGTCCGAAATATTGATTCATCATTTATAGATTCTTGAATTTTCAACCATTAATAATATCTGTAGTATGATAAGAGAAGTGTAGAGCTAGGTGTAGAGCGAGGAACCAGGTTCAAAAGTGGTAACGGCACATACACAGCATAGCAGTAGTTGACGTTTGTTGACTAACTAACCGCAAATCGGGTCCACTTTGACCCCTAGTTGACTAAGAATAGTCAACTTTACCAAAATACGGGATTCTCGAT
>Ga0115005_10005062_pt1 | contig 10427 bp, 11 predicted proteins | sample ArcOceMetagenome_FD_87163 | JGI IMG/M metagenome (GOLD analysis project Ga0115005, IMG submission 87163) | Marine eukaryotic phytoplankton communities from Arctic Ocean - Arctic Ocean - Greenland ARC118M Metagenome | ecosystem: Environmental > Aquatic > Marine > Oceanic | place: Arctic Ocean...
AATCTACTCCAGAATTGACGAGAAGTGGTGGCCACAAATAAATGTTTTGGGCAACATGGAAAACCTTACGCGTGTAGCAAAGACACAGAAGACTTTCTAATATCGATAAGATCGATCCAATAAGGATAACAAAACAGCCGTGGGAAAGAATTGGAAGCACTGGCTGGGGGCACAGTGAACGCGATTGTAGCGATTGTAGCGATGGTACTGCTGCCTTTCTCGAGGAGAAGATTTTCAATCATCACCAAATAAATGCAAGATTGAAGATGTAGGCATTCTATACGCAGAGCCTTGAGAAGTTTGTAAATGATTCTCATTATGCGGATGATTGATTTGCATAATCGATATTTTCATTTCCAGAATATTCAGCTGTATTCAGAGAATATTGTAAAGCATTTCCTCCGTTTGGATACTTGGCTTGTACCCCCCTCGTTGATTGAATATAACCCAGCAAAGGTGGCAGCACCAACAATACCGTGCTCGGGATCATGGACTCGTCCCGTAACATGCATATCAATCTCAGTAACTTTGCCATCATATTGATATGATCATATTCATTTTCAAATGTGATTTTGATTATTTGTTAATTCTACGGTACACCACCACGTGTAATGAAGTAAGTTACTTTTATAAATTTTAATTAAAATACAATACTAATGAATGATCAGGTCCTGTCGCCACAATCAAGTGCTACTAAGCTTGCGCTTTTTACTGATGCCATTATTTCCTGACAACGCATCATGCACATTCCTCCTCAATAAGTGATAAATTACTGACACCGGACTATTCTTGCACGAAGCTGCCGCCATAAAGAGTGGAAGGCTGTTACCACCATGAGTGTCGGCCCATTCTTTATCCGAGGGGAGGCATTCTTCAACGATGAATCTGAAAACTTTCTCAATGCCAAGCTTTCGAAGTGCGCCGCCGTAGAAAGTTTCGTTGCATCCATCCTCCTTCGCAAATAGCCGGCCTAGTTCCTCTGGATTATTTTGAATGTTGTTCTGCATTGTCATTGTAAGCTCGTTGAATGGGTCGATCGCGAGGACTTGATTGGCATCAGATGGGATGCAATAGATTACCCCATCCGTTGCTAGAGCTCCACCATTCCATTTCAAACGTCCTTCACCCAAATCCAGGTCATCCCCCACGAGCGATGGTAATTGTTCTTGTGTCTCGGGGTCAAATTTGAGTGCACGATTATGATGTACGAGATCTCTCATTTTTCTATTTGAAGTGGAATAGAGCGCACGTATTTGGCGAACCGTCCTAACGTATAGTAATCAAAGCCATTCGTTACTTCCTCTTGTAACACTGGCCTCTAGCTCCTAGCGTAGCCCCCCGTAGACCCTTCTTCGGCCGGTTATTAGCACTGACAAAACTACACACATGAAGTTTGAAGATTGCCTTTTTATTGTCAATTCTCCTTGCATTTACTGGTACAACCTTACTGGTATAAAGATCCTCACGTGTGCGTGTACTGTATACCCAGTATTTGTAATGAGTAATGATCTTACTTTTGATGTACCCCGGGGAAGGTGCCTGGTTCTGCCGTTGTTCTGACCGTTTTTTTCTACGACAGATCGATCCGGATCTTTAGAATAGAGAGAATATACGACTGACTCGAACTGTCGAAATGAAAATATTTACTGCGCGCAGGTGGTTCATTTCAGTCACTAGTTTAACGGGAAAAATCCCACCACATAACCGCAAGACACCACACCCTTCAGTTTGAGGGAGTGAAACATATTCAGATTGCTTTCTTAAACAGACCCTACCCTTCAGTTTGTTGGGGTAATAGTGCCTACAGTGCTAGCGCCCCGCAAGGCAAGGAAGGTGCACCGCATTAAAATCTTCCCGCAATTTTCAGTCACTGATCTTAGTCTCAATGTAAGACAATTTCAAATTGGCGCGCGGGCGGCGCGGCGGCAGATCAACAGCAGATCAAGATCAATCAGCAGGAAAAACAGATGTTTTTTTAAATATTGCTATAAGAATTCCAGTGCCGACGGTTAAATTTTGAAAATGGTTCCGGAAGAAAAGTGGAAGGACAGAAGAACATTCTAAATTCTTAGCAAAAGATACTGCTGCTACTGTAGGCTACGACTGGTGACCCATCACTTTCGTTTCCTTCCTGACCCTCGAAAGATCAGGAAGAAATTTGGATCCATTATCAGAATTTGCTCAGGTGGGAAACTCCGACGGCTCATAAATTTCTTGATTACTGAGAGGTATTGCGTATAATACAAAGTATTCAAAGACAACCGCAACCATGAGGCTTGTATCGACGATCTTCGCCATATCCCCTGCTTTGATTCATCATGCTGCTGCATTCCAGCCTTCAGCAATTACTCTTCGCTCCAGATCGGCATCATCTGTAGAAAGCGCAACGGCTCTTTCCATGGCCGACAAGAAGAAAATTGTCGTCATCGGTAATGGTATGGTCGGCCAGCGTTTCATGGAAAACATGATTGCTAATGACAAGGAGCAGAAATGCACAGTCGCTACATTTTGCGAAGAGAAGAGAGCCGCATATAATCGCGTCAAGCTCACTTCCTTTTTTGAAACCCTTGACCCTTCTGATCTTTCCATGACCGACGCATATGAGGAGGATGGCACCACTGCCTGGTTTAAAGACAACGATGTTGAGATTTTCCTAAACGATAAGGCTGTTTCAATGGATACTGAAAGCAAAACAATCGTTGGTGAATCTGGTAAAACTATTGATTACGATGTTGCCGTGCTTGCAACTGGATCTTTCCGTGAGTTCATGTGCAAATTTAGCTTTGACAATGCTTTAATTCTTTTAATTCTTTCTTCTGACCGCATCATCTTTATTACTCTCTTCAACAGCCTTTGTACCTCCAATCCCAGGTCGCGACAGGCCAGGGGTATTCGTCTACCGTACCATTGAAGATCTCGAATCCATGCTAGCCTATGCCAAAGAAAACAACGTCAAGAGTGCTGCCGTTATCGGTGGCGGTCTTTTGGGTCTTGAGGCAGCAAAGGCTGTGGCTGATATGAATGTTGAATCTCATATCATTGAGTTTGCTCCAATTCTAATGTGCCGCCAAATTGACCAAGGCGGACATAATGCTCTCGTTGGAAAGATTGAAGAGATGGGCCTTAAAGTTCACTGCGATGCTCGCACTGAAGCATTTGTAGGTACTGATGGTTCTACTGATAATGATTCTGATGCACCCATAGCTGCACTCAAGTTCAGTAATGAAGGATGGGACGATCTCCCAGTGCAGATGGTTGGTAAGTTTCATCTGGCAAGAAGTTTATCTTTGTACCAATGCATACCATTAACCTATTCTCTTTCTATCATTATTCCTAGTTGTAAGTGCCGGTATCAAGCCTCGCGACGAATTGGCTCGTCAGGCAGGGATTGAAGTTGGTGAGCGCGGTGGTGTAGTGGTTGATGAACAGATGCGCACTTCTGCAAAAGACGTGTATGCTATTGGTGAAATTGCTCTCTACAACAATTTTATCTATGGATTGATTGCACCTGGATATGACATGGCAGGTGTTGCTTCCAAGATTATTTCTGAAGATATTGGCAACAACCTTGAGATGGATTCAACCCCAGCTTTTACTGGGGCAGATCTTTCAACCAAGCTCAAGCTTCTAGGATGCGATGTTGCCTCGTTTGGAGTCAACCAGCCAAGACCTGACGACACTGATGTCTCCGAGTTGGTATGGAACGATCCTATCAATGGTGTTTACCGTAAACTTATATTCAACAAGGCAGGAACCAATCTTCGTGGAGGAATTCTTGTTGGAGACGCCAATGATTATACTAAACTTCACAAACTTACAGTCACCAATGATAAAGTTGAAAATCCAGCTGCTCTTCTTCCACCGACATCAGCTCGTGGTGAAGCCGAGGAAGAAGAGGAGATCTCTATGGATGCAAATGCAATGGTATGCTCTTGTAATGACGTAACCCGCGGTACAATTGCAGCTGCTGTTGCCGAGCTTGGTGTCGATGGAGCAACTCTCCCGTGAGTAAAATGTATTTTATTATTGCAATAGTTTTGAATCCCCTTCTTATTCACAGTTTTTGTCACTATTTCAATACAGAGTGCTCAAAAAATGCACGAGAGCAGGTACAGGCTGCGGAGGTTGCGAACCCCAAGTGAAGGCTATCCTCGCACAAGAATTGGAAAAACTCGGTGGCTCGCTTTCTACTCATATGTGCGAGCACTTTCCATACTCTCGTCAAGAATTGATGGCAAAAATTAGACTCGAAGAGGACCTAACCAAAGTAGACTCGTTTGAAAAAATCTTGGCAAAATATGGAACTGGTGATGGGTGTGAAACATGCAAACCAGTAGCAGGTAATATTCTTGCATCTTTGGTGAATGATATGATCCTCGATGACGGTCGTGATGCACTTCAGGACACAAACGATAGATCTCTGGCGAATATGCAACGTGGAGGAACTTATTGTGAGTGTTTTATCAAACTTTTAATATCATGATCATATCCATTTTGAGAATATACTTCTGACTCATTCAAATCATTCTTGATTCCAGCTGTCGTCCCGCGTGTACCTGGTGGAGAATTGAGTCCTGACCAATTGATTGCTCTTGGAGCAACTGCTAAAAAGTATAATTTATACAGCAAGGTCACTGGTGCACAGCGTGTCGATCTCTTCGGAGCTGCTAAATACCAATTACCTGATATTTGGGAGGAACTAGGAGAGGCCGGATTCGAGTCTGGTCATGCGTACGGAAAATCTTTGAGGACAGTCAAGTCCTGTGTAGGTTCAACATGGTGTCGCTATGGAGTTCAAGACAGTGTCTCTTTCGCTGTCCGAGTCGAGAATAGATACAAAGGTGTGCGCTCTCCCCATAAGATGAAAGGAGGAGTGTCTGGATGTGTCCGTGAGTGTGCCGAGGCTGTCGGTAAAGATTTCGGAATGATTGCCACAGAAAATGGATATAATCTGTAAGTACACTACGTGTAGTATCGCTGGACTCCCTTTAATGCATCTACAATTCAACTTACTTACAAATCATCTTTTAATTATCCAGATATGTTGGAGGAAATGGAGGAGCCACTCCTGTGCACGCTGAGCTGCTTGCCACTGATATTGACGAAGACACAGTCATCAAGTACCTTGACCGTTACCTTATGTACTACATCCTAACAGCAGACAGGCTTGAACGCACTGCGCCTTGGCAGAAGAAGCTTCCTTCCGGCAAAAACGGAGGGGGGCCAATCGAACACTTGAAAGAGGTCATCATCGAAGACTCGATTGATATCTGCGACGAACTTGATAAAAGAATGCAGCATCTAGTTGATTCTTACCATGACGAGTGGGCCGAGGTGGTTAAATCTCCAGAAAGGAGAAAGAAGTTCCAACAATTTGTTAATACTGACGATAATCAGTTGAGGGATGATATGATCGAGTTTGTCGACATGCGGGGACAAGTTAGACCCGCCGACTGGCCTGCGGACGGCGAAGCACAAACGAACTGGCAATCTCCAGGTCAAGATATCTTCTCCAATTCAGAGAAGAATTGGATAACTGTTGGGAAGATTTCTGACTTCCCAAAGAATGCTGCTGCAGCCATTTTGTATGGTGAATCCCAGCTCGCTGTGTTTAATAACGTACAGAGAGGAGAGTGGTACGTTACTCAAAATATGTGCCCACACAAGCAGGCATTTGTTCTCAGTCAAGGTATGATTGGTGACGCTGATGGTACCCCCAAGGTAGCTTGCCCGCTCCACAAGAAGAATTTCGACTTGACGACTGGATCAGAAATTGGAGGCGACCTCGAAATCATTACCTTCCAGGTGAAGATTGAAGGTGAAGATGTTCTTGTTGAGCTTCCATCAACAGATGAGGTTGATGCTATCCTTGGCACTGATGGATTACGCGTCAACAAGTCTGACTGCGTCAACTTAGCTGAAGATGCAATCAAGGTTCAAATAAGAGGAGAAGTGAAGAAAGCAGTGAAGTCATCTACTACGGTACTCATGGCGAAGCCAGAAGATGGGCCATCAAATTAAATATTCCTGATACAATTAAAAATGTATGTCTAAAACAACTTTTATATAAAGATACAATTTTTGAAAACATTGTGTTACCAAAAATTGTGCTTGATTCCAGCTGGTCTTTCCCCGTTGTCTTCGTATAAACTATTTGATATCTGAAGACCTGCAGCAGATAGATGGTTCGTACCACCTATTTGAATAGCTCTTGGTGACACAATGATATCACCATCTGAGGTTGAATGCTCATCAAATATTACGGTTGTGACTGAGCTTGGTGGTAACCACATGCTAGAATGTACCATCGGTGGAGGTATCGAAAGCAAGTGACTTAAAAATGTTAGACCCATGCCTCCATGACAGAATATTCCAATCTTTTGTTGTCGGTTTTCAGGAGCAGAAGCCAATTCTTTCGACAAGTGGTAGTTGTTGGAATCTGTTCCTCTTAAAATACCGTGACGAGAAAGAAACTCATCAGCTTCTCTCTTGAATTTTGCAAATTCATTTTGATAAACTTTATAGTCTGGACAAGATTCCTTCCAGCCTTTTGATTCTGTTTCGCCCTTGGTAATATCGTGGAGTTGATTTCGAATGATGGGAGCTGGGAAATCCCAAAGTGCAGGCGCTTTCTTTTTGGGGTGTTTAAGAGGAAATTCATCAAGGTGTGAACTTTGTCTCCACGTAGATAGCTCCCTGCACCAATCCTCAACCTGGACATTGGCTTCAAAATTGTTAAGCTTTGAATCCGATCTATCTCCCGATGATTCAATTTCCTGTTCACCGTAATATCTATTACTGAATTTCGGGATGCCCACGAGAGCCAGTTCTGCTGTCAGTTTTGCACGACCAAGTGGCGATGTGTATGCATGGGTCATGCCTTCCAGTGAAAGAGCGCGAGATAGGGCCGTAGCTTCAGCTATACCATTTTCAGTCAATGATCCCCCATTTTCTTTGTTTGTATCGTAGTCGGGGTCCCCATGCCTAATTATGTATAGACGGACCATCACCGGTAGATTAACTTACGTCACCTCAAAACGGATATTTCGCACCGTAGTCTCTACAAGTACAGGTAGATGATCTTCGAGCTTGGATGGAGCTCAAGCTCGGAGCTTTCGCGTTTCTGTGTTTTCTGTTTTCTGTGTGTGTGAATGAATCTTCGCGAATGCTTCTGCGCGCCACAGCTCAAAACTGACACCACACCTGAAATCTTAATGAAATTTCTCGTGTTGAAAAAATCTCATACCGTATCGTACCTACTACAGTAAACAGTCAATACATCAGTCCTCCATCGATCAATTTCGAAAAAATTACTAAGTAAATAAAACCAAGGAATAGAGATGATGTCTTGATGATGGTCAAATTTTATACCACGCGTTCTTCCAAAAACACAAATTTATATTCATCGATGTCAAACAAAGGAATAAGAAGCCTCGATAGCTCAGTTGGGAGAGCGCAAGACTGAAGATCTTGAGGCCCTGTGTTCGATTCACAGTCGAGGCATCTACTTTTGGCTTTTTTGCATCTCCCGGAAACCACAAACACAATCAACGGCAAACATCTGAAACTGTTCTGATACAACAAACCTCAACACAAACAATATTGTTCAAATCATAGTCGCTCATCGCTTATCTACCTTTGCTATGCAATACTATACAGTCTAAATTTTTGATTTATTTCAACTCTTGATGCACTGAGATCTCCAAACGTCTGCATGAAGAAAGGGTTCTTGAATGCACCGCAGAAGAAGCGGGTTAGGAAAAGACTGGCTGCCAACAAGAAACTCCTCTCAGAACCATCTTCTTCTTGTTCTGATGATGCTGCTGAACCTCTACCGGTGCCAGCGGCCATTTCTGCTAATGTCTCTGACAAATCTTCGAATTCGTGGATGAAACGTGGATTTCTGCAGCGAAAGATCCCTGCAGAAAAACAAGCTTCTGATGAAACGATTGACATTGACTCAAGAATCTGTGCACCGATGCCAGCAGAGCGTAGTACACATAGTGTACCGGCACCGGCACTCAAATCCCTAAAAACGTCTGGTGGAAAGTTGCCGCAAACCGGTAAAGTTGTGTGGAAAAAAGGATTTCTTTGCAATGAAACAAAGGGCAACAAGAATCCCAAAAAAAAGAAGATAAAATCAAAAAAGGTATTGGCTGGAAAAGAGATAACACATTCCTCGCTACTTTTCCTCGAAGAGAAAGATGACGAGAATATTTCTGATAGATTGAAGGAACGCCAAAGTGTTTCTCTGTTGAACATTGTACAAGAGAATACGGTACACGATACTGAGGCGAAAGGTGCATCAGCGTCACAGAAGAACCAAAACCATTCAGTGAACCTTATACTGCCAATGACCGCCGACGATGAACAAATTGAGAGCGGTGCATTCATCCAGGAGCGATCTACAAAATTGAAGCGAATGGAGGAGGTTACAACGTCTCCAAAAAATCGTTTGATTTCAATCGTTGAGTCCAGCTCGAATGTGATCGAAGAAGTTGGTATCTTGAGCGAAAGTGAGGGTATCTCAAGTGTTGGTGTGCCACCAAATCACTCGCCATCAGTCACGTTACAATCTGAGCTATCCATATTACTTGCAAGATTGAATAGGCGTCGTAGATCTCAGTCTACTCAAAGTCCTGCGATGGATGACAATGGTGATGATGATGTGCTGTCGTCATTTCTTGACAGACATTTAGATTTCAATCAGGATGACAATGGCAATCGCACAAGTCTCTCAAATCTGTGCTTTATTTGGGATTCCATATTGGAGCCCATAGCAGCACTTTCTAAAAGCAAGAAAGTTGCACGGCTTCGTTTACAAGTAACGGACGAATCTTTGGGAAGTATCCCCCCGGTCCTTAATATTGCATGTGCTCTTCTGAACCACTATCCAAAACAATCTATTCCAATTTTGCTGGATATATGTTCACGGTGTATACACGGTTTGGATAAAGTGGTCGATGAGAATGCTATGAAACGAATCAGGGTCCAAACGTTGGGTATATTCATAGCAATCAGATGTCATATCTGCACATCGCACAAAACATTGATGGATGGGATTCAAAACGTCACTGACTTAGGTCAAAATGGAACAATAAAAAACACAAACGATCTCATCTTGACTCTTCTTGAACGTGGTTTGCCAATATTTCAACAATTGGTCATCGACGCAAGAAACACTGGAACTAAAAAATCTATATTGGTGGTATATGCGATGGATACTTCCTACTGCATTATAGAATATGCGTCCTTACTGCACCAAGTGTCTTTGATGAAAGGAATTTCTTCATCTTTTATTTCCAAGCTCGAACCTTTGGCATCGTGCATATGGCATAACTTTTCCCTCATTGCAGATTTAGTACAGAGTGATAAAGAGTGGAACCTGGCAAGTAGCAATGAACAACAGGAGGACCTCACGAGATCTGCCACGATTTTATGCTTTCGAGCTGTTTTGGATGATTGGATGTCTACTTTTGCTGCAATACAAAATCACTATGACGAATTGAAACTTGTGCAAAATGTAATTGAACACGACGCTTGCGTTGATGCAGTGATAAAGTTGACGGAAGAGCTCGCTGGAATTCGATTAGCATCAGAATCGCAACAAGACAAAGAAAGCAAACAATCTAGTTTGATGTCATATGGTGGCATCGCTCAAACGTTGGGCAAGCAATCGTCATGCGTTACTGACAATGAATTCTTGGAGTTATTTTTACCGGCACTTGATGCAGCAAAAGATTCAATCTTTCGAGCTTTGGAAGACTCTTCTGGTCACGAGAGTACTTGTGGTGACAGATCAAGTGCGATATTGAGATCAGTTTGTACCTGGTTAGGTCAGAGAAGAAAAATCTTTCAGGTGAAGGATAATAGTGCTATCCGTGCCATTACTGCACAAGGTGTGGAAGTTTGCATATCGCTCCTGCGTTCAAAATCATCGAGATGTCTGAAATTTGTAGACGCCATCTTGTGAGTGTTACATCATGTTCGTTCGATAATTCGATAGTGTTGGGATTCAACAATGTATCGCTAACACTTTTTTCTTTTCTTTATCTTACAGAAATAGCCTTTGGTCTACTAGTGGAGGGGTGCCGAGCGACTTTGCCGCTCTCGATGGCCTCCAAGGTAGTAGTTTGGTGACAGGTGACGTTATCCCTCCGTCGTTGTGCTCTATCATGAACGAATTAAAATCTCATGGTAGTGCAATGTTAGAAGCAGATCCATCTCAAACGGTTCTTTGCACTCTTACTCGACGTTTCTTGTTGCACAGGCCTATCATCTTGATACCTTACTTTATTTCCCATGTCCTATTCAATGCTTCCGAGGTGAAAGTCCTAGTATCTCTTCTTGAAAAAAGGGTAATGCACCGTCAACTTACTAGTGAGTTGTGTTTGATAATGGAAGAAAAATTGCTGAATATCCTTGAG
>Ga0115005_10005063_pt1 | contig 10425 bp, 8 predicted proteins | sample ArcOceMetagenome_FD_87163 | JGI IMG/M metagenome (GOLD analysis project Ga0115005, IMG submission 87163) | Marine eukaryotic phytoplankton communities from Arctic Ocean - Arctic Ocean - Greenland ARC118M Metagenome | ecosystem: Environmental > Aquatic > Marine > Oceanic | place: Arctic Ocean...
AAAAAGCCATATTATGGGTTTTCAAGCCATAATCGAGAATCGAGAATCGAGAATCCATAAAACGATAAAATAAAGCCATATTATGGGTTTTGCGAGACCACTCTATTCAAGTCATTCATCAGGTTACAAAAAGTAAGATTTTTGTGTTTTTCGCGCATAAAAAAAGGCTGTTTCAAAGGATTCGCATCCACCAAAGTTCTTCGCCAACTTCCGCACGCACCCATCAACCATCAACCGACCAAGACGGAAGAAGAACATAAAAAACACCAATGGCATTTAGACTAGCATCCACCCGCATGTTGGGCAGCGTCGCAAGGCGCACAGCTCTCTCTTCCCACTCGTCATCTGTCCTTTCCAAGAATGCATTGTTTACGAAACAGGGTAAGTGACTGAGCTTATTTTCATGACATATGTCTTGACATGAGGTAAATGATATTTTGTACTCTCAAACTCCTCGCTCAACTGACATAATTTATTTATTGTTCTTGTTCTTTGACTGCATTCATTCCCCCAGCTCCTGTACAATCTTTTGCATTCCAGAAATTCGCCACTTCAAGCATTTCAACTGATGCTAAAGTAACTGCACCTCCCATGGTGTACATTGCTGGAGAAGAAATGACACACTACTGCATGGATCTCGTCGTTGACAAGTGGATCAAGCCATATTTTGATATCTCAAATTGGGACCACTATGATCTATCATGCAAATCACGTGACGAGAGTGATGATAAGGTTCTCCTTGACGCAGTTGAGGCGGGTAAGAAGATTGGAGCGATTTTCAAAGAACCTACCATCACTCCTTCTACCGTCCAGGTGAAAGAGATGGGGTTGTCGAAAGCACTTGGTTCCCCCAACGGTGCCATGCGTCGTGGATGGAACGGAATTACTATTTCTCGTGATACCATCCATATTGAGGGAATTGAACTTGGGTATAAGAATCCTGTTTTGTTCGAGCGTCATGCTGTCGGTGGGGAATACGCAGCGGGATGGGCTGAAGTAGGAAAGGGAACCCTAATTACCAACTACATCCCTTCTGATGGATCCGATCCAATCATCGTTGACAAGCGCGTATTCACTGATGACCACAATGTCGCAGTTGTGTACCACAATCCTTATGATAATATTGAAGATCTTGCGCACTACTTTTTCAAGCGCTGCCTTGAAGCTAAAGTAACCCCTTACATTGTTACTAAGAAGACTGTATTCAAGTGGCAGGAAGGATTTTGGGCAACCATGAAGAGGGTCTTTGAAGCAGAATACAAGGAGGATTTCGAAAAGGAGGGATTGTTAAAGAGAAGTGGCGGAGACTTGCAGCATCTAATTTCAGATGCTGCCACAATGCAGATCATTCGTTGGACGGAAGGTGGCTTTGGTATGGCTGCGCACAACTACGATGGTGGTAAGTGTTCTGAAAATGATGTCGATTTGCAAGAGCTGAAGTAGAAACAAAATATCTTACAATTGAATTCCCTTTGTTTCAGATATGTTGACGGATCAGATTGCACAGGTTCATCGTTCTCCGGGATTCATCACTTCGAACTTGATTGGAAAGGATGATGAAGGAAGAATTATCAAGGAGTATGAAGCAAGTCACGGAACCGTTACTGACCTTTGGTTAGATCATCTTGCTGGAAAGGACACATCATTGAATCCATTGGGTCTTGTTGAGGCTCTTATTGGCGCCATGAATCATGCTGCTCTTTTACAACTCGAGGCTGATGAGAACTATAAGGGGACTTATGACGAAATCATGAATTACACAGACACTCTTCGTCTTTCATTGCACAATACCTTTAGGTATGGTCAAGGAACTCGTGATATGGCAGGACCTACGGGGTTTACTACTGAAGATTTTATTGACAAGGTAGCTTGGAGGCTTGGGCGTTATCTTTCTGACGATCTTGAGTCAATAGCACCTCCTGTTCTTGATGAGCCTGATCGCTCTTACAATCGTGAGTTTGAAAACGTTGATATGCCCAAGTTGCATGCTTTATTTGACAAGTATGACTTGGAAGGAGCTGGTAAGATTGGCTTCAAAGAGTTTGCACAAATGCTTGTCAAGATGGGCATTGCTCCAGTTAAGGTCAAGGCAGATAAGGAAGCTGATGTATAAACACCAACGCCAATCTTTGACGAAACGTTTTTGTGTCGTACCCCAAAGTCTCTTTGAACGTAGGTATACCAAAGCCTAAAGTAATGTATTTATCTTTTCGCTGTCTTGCAGTTATTTAGCTGTGTTTTCCATTGAAAGAGCACACTATCCGTATTTTTTGTATGCAGCAGTAACAGCGTTCTTAATCTCAACGTCGTTTTCGAGGCCGCCAATAATGACAAATTCTCTTTTCAATGTTCTAACTTGAGCTTCTAAAAGTTTGATCTGCTTTTCTTGGATTTTCATCTTTTGCTTATATCTGCTTATTTCCAGTTCCTTTTCTATCGCGACCTTGTCTTTCTCTTTCAATTGGTGAGATAACGCTTTCGTGTCCTTGCTCATCTCCTCTATTTGGGAGTATAGTGGAACCTTCTCACTTTCTATTTCGTGGCTGCGAGTTTCGATGACACTTTTCTGCAACGATAGCGATTGATTTTTGGAGGAGAGAATTGTAAACTCTTTTTCTTTCCTGCTGATGCTCCCTTCGAGGTCATTGATTTTGGTTTCGAATGTAATCATATCACTCTGTAGAAGAACAAAATTGAGTTGGGCATAGGAACCTGGTTTGACTCTGTATAAGAGTGTGTTTCGACACTTCTCTAACTTACTTGCATTTTCCTGCGCATCTCCATCTCCCTCCTAAATGTGTCCTCTGAAAAGGTGGCCTTTGATCGCAAGTCTTCATTTTGTCGAACTAGCTGATTTTTCTTACTGTTCAAACTCTGCATCAAGCCCTTCACTTCTTGTGTTTTGGCATTTTGAGCTTGAACCTGTTCGATCTGCTGAGCCTTGAGTTTGACCAGTTCCATTTCGTACTCTTCTTCCTGCTGATCAAGAACTTCGCGAAAGATTTTATCCGTCTCTGACGCTTCCTGCTGCAATTGTTGCTGCAATTGTTGAAGTTTTTTAATTTCAGAGTCGGCATTCTTGTGGATTTGTTGAATTTTATTTTCAGACTCTAATTTCTGCTTTGAAAGGAGGTCATCTAGAGATTCTTGGGTCGAGCTCAATTCACGTTGCAGCTTTTCGTATCGACTCAGCTCGTCTGATAGTCTCCGGTCATTGGATTCCTCGAATTCTTGCAGTCTATTCTTATCAGCGTCATCTCTGGCTACAGTGTCGTTCTTATGGACAAGAATAATATCTTTTAGCGTAGCTTCTATATTATCGCACCGTGCCCTGAAAGATGCAAAAAACGAAAAATGGTTGGTGATTGCACGGAACGAGGACGAGAATTGTGACCAGCATTCTCTTACCTCTCGGCTGTAAAGGTTTCACCTGCTTGATCCTTTTGCTCAGCCAAAATATTCTTCCAGATCATTTCCTTTGAATGCAACTCAAAATTATGATCGCTCTTCAATGTTTTGATGTTTCTTTTTAGTTCATTAATGACTTCTTTTGTTTCCTCGTACGCATCTATGCGGATGAGCACAATATCTTCATTAATTAAGGATACCCTTGGGGGAGGTTGCGATGATGAATATTCAGAAAGCATCAACGACCCATCCTTTCCACCAGTACTAATTAGGAAAGTTCCACTACACATCATCCTGCTCACAAGAGGAATACTGCTTTGTAATGACACCAAAGAATAATTGCAATGGAGTGCTACTTGATGCACAATACGAGTAGGATCGTCTTCCGATAACCAGCTGTAAATCTGTACAACACCGTTCGATGTTGCTGCAAAAAGAGTAGATTTGTCTTGGCTCAGACAGACTGTGTTAATTTTCTTCTCGGTGCTGGGACCACAAAGTAATGTCGTGGTGCTTTCATCTGCAGATCGCCCACTCCATTCTATTTTATGAAGAGCACCATCGGTTGTACATGTGGCTACCCGAAGTAAATTGTAAGAAGGTGCAACAGCAACAGACACGCATGCCCCACTCGACCGGAGAACGTTCAAGTTATCGATACGAACTCCAGTGCCCATATCCCACCCGAACATATTCCTATCGGCACCTGCACTAAATAATTTATCTCCTGACCAAGTCAAACATTGTACAGGTCCAGTATGTCCAATAAAAGAAGATTCGAGGAGAAACGTCGATGGGTGGCGGTCTTGGAATGTTGAATAGACCGAAATGCCATTGGCAATAGCGACTGCTAGATATCTTCCACCTTCAGAAAACACAATAATTTTCACTGGACTTTTGCAAGGCATTTCTCTATAGGATTTGAGCCCATCAATAAGTATATGGTACAATACAAGTTTATCAGTGTACCCCACAGCAAGCTGTTAGGGTTTGCAGATAAGTCAGAAAGAAATCGGAATGAATTAATGACGGGATTGTAAATCATTTGTCCAGGGACTTTCAACTTACCTGATGACCACTTGGATGAATCGCAACTGTGTGAGTTTCATCACAGTCGTTCTTGTGAGTGACCAGGCACTTTCTCTGCTGGTGGTTCCATACTTTTACGGCATTATCCGATCCACAAGTTACAATATATGGCTTCTCTAAGCAACAATCAAGATCAACAACCCCTCCTTTATGTCCTGCTCCCGCTAAAAATGCTTGGGGGGGACTATTGGCAACTTCAAACTCGCTAATGTTCAGAATATCAATCCTATTGTGGCAATAAATCATCAGTCTATCGTCGTGAATATTTCTATTCAGTATTGATACCACGGGACTATTATCGCCATTCGATATTTGTCTGGTCTTAACGTGCTTCTTCTGATTGCCTGCAATTTCTTGGTACTCGTACAACATAATCGTTCCAGTCGTAGCCCCAATAGCAAACCCGGGGGAAGATCTTAGTCCTGCAATGGTCGTAGCGTGCATTTCTTTTTGGAGTTCCAGGGCCACAGTTTGATTGTGCTCTACTCGAGGACGCGATGATGATATTCCATCTGATATTCGATAAATATTCACAATGGAATCCTGGTGGCATGGCACCAAGAGCATCCCGTCGTTCTCATCTTTTTCCAACGGAACTGCTATGACGGCCAAAAGCATGTCCTGTTCGTTATCTCCGGTAGTAAGCCAGGCGTTATCTTCATATTGAAACTTGTTTTCTGTTGTTTCAGTTTGTGTAAGTTTCGTGTTTGATAATCGGTGGCGATTAGAGGCAATCCAAAGCCTGTTATGACCTTTCCCACTTGTCACAAACAATGAAGTCGAAGGAGAAAAATGCGAAAGGGAGGAAGCCACCCTAGTGACGTTACCCGTAATTGCTGCAGAAAAGTCTAATTTGTTATTCTCCCAAAGCCATACGTTTATAGAATCTTCGCAAGCGCAAATGAGGTGTTTCGTGTCGCAAGAAAAGCACATACTGAGTACTCTGTTTCTATTCAGCATACTGATAATCTTCTTGCGGGTGGCAGTCTTATACACAACTACCAAGCCCCCGTCTCCATCTGATGCAGAGAATGCCATAGCAATAAACTTTTCATTTGGTGCTATGGCTAGTGAGGTCGGAGGTGCATTATGGGTGACCTGGTGTTTATGTGCCTCAAAGAAACTAGTTGATTTTGTCTCTGAATCGTATGCAACCAAATTTGATCCAACGGGGAAAACCACTTGTTCAGTTCCTTTTGAATCATTATAAACAACAATATTGTCTCTTATACAACCATTGATTCCAAAGGTGTGAAATGGGCTCAACTTCATTTTCTTGCCACTAAAGCACTTGCCCTTTTATATTCAACTGCTTGACTTGATTTCAGTCACTCTTTCTCACACGAGTTTAGGTTTGAGAAGATATGCGATCAGTATTCAGTGGTGAGAAAGCGCACCTCACGCCAAGACAAAAGCAGGTGCAACATTTGAATTAGAACGTAACGATGACGACGACCGTGACTTGTGCTTAATTTGGATAGATAACGGAGAAAGGCCCTCGATCCTTTCAGTCCTCCTACAATCAATATGCAAACACGCATCTTCGACGACGACGTCTGATTCTGCAAAGAGAACGGCGCACCCCAACATTTTGGCTGGGCACACTTTGTCGATTTCCTTCCTTCGTGTTTGGACAACAAAAGAGAGAAAGAAAATCGCATTATAAGAAAGTGGAGTCACACGGCGAAGCAATAGGTGGATTATTTATCTACCTTCATGGGCATGTTGACTCAAATGCATAAACAGAATATTTAATAACTCCTTCGCAAATCTTCATTTTTGAATTTTATACGCTCTGTTTTGAATTTTGGAGTTCCCACTGAAGTCAGCGACGCTGTCCTGGTTAACAATCGCCGATTGTCTCCTCACACAAAATGGTGAATGAAACCGAGCAAGATAAATGGTTGAATTTGTTTCAGACGAAACAAGCATCCATAAAGGTTAGTTTAATCTTGGTTTAATCATCATCGCTCATGTGCAGTAATCGGCTGACATTCATCTCACTACAAATCGACCTTGTTATCTCAGAATACTGTCAAGGAAAATAAGTATGAGCATCACCCGACCTCACTTTTCAAACTAAATGTTAAAGGGTTTCACCCCGAGCTTCCCACACCAAAAGGAATCTACAAAACAGCCACCCAAGGTAGAACAACTTGTTCCTATTCATATTCCGTGTCATTTTTTGACTTGTCCTCTAAGCAATTCTTTGGATCATCGAAAGGACAACTTTGCTTGGAAGAGCCCATCTTTTGGTATTCAAAAAGGAACGATTCAAAGCATATCTTGGTGCTCGAGTTCATAGTTATCCAAGCATGTGCACGGACCGGTATCGAGGAAACCAAACAATGTTGTGGATGGACTTTCCTTGGACTGCAAGAAAAAGAAGGTAACACAGATGCACCAGTCTATCAGGGCACACCTCGAAAACTCCTTTATCTTGGAAATGGCTCTTCGTACAGCGAACTCGTTAGGTTGTTGCCGTCGACTGATGCAGCAGTACAATTGACAATTGAAAACAAAGTTCTCGATACACCTCCGCTTGTTCACGACAATTACATTTTTGGTGCGAGACTATTTGCAGGTAATAATGATATCGAATCGATCCAAATGCAGGTGATTCACATCTCAAATCTAGCCATTTCATTTGAAAGAACAAGCAGAGAAGAAGTAGACAAATTTGCCATAGCTGCGTGCAATGACGGTTCTTTGACCAAACAGAAGAACACCTTTTTGCAGTTTTCAAAAACACGCAGAGAGAAAAAATCCAAACAAGAGATGAGGGTTGTCCAACGAAATATTCATTGGACCATCCACAACGGTCATGTTCCATTATCAACCACGATTGTTGACCTCGATACCGATGAAAGCGGCGGATTGACTATTGATAACGAAATTGTGGTTGAGAATTACTTCAAGCACGAACTTTGTGTTTTGTTGGCAAGTCTGGAGTTCACTGTCTATGTTCCTTCTCCAAATGCTCACCAAAAGGGAGCATTTCGTAAAGTTCTATTGGGTCATCTATTTGTTATTGATAGAGATATGGATACGGGTCACTTTTGCCAACCACTAGGACAGCATGATTGTTTATCTGTTCTATTCCCATCCATGTCCATGCAACAGCCAAAGAACCTCCCAGGCGATATTCTCCTTCGCTTTGATTTACACAAAAGCGAAAAGAGACCTGTTTCCGTATCTAATTCAGTATCTGATTCAGTATCTGATTCAGTATCTGATCATTCGGGTAGAAGCAAAGCAAGTCACGGTGATCAAATCGGCAGCGAAGTCGAGGAATTTGAGGAAGTCTTGTTCCAAATTACAGACGAAGAATCTAAGTTGCAGTCCGATGTGAGTGGCAAGGACTTTGATTCTGTAAACGACCTTCATTTCGAGTCCATCGACGTTCATGATGAGGAAATGAATAACAACTCAGTACTCGGCGAAAGCAATGACGATATTTCAGAGGAACTTGTACGAAAGGACGTGGACGACGAAAGTAATGATAAATCCATGTCACTGTCAGGAGGAAATCAACTAATCACAAGAGTCATAACTCCCACACTTCTCCAAGACCATGTTGTTGGGTGTGAGATGGAACTTACAATAGGATCTATTGCAATCGAAAGCCATCATGATCCCGTTTACGGTTGTTACCAATATTACAAGAATCCAGAGTGCAGAACAGAAAAAATACAAGAATGCTCTGTTCATAGACAGTTCTTTTCATGTATTTTTGATGAATGGGGTAAAGAGAGGAAGGACTTACTTCATTACTTGGAAGAGGGTATTTTAAATGTCCAAATTTGGTGCTCTCGTTCGTTAATGCTGATTGGAACGGCACGTATCCCTGTGAGCGAATGTGTTCAAGAATCTTTTGTTTGTTTCTCCATCTTTCGGCAGAAAGATATGTACAGCGCGTCTCCCGACAAAGAAGAACTATGTGGAAAGCTGCAGATAAAATTGAAAATTGATGCGAAGACAAAATCTTCAGAGGGAAGATGTACTTCTGTAGACGTAAAGCCTTTGAAAGAACAATCAACGATTAGGGCTCGACCTATGATAGAGACGAATGCAGAGGTAAGGGGATTGGTGGAAGAAGCGAAGGCCGCGCTGAGAGACAAATCTATCGAGCGATCATATCTAGTATCTTTCATTTTAGCAATGGTCCAAGAATCAACGATAAATGCAAATGACATGATTGAGGCCGTCATTGTTGATTGGTACTGTTCACAGAATATTAAATCTATTCTTCTTCTTCATTTGGAAAGAAATGCAAACACTAGAACGGTAAACATCAATGTAACTGTAGGCATGACAGAATACATAGAGCTGGAACTCAGCAACCGTTTCGAAGATGATGCTCAATTTTCAGTCTCCTTGAATGATACACACATGCGCGTGATTGTCGATACCAAGGAGGCTGAATGTGCACGTTCAAAACTATGCCCAGTTAAAGTTAGAGCGCAGGAAGGAGAAGCATTTGGATCGGGATATGGCTTAGCACAGTCAAGACAAGTTGAACCAGGTTTATATACGTTATGGATTACCCGCGGCACATCTATGTTTATACCGTTGGTTTATCAAACGTCTCATTTAAAAATGCAAGACACGCAGGAAATAAATGTGTCCATCAGCGATTCCAAAAACAGAGTTTCATATGTGTTCCGCTTCAAGATTCAAATTTGTCTCGCTCCTGTCGCAAAAACATTCCATTTCTTTGGAAAACGTGAATCGCCTTTCAGTCAGAAATTCACCCTGCCAACACCTCCTCCTCAGAAAGTACACGTGAAGGATCTTGCAAAGAATCTTCAGGTGGTAAACGGTACAGACACCAATCATGATTTTGTTATACAATCCAATTGCGGGAGCGTGAACAAGCCCAACGAGCTTCTTCTGCTACTCTACTATGACGTATATACGTTCACAACTCCCAGCTGTTGGCGCGTCGTTCTTCATGGATACAACGTCATTTCTTGCGAAAGCTCTGCCGGCCAGTGGTCATCAACCATAATCCAGCTCGACTCTTTCATCGGAAATAATGATCTAACCTGTACTACAAACGACGAAGATCACGTGATGTTGAATCCTTCAACCATAAAACGTCCTATAAATGGAAAGCCTAACGACATGAAAGTGTCATTCAACTTTAAGCAGAAAGGAACTCATAGCTTTATTGTTCACGTTGTCGAAAACAATGAAGTTCTGCAAGGCTGGCTCTTCCAAGTAATTGTAAAATAACGTTGGAAATTCGAGCCTGCCTTGATTGATATTTTGACCCCTCTCGATTAATACAATTGGAGTGTGTAGTATAGAATGTAGGTGATTATTCCTCCAGCTGTCATACTTCTTCGAATTTTCTTTGACTATTTTCTGATACCGTGGTCTTAGACTCAGACTCAGATGAACTGCTACGCCTCGGTATCTGGTATGGGGTATAAACTGAAAACAGAATGCAAGAGAACCAGGTAGGAAAGTTACGGTTGTATCACCACTTCATGTTGGAACGGGGCATAACGCTGAATGTAACGACTACTAATCCAGGTTCAGTCTTTCCCACTTCCCACTATGACGCTTCATGAACATGTTCATGAACATGTTCATAAATCAATGATTTTGTGAATATGCTCATGAACATGTTCATAACCTAAATTCTTTTGAACATGTAAGCCTGCATTATTCAAGATCTTTTCTCAGACATCTAATCATCTACACCTCTTTCCTTACAGCCTGGCTCTCTGAGAAAAAATCAAAGGCTTTCGATACGCTCCAAACTGATGAGCGTGAATTGGATTGTACCTTGGTTCTTGCCGACACTCAGTTTGAAGATAATCATGATGGATACACTCCATGTTTGCTTCTATTCAACGTATGATCCACAGAGTGCGCACGGTCTTTGGAGATTCAGAGACAACGTATGGAGGCGATGAA
>Ga0115005_10005064_pt1 | contig 10424 bp, 15 predicted proteins | sample ArcOceMetagenome_FD_87163 | JGI IMG/M metagenome (GOLD analysis project Ga0115005, IMG submission 87163) | Marine eukaryotic phytoplankton communities from Arctic Ocean - Arctic Ocean - Greenland ARC118M Metagenome | ecosystem: Environmental > Aquatic > Marine > Oceanic | place: Arctic Ocean...
AAACTCTCGGTGGGGTCATCAAAACCTGACATCCTAATTATTAAAATGACCTGTTCCCGCCTTTTCATAAAAAAACTGATTGATCAAGGATTTGATGTTTACAAAGAAGTGTTGAACTAAATGTGCGATTTTAAAAAACCTTACGGCTAGTGCAGCTCTAACTGGTATATGTTATGTAGTCATGGCTGATGGCTGATGGCTGATGGGGTGCCATTGAAAGGCTCCTTCTAAATAATTTGAGACGAAATAATGCACAATCTGGAGTTTATGAAGATTTATCAGTAAGCTGGGTAGGTACAATTTGTTTAGTGATACATCATAGTTTACGTTGTGCATGGACTTGGGAAGTATTTTTCGGCAATTTTGTGATACTGTGCACAGTTCAGGGATTAAGTTTAGTTGTATCTGTTGCTAGGAGAGCGAGTTCGTCATTGTTGGAGCCGCAGCAACGGCTTTTTCAACTGCATTTTCAATGGCCATCACCGCTGCATCAGCATCAACCGAATCATCGCTACCGTCTGCAGAGGCGCTTGATCTAACAACTCCATTTGAAATATCCTTTCCTCCTTCAGGATCGTCAGGGTCCGGTCCAGCTACTTTTACACTGACGCCAATGTAGTTTACAACATTGTTCTGGGCATCACGCAAAGGTGCAATGAAGAGCTTATTCCAGAAAGCAGTTCCATCTGCCTTGTAATTGACAAAGACAACAGAGACGTCCTCACCATTTGCAATGGCCTTACGAATCCCATCCACCTTCTGTTGGTCCGTATCTGTACCCTGCAAAAAGCGGCAATTGCGCCCAAGAACCTCATCACGACTGTACCCAGTGAGCGTTAAGAAATCGCCAGACGCGTAGACAATAGGATTGTCCTGCAAACTAGGGTCTGTAATAATAAAACACTGCTGCGACTGCCGAATACTCGTCATGAGATTGAAATCCTGAGCACCAAGATTACTAGGATCGCCACAATGCTCAAGAACAGCCTCTGGGAGATTCTCCAACACCTTACAACTGTCAAGAATTGGTTTTGCCTGTTCTGCATCAAAGTTTGTTCTGACTACTTCTTTGAGGGCCATGTTCTCCTTTTGAAGCTCCATTACTTCCTTCTGGAGAGATTCAAAAAAGAACTTTTTACGAAGACGGGTCCTTCGTGCTAGAATCCGGTTTCTCTCTCTTCGTCTAGCAACCTGAGCTTGGGATTTTTGCCTGCCAGTCTTTCCAGACTGGGTTGGCGAATCGGGTGCTTCGTCAGGAGCAGGAGGCCGTATCTGTGGCGGAAGCTGTTGGGTCCTTGCAACTGCAGGCGCAGGTGCAGCTGGATGGGCAGAGAGCTGCACAGGTTGTTGAGGGTTACTTCCACTCTCAAACCTCTGACGTTTATGCTGATGAACAGCCATTTGCTGCGGAGGTCCATGATGTGCAACAGGTGCAATTCCAGTGGTAGGAGCAGAAGTCAATAGTCCTGGGGCTGGAGGAGCACCTGGAAAAGATGCTGGAGGATACAAAGGAGTCCCAACATTTGGATGAGGATGGATCACTGGTATACTGAACATACCCTGTAAATGAGCATTAGGGGCTGTAGAACTCACAAGCTCGGGAGATACGATACATGATAATGGCTGCTCTATCTCGTTCGTATGGCTATCGCTACTATTGATGTTTTTGAAAATTGAATTACAAGAAACGCCAGCATTAGAAACATAACTATTAGATTGTGCACATCAAAAACCTACCTCCACTTCCACATTATGCTCACCTGAAATCAAAATTAGTTCCAAGAGCAGACGGCCCATCGTCCAAGAGGTACTCAGCTAAGAGATCGAAATCTAGAGGGTCGTCGCCACCAAATGCCATATCTTGTTGACCTGAGTGATCAAAGTTTCCAGCATCGGCGCCGCTCTGGCTCGCGGACATGAAACACGGAAGCATCATTTCAAAGGGCACGTTTGCAACTGAAGTCATTTTAATGAGCAGGCGATACAGGTTTAGTTATAGTCCAATACGGTGAGGAGTGAGGATGCCCAGACCAATGTTCAAGAATTATGGACGCTTCTTGTTGATGCTTGAATTTTTCTGACACCCCGAACATATCATAATTATTGATGACGTACAACCTCTGTGTTTAGCCTATTTGTGTGTCGAAAAGAGCTATAAACACTAGACCAACACGGTCAATAACTTCAACCAAAAACAACCTGAACACATCTTGAATCATCTAGCTACCGGTACACCTACTCTACTAGATGTGACTTGTAATTCGCACTCATTACGCGATGCTTCTTACCTACTATTTTATGAAAGAATTTTGAAAATAAAAATGAGGAAAGGCAGGAAAAGGATTTGTTTTTCGATCCTTCCAATAATGCTAAAACAAATAGTAATGGATCATGGTTGGGAGTTTTGTTGTTGTAGTCTATCTTTCTAGGTTTAGCAAGGTGCAAGATGGGGGACCCGGAGACCAGGAACCGCGCCAAAAAAAATCAAATGAGGACAAAGTCGGCAAAATAGTTGAATTCACTACTACGTAGTAATACAACATACAACAACAGTAGTAGCATCATGGTGTGAGATCTTCCTTCATTCCTGATACAGCAACGCAGATGTTTTAAGATCTGTGGCGCTGCAAGCTGCACAGCATGCCTTCTTACTTAACTGTTTTTTTCACAATTCACGGTTCTTCCACAGTATTTATCTTGACGAAATATGCTCGCGTTGTCATTCTTTAAGATCCAACAAGTGCATTCTTTTGTGGAACCGTCAAAATCAAGTGGAAAGTTGAAATTAGGATCGTTTACACAGGGAAATGAAGTAAGTAAGAGAGGCGCTGGGGACACACCTCAAGGGTTTCTCCTGTACTATTTTGTGCTCTAGAGAAAGCAAGGTGAAAGGTGACTGAATACCACTACAAGTGGGGCAAGCAAAAAATATGGCTTGCATTACCGTAGAATGAAATAATTATAATCAAAGCAAGATCAAAAGTAGAATGAAATGCATCACTCGAGAAGAAATGATCAGTATAGATTTCATGCTGATTAATTCGTCAAATCCACGCTACCTGGTATAGCAAATAAAAATCATGTTGATTTTGTTCTTGCGTGTTCATTTGTTGAAGACTCTAATCATACTTCAGATGCATAAATAGTAAAAGGATGTTGAAACATTATGAATTGCGAGTAGCTATAATTTTTAATTTTACAACAATATCCATCTCGTCCAGAGCGTTCGTTACAATGCGTTTGCTTTAGGTCGTCAAGATGTCAGACCTCTCGAATACCTGAAGTAAAATCACTATACATAATCGTTAATTTTTTAATTCTACGCTCCTTCGTTCTACCTTTTATCCAAACCAGAATGCATGATATTCACCAACTAGCTGTGTGTTCCTCATACAAACTCCATAATCTTTTTGAATTCAGCAAAATTTATGACGGAGTCTTGATCGCCATCAAACTCATCAATCATGGCCTTTATTTGATCATCTCTCAATACTGGCAAATGTTCTTCATCCATACCCAACTGTTGATACTCTCTATTTACATCATCCACAACTTTCTTCAAGTCGGATAATTGTATATATCCCTTATTTCCCTCGTCAAATAATCGAAAATTGATCTTCATTTCTACATGCGGGTCGATGCTCTTGTTGTACCTCTCTTGCATAATATCCAACACCAATTCTAAATTTATGTCGGTATCCTCGCCCTTCTGGTCAGATCTACCCAGGCGAAAATTTCCCTGTACAATCTCTTTCCATGTTTCCTCTTTCGTGACTCGAAATCCGAGTGCTCTCAAAAGCAGCTTGAATGCGTTTGCGGTGATCGTTCCAGTTCGATGCGTATCGAAAACGTGGAACGCTTGTGTTATTTCTTCTTGGTATGATTGTTTCAGCGTTGTCCTTGGCATTTTATTGATTGTTCTTCAAGTTCGAGGGATGGTTAACAGTGGAGTGAGCGAAGGTTACAATTTGTGCATAAGACAACAAGATCAAGATGGGGAATGTGCTGATGGTGATTGGTGATGGTGTGTCAGGATTGAGGATTGAGGATGAGACTGGAAACAAGCTCGAAACGCTCGCGCTCGCTGGCGAGCTGGGAAGAAGAGTTTTGAAGTTGTTCTCGCTCCTACTAGCTAGCTAGCTAGCTACCGGTACAACAGTAGCTAGCTAGAGCTAGCTAGCATAGTATAATTTATAAATAACGTCATCTAGTTGTAACGGCTATTGACAATTTCTGTAACGTTCTAAAAACGTTTCATCGACCTTTTTGCAAGATAGCTTTGCCCTCCCAGCAGTAGTTTCACTTCTACTAATCGCTGCTTGCTTTTCAGGATTCGTCACCAGTTTCCTCGTCACACCCATCGGAAGGGTCAAAGTTCTCTTGCAGCCATCTAGCGTGTATAAAAATGAATTGGATGTGAGCCTACATTCAAAATTGCCTGTGCCCCGTGAAAAAGTGCGTTATATCGAGTTTCGTTTCACAAATTGAAAATGTTGTCATCCCTCGATCTACGTGCTATTATTAAAATATTTGATATTTATTACATAGTTCTGGAAATTTGTAAGTTCGAAGTGCTACACTAACACATCCCACATGTCTTCGGACAAAATGTCTGCACAGCTTTCATGTTACACTGACTTTTTAGTGTTTCGCAACGCCTTCCGCTGGAGTTGACCCACATCCACCCTGGTGAATCCTCGCAAGCACAAGCATTGCAGGTGCTGGGGCAGTGTTGGCGTACCTTGTATTGATTATCACACTTGTCTGCGCTGACTTCGCCTCCGATATCACTACAGAAGGCAATTTTGTCATTGTTCAGTGGCAATACATCCCTGCTATCTATACAGGCAGGCATGTCGAGAAAAATCGTGTTCGTGATCTCAGTCAATGGGACCTGATATTCTTTCAAAATACGTATCATCGCTTCCCTCAACTCGGCATAAACGTCTTGATGCTCCCAGTAGGTGGCGAAATTAAACATCTCGTCGGGGTCTCTGTAGATATCAAACAGCCAGGGCACATCACCTTTGGTGACTACCAATTTGATGCCATTCTTAATCGCAGCGGCCCAAGTTGGTGTGTTTCCGGTGTCGAAAGAGAAAATAATTTGATCGTCATTTGCGGTAACCTTTTGCTGACTCATCAGCTCTTTGCTTCCGTCAACTCCTTGGAACTTTACTCCAGACGGTATCTTTGAAACGCCCATGAGACTCAAAATCGTCGGTGCAAAATCAACCGATGAATACGCGGTCTCGATGATCTTTCCTGCTGGAACTCGATCGGGGTATTTGACAATAAATGGAATACCCGCTGATGTTTCATACGGTCGACCCTTGTTCAACTTTCCATGCTCTGCCATTAAATCGCCGTGATCAGAGGTAAACACAACCACTGTATCATCTTCGATGCCAAGATCCCTCATTTTATCTAGTAGTTTTCCCTATCGAAAGTAGAACAATCTGTTAGGATAAACGTCGTGAATTAAATAGCATCCATGACGGAAATCGAGAACTTACAATGTTGTAGTCTATGCATTTCACCATACCTTAGTATTGCTGCATGTGATCGACAAAGAAAGTCTTTTCGTAGTCCGCTATAAAATCATCAACTGTGTCGAGGGGCACTTCTTCCTTGTCAAAGTAGTTCCATCCAGGGGCAGCAGGATTAAATTTCAGATTCTTCCTTGCAGTCTCTGGGACCTTGAAGTCCAGATCTTGAAACATATTGCGATAAAATGGACGGTTATCATTTGGACTGTGTGGATCGGGAATTGAAAGAACCAAAGCAAATGGTTGTTTGCTTTTGGAAGCGTTCTCAATGAAAGTCATTCCGCGATTGACAAGGAAATCAGTTGCAAAGTGTTCGTTTTGACGCCCTTGAAAATTTGCCTCGCCATCCATTTCGTATTCTTTCACTTTGCCATTAATCTCGTCAAAGTATTTCCAATGTCCTCTATTGTACCGATACGTGTTATCATCAAAACCGAACTCTCTACCGTCGGGAGCTCCCCATCCAGGCTTCTCCTCTCCGTCCCTATTTTGAAAACGATTAGTGCATAGGCATATATACCGTGAGCAGTTATTAACATTATATGCATACCACAAACATAACAAAAACACATGAAATAGTAACTTACAGATGAAATTTTCCCATGTACGAAGTGGTATATCCTCTCTCGTCACGCAATATGTCAGCCCAAGTCTTGATATTTGTGTCCAGCTTGCCATTATTTTGATCTGCTGCTCCTGTGAAAGGGGGGTATAGACCTGTCATGAAAGAAGCTCTAGAAGGAGTGCACAAAGGAGACACAGTATAAAAATTCGTAAAGAGTGCTCCATCTGTTGCCAGGGAATCTATGTTGGGCGTGTTTAAGTGTACATCGCCCCACACATCTACCTTCTCTTTGCTGTGTTTTGTGAGTAGATAGTCACGATACACACTGAGAGTTCTCAGGTTGTGTTCATCAGTCAATATCATTATCAAGTTGGGTTTGGTTTCTGAAGGTGCAGAAGTTGGCACGGATGTGGGAGATGAAGTTGGCATGGACGTAGGAGAAGAGGAAGGCTTCAGAGTGGGAGATTTGGAGGGGCTCAGAGTGGGAGATTTGGAGGGGCTAACAGTGGGAGAATCAGAGGGACTAACAGTGGGAGATGTGGAAAAGCTTGGGCTCGATGAAGGTGGGGCACTTGGTGATAACGATACGCTGGGAGTGGCGGAAGGAACTGTTGACGGTCCCAGCGACAGTGAAGGAACTTGACTGGGAGTTATTGTAGGGCTCGACGACCCACTTGGGATTGATGAGGGTACAGCGCTGGGTGCAGCTGACACGCTGGGGATTCCAGAAGGATTCCCAGAGGGAGATATGGATGCACTTGGACTCGATGTAGGTGCAGTGCTGGGCGATATTGACATGCTGGGACCATGAGAAGGATCCCCAGAGGGACTCAACGACATGCTTGGGTTCAGCGACGGCGAAGCACTTGGTGACATAGATACACTTGGGTTGTTAGAAGGAATATCCGACGGCCTCGAAGTCATGCTTGGAGCGACTGATGGTGCAGCGGTGGGCGACATTGACTCGCTGGGGTTGCCTGAAGGGATAACCGACGGACTCGTAGACACACTGGGGCTAGACGAAGGTGCAGCACTTGGCGTCAATGATACACTGGGGCTCTGAGATGGCTCTGCCGAAGGCTCATTCGAGAGTGACGGAAAGTGACTGTGAGCTAACGTAGGTGTCATCGATACACTTGGATTAAATGATGGTGCAGCGGTGGGGTTGCCGGAAGGGATAACCGACGGACTCGTAGACACACTGGGGCTAGACGAAGGTGCAGCACTTGGCGCCACTGATACACTGGGGCTCTGAGATGGTTCTGCCGACGGCTCATTAGAGAGTGACGGAAAGTGACTGTGAGCTAACGTAGGTGTCATCGATATACTTGGAGCGACTGACCGTGCAGCGGTGGGCGACATTGACTTGCTGGGGTTGCCGGAAGGAATAACCGATGGACTCGTAGACACGCTGGGGCTAAATGATGGTGATGCACTAGGTGACAATGAATCGCTAGGGCTACCAGAAGGTACTCTTGTAAGTGTGATAGTCGGTGACATTGACGCACTGGGGGCAAGAGATGGTCCTGCCGACGGTCCATTCGATAGTGAAGGAGCTTGACTGTGTACAGATGTGGGGTGTATTGAAAGACTTGGAATTTCAGAGGGTGTCCCACTCGGAATTGCTGTCATTGAAGGTGCGGCTGATGGGCTGGTGGTAGGAGACATTGAGGGTTGGTAACTGTGAGTCGTGGAAGGAGTTTGCGTTGGTCCATTGCTCAAAGAAGGTCTTAGAGAAGGAGCGGTCGTTGGTAAGGAAGACGGTGAAACTGTCGGCGCCGTTGATATGGTAGGATTGCTAGAGGGCGATAGACTCACGTAGGGGAAACAATAACCACATGATTTCGGACAAGCAGCTCTCACCATAATGCCACTGTTGAATGTATCGCAATAGGCACTCAGTCGGTTTTCTTCATTCTTGTCATTTGCCGTCAGCCAATCGCATCCACTGGTCATGCCGTTATCTCTTTCAAAAGTATAATCTAGATCGTCTTCACAACAAATTCCACAGGCAATGGGGCAATTATGGTGTACATCATCGATCTCACATAAATCCAGTCGTCTTGATTCGACGAATTGTATATCTCCGCAATCCCAAGTTTTCTCCTCTATTTCATAAGTCCACTCCCGATTGTTGCGGCATGTACCGTCCGAATTTGTTTCAATTGCTGTTGTGAAAATATTAGCTTCAATGGAAAGAGTTTGTAGTAGAATTGCGGCCAAGCTGATGGTTTGAAGAAACATTATATTCATTTTATAAGTGGTTGGCGGTATGCTACTGCTGATTATGTATTATCGATCGTACATAAGGAAGACCTTATGATGCGCCATGCGCCATGTTGTACCAGAATGCGTGAGTAAGGAGGAGGAAAAGTTCCACAAAGAACAAAAATAGGAGTCAATTATATCTTGTCTTTGTATTTATGAAATTGCCCTTTATGAATGTGCGCCGTAACATTGCCCTTCTTGCTATTTTGGTGTCTTTGTGGGACTGCATTTTGATGCCAATTTGAAATTTTGGCGGCGGAAAAAAGGAGAAACGACGAGCGTTCCAGGTCATTTTCCAGAACAAGCGACGAGCGAGTGAGAATTAATATTCTTGTGTCTCGGAAGAACTTATTGCTTGAACTACGTTCAATGCATAGTGCATTCGTCGGCACATAATGTTGCAAGACGTGAATTTCCATGGTACATGGAATCAAGAAGAATGAAATTAAATGTATTGCATTGGGTCGAGAAGAAGTTGACATAAATTATGGGCATTTGCAAACTATAGTACTGTAGAGAAAGTTGGTTTAGTATTCAGGATTGAACTTCCATGGGATCCTCATCAAACCTTGGAGACCTCTGACGAATGAGTACTTTTAAAACATTCCAGTTTGTCATAATCTCCGGTACGAATTTCAACTATACAAGTTGTGAATTAATTGAAGTCACACATGCACGGTGCACTCCGTACACTAAAGTTTTGCAAAGGACACAGGACACCACACTGAAAATCTGCATATTAATAAGTGCGAAATGGCAACAGCTACATTAGTTGTAGCAATGATAAATGAGTTTCCAACAGAGATGGCAAGTTTTGACATATTTCAGCATATTGAACCAACCGGATGAATAAAACATCAGTATTTTGATAAAAATTCAATTGGACCAGAGCACACCTTTTGAAATCAGCAGGTCTACATTGAAGAATCCAATTCATTGTCAATCCCAAATAGATATCCATGCCGTTACCATTCGTCCTCTGAATCATCGTTATCATCTTCCAACTCTGCAAACCCCTTTGGGATAGCGTTACTTTTCATATATTTCTTCAAATCGGCAAGTTTCAAGAAATGAACTTTCTTGAGAGTCACTGGATTCAACCACTGCTTGATGATTGCCCAACAGGCTGAGAAAATCCAAGGAGAGTCGACCATGAATATATATTGCAATGTCTCTGGGTAATAAGTTTTGAGAATGTCGACAAGAATTCTTGCCACTTCGTAATCCTAATTCAAGGAACAATAGTTTATATGGCAAGCTTAGAAGCCATACATTGGGAAAACGTATTGCAAGCATTATTTCCATGTGCATTGTACTGTATAGGTAGGTACTTACCATGCATGACATACCAAATTGGCTCATGTCCAGTGCTAGAATTATCCTCTCTTCCTCAGGTTTGGCCGTAGCAACCATCCTTTCCAATACATGTATAATTAGAAACCGCATCTCATCTACATTGCGATCATACATGTTATGCCTTCCGACGAAAACAAACGCCGTTGGTCTATCCTCCAAATCCGCCTTGTCCACAATCACATATTTATTCTTCTGTTCCTCGGTTGAAATCCGTGAAGAGAAGCTATCTGATAATGCATCATCTACATCATATTTTTTTCTCCACTTTGCATAATCCACCAATAGATCAAAAGCATCATCTTCGACATGATCTCTCCCACGAAGAAACCGCAATAGCACAATGTCTCGGAAGGTGTTTGGGGTTACAGTTTCAGTTTCAGTTTCTACGCCATCCTCGTCCGTTGAGAAATAAGAGGATAGTCTCTCCAGTAGTCTTGATATTGCTGCTGTTTCATTCTCTGTGATGGGAGTAAAACTCATTTTCGTTGGATGGGACTATGTTCAATCAATGTAATAATAGAACAGAACTGAATTGTGGCGGTCTACAAGAAGTGCGCTGAATGACATAAGTTTGCATCAACTTCAATCTATCATCTTATCATGTATCAACCAGACGACGGACGACGTTTGGTGGGACTACCTGTTAAACGGAGATCTCTTATCCCTATAGGATTGGGAGGTTATGA
>Ga0115005_10005067_pt1 | contig 10424 bp, 10 predicted proteins | sample ArcOceMetagenome_FD_87163 | JGI IMG/M metagenome (GOLD analysis project Ga0115005, IMG submission 87163) | Marine eukaryotic phytoplankton communities from Arctic Ocean - Arctic Ocean - Greenland ARC118M Metagenome | ecosystem: Environmental > Aquatic > Marine > Oceanic | place: Arctic Ocean...
GGGATTGAAAATGGTTGCTTTTGGGAGGCTTTTAGATATTTCATTTTCATTGTTGGAATAGGGCAGCATGGGGGGGGGGGTTGCTGTGCGTCGTATACGAGTGCATGTCCTTGCTGTAGTCTTTGGTAGCTGGAAAGCACTAGCTTTTATTAATAGAGTGCTAAAGAAGAGCAACAAGGCAGGCACGACCGGAGTTCGCATACGATGCCTGTGTTGGATACTACACGTAGGTTGTTTTGTTTTTTTCATCGGATCACCTTGGTGCGTACGTGTACTTTTATCATTCGTTTTCGTCATCCTTTCAATCAGACTCAATAATGAACATCAGAAATTTGTATGGTTCGCATTCTTGTAAAACATCAGAACTTTACGATGATGTTTGTTATTCATTGACTACAAGTTCAAGTTGTCTAATAATAAAATGGCTCACATTATTACAAATAGTTATAATGACTTTCAGACAATGAAACGGCTGTTTGGTACTACTACAGAAAAGCCACTTTCTGTCTTTCGTCGTTGTTTTTCATTTATTTTGCAATGCAATCCCGCGAAAGATTATTACAGACAGAGAGACGGACGCCGTTGCGACCGGAGAGAACTCCAGTAATAAAATGGGCAACATCTTCATTATTGTTGGATGCATCCCTGCAAAGTTAATAAGTTATATCGCTTGCTATCGACTCACTCACACTCGGATTCGACAGAGGGAAATCTTCAGACTGGAGAAGAAGATTTCAAGAAATAGGACTGCACCGATGCACCATGCACCGGTCTCTTGATGTTATGCTGTGGTATGTTCCTTCGTGTTCCCTCTTCCTGAAACTGTCCAAAAGAAATGAGGGGAAGGGGTGTGTCGATCAGTTAGATTAACAGGGGGGAGGTATCCAAAAAGAAAATCATCGAACTTTGATTGAAGTTGATCGAATGAAGACGCATTTCCGACGAGCGACAAGTTTTGAATAATTTTTGGGAATGCGGAAGAACCATCTCACTTTTCCTACAGTATCAATCCAAATCAATCCAAACGCTGTCCGCCCCAGCTGGTCGCTTCTCGTCAATCTCGCCACGAAGCAACAGATCAAATCTCAGAACAATCTGCTCTGGTAAGTCGATGAGTTTGTTCTTGGCAATTTGAATTTCGTTTCAAAACAAAGTCGAAAACATTTTTTTTCCGCCCGCTCACTCCTGATCGCATTGATTCTCCCGATCCCTCTGCTGATGCACTGCCAGAACGTCAAGACTACGGGAAACAATATCAAAATGGGAAAGAAAAGTAGAAGGAGCAAAGTTTCAAACAAGGTTTCAAACAAGGCCGCCGCAACAGGTGGAGTCAATGATGTTAGCACGACTGCAACTGCTGGTGTCTCACCCTCAGAAGCCCCCGCTCAAGCAGCAGACACTGCCATTTTGGGTGTTGATGGAATTTGCTATGATTTGGCTTACGCTAATCGTGTTTTTGCACGCTCAGAAGCCCCCGCTCAAGCAGCAGACACTGCCGTGTTGGGTGTTGATGGAATTTACTATGATGTGGGTGTATCTCATCGTGTCTTTGCACGCTCAGAAGCCCTCGCTCAAGCAGCTGAAGAGCCTCTATCCATTTCACCCTCCGAAATATTCGAGTCCATAATTATGGAAACACTTGCCGTAGCACTTCGAGACGATGAGTTCGAGGATCTTGGCAGTGAGTACGATGAAGCTGAGATGTTTGATGATGGGTGGTTCGGGGATCTTGATGATGATGATGAGCAGGATCTTGGTGATGATGCTGATTTGATGTTGCCCATTGCTGCAAAGGTGGCGCAAACTGGAGGGAAGCATGAAGAAGGGAAAGCCAAGTGGGGACTCCTATGATGCAATCATGGATGACTTTTTGAATAAGACTTGCGCTATCAAGTTTTAGGGAAATTGCGTGCATACACGTACTGCCATTTCAGAACATTTGCAATGTAAAGATTGGAAGAGCAGCAAGGGGGCTGCCGATCTTTTACGTGTCACATAGTTTGCTGAGTATGAGTAGTCTTGAACAGAGAAATATTGCGCAAGGACGAAATTTACACATATAAGATACACGTATAAGCATGTGGGATACGGTATTGCTTATCGAATCTGTAGGTAGCCACTTGTGCGTGATGTGCACGAGTACATTTATTTTCTATTTTGATAAAGTGCTGCAATCAGACGCACTCTTCCTTGCATAGACTCCAAGGATTCTACCCCAAGATCGAAATGCCACTGATAGTGCGCACTGATCATCCAGTCAAAGAATCTGCGATAATATATCACAATGGTAGGATCCCATCCGTCGAGGATCTTCAAAAGCCCTGTTTCTGACGTTGGTCTATTCAGCCACTCATTCGAAATGACAACGTTGCTCTTGGCAGCAACGGTTTTCGATAGATTTACATCTACAGCAGAATCTGCTCCGAAAAAAAATTCCGCCTCTAGGTGTCATCAAAATGAAGTCTGCCTGCTGAATAAGCAGCGATGGCAATCTCTTCAAATGCTTGTGCAGGTTTGAAAGGAAGGGTGAGGTTCGATTGAGAAAATTCTTGATTTTCATCTCGGTAGGTTTGGCACTCGCTAGCTCTCTGCCAACAGCTGCTCTACATGCATTATGCGCATCATATAGAACATGGCAATAGAAATTCGTTTCGGGACCTCGGATGTCATGGTAGTTCACAATGTTGACCCCATGTCGAAATCTTGCTTGAGAATAATATTGTTTGGCTACAAAGTAAGTGTACTCCTGAAGTCAGTCACCTTCTCCACCTCAAACTTTGTCGTACACGTAGGATCAAACTGATTGAAATATACTTTTCCTGAAGTGTTCATACTTTCGTCATCGTGTGCAGCCCGACTCAATCCGCGAACGGGAAAACCACCGTCATTCGCATCTCTACCATAGAACAGCCATTTGCAATACGTAGAAAGTCAATGCAGCGAAAAGATGAGGAAGGGATCATATGAGGAGAGATAGTATTCTCGAACAAGTCTTGACGCCAATTTTCAAATGTAATAGTGATCCATTCAAAATATCGACGATAATAAATCACTGCATCCACATCCCAGGCCGTATCAAAATAGTCACCCAATGACTTGGCGGTCCCTGGACGAACTAACCATGGATTTATCATGACCATATCTTAAGATTCTTTTACCGACCGTTTCATGAATGAAGTCAAATCTGACAAAGCGATGTCGGGGCAAATCGTCACCTCCTTCAAGTGTTCTGGAAACATATTCTTATTGATATCGCTCCACATGCATGAACCAAGACGATCAATGTTAGGAAAGCCATAGATACCGCCATCCCATTTTCCATGAACAGCTACATTATTTCCATCAGACTTCAACTGATCAATGTCTTCGACTAAGGATTCAGTGAGTAGGTCTGAGGATGATGTGCCTTCAACACCAATATGGAGATAGAATTTGGGTCTTTTGAGTATTGTAGTAGCGCACCATGCATTGAACTTTTGTCCCTTCTTGAATGATAAGGACCGGTGACACATTCATCAATCGTTTAACAAACTTTTGTCATCCGTTTAGACACGGGATACGGTCGATGAAAAGTTTTCATGTGATTAGAGACCGAACAAATTTGAAAATATGACGAATTCCTCTGAACAGAAGGAATTCCTAAAGAAATAGTTATTGATACTTAATGGAATTTAACGGTTACAGTTTTCGCAAGAGATTTTTTGAGACAAGAGACCTTACGGAGAGGGTACAACACGTGTCATTGCCATTTTACTTAAGCCGTTGATATTTTAGCAGGGACCTTACCAATGTGTAAGGTCCCGCGCAGGACCGAAGAAGTTTCCATTTTTTCGGTTTCAAGTCTTTGTTAAAATCACAAAAAGCATTCTCACCACCACAAGACAAAGACAATAATGAGTCTGTACTGTGACGATTTTTACCCTCTTTTGATAAAACCAGAAGATCTCGAAAATGATGATTTCATGAAGGAGCTACTATCAAAGGATATTGAGGAGGACGATCATAATTCCACATGCTCGATGCTAGAAAAGAACCTGCAGTATGATGATACCTTCGACATGATGTTTGCACGAAATGATGATTCCACCCCAATAACTAGTCATCATGAGCAGCATGCGAACGAAACAGAAAACCAATATAATTCTTTTGGTGTGCAGTACTCCAACCACCAGCTCATTGAACCTTTGAAGCTGAAATCTTACAACGACGAACAAATGCAAGGAAGTGCCATATGTTTCATGCCGTCTGACTTATCCATGCCACCTATGAACGATTCATATCTGACTTTATCTTCGTATTCAGAAGAGAAAAGATCCTTCGTTAATTCATTGGCAGACGTTTCTGCCGATCAAATACATTCACGGTACGATTTGCCAAATTTGCCGTATTCAGAAGAGAAAAGATCCTTCGTGAATTCATTGGCAGACGTATCTGCAAATCAAAAATATTCACGTTACGATTTGCCAAATTTGCCGTATTCAGAAGAGAAAAGATCCTTCAAAGACGTTTCTGCCAATCAAAAACATTCACGGTACGATTTGCCAAATTTGCCGTATTCAGAAGAGAAAAGATCCTTCGAGAATTCATTGGCAGACGTTTCTACAAATCAAAAAAAATCACGGTACGATTTGCCAAATTTGCCAAGTGAGAAATCTGATGAAGGAGAGAAGGCAGCAAAAGAAGGAGATATCAAAGACGGAGTGCTTATAAGTTCACTTCTCCAGCTCACTGATAGAATGCTTGTGACCGATTTCACCAATGCCGTTGTCGATGAGATGCATGTCACCTCATTTAGCCGCCGTGACAGGAAAGGCAAACGAAGCTCCTTTGCAACTGGTTATCCAGGCATATCATGTCGCCATTGCGATGGCAGAATTGGCAGAACAGGGCGTTACTTCCCCTCTTCCATCAAAACTATTTCAGACTCAAAGAAATCCCTATATGCTATGCACAAGCACATTGCCAGTTGTGTCAAGTGCCCTGATCACGTGAAGCATAATGTCGACAGCTTATTTTGTCAACATATCGAGGAACGCAAGACCAACAAGCGTCAAGGGACACAAAGGGCCTATTTCAGGAAGATTTGGCAAACCCTGCATCCAGTTGACCATGCATGTGTAAAGGTGTGATGCCTGGGTATAGTCAAGATTTTAACTGGCAGTTCCCTCTTTCGCTTCATTCTATAATTTATAATTCAAAATTCATGTTTTCGTCGTTGTAACAGGGAGTCAGGTTACTGTCAGGTTCGGTTTATTTTGTGGCGAGCCTACACTAGTAGATAATGAAAGCAATTGCTACTGAAAGGCACTTACATCGCTAGTACAGCATCTACGTTCAAATGTTTGTGTTTACGTTATTACCTAAAGGATAAATCATTCACCAATTTATCCATAACAGCGAATGGTCTCCTGTGCACCCTTTTTGGCATTTTGTCCACCCTTCAGCAAATACTGCAGATGATGATTCTCCGCCTTGTAAAATTTGGTTGCCTCCACACATTCAGTGACACACTTATCGTAGCTTCCGATGACACTCTGGGCCAACATCATTTGTTCAAAGTTATGATAATAGACTCCGTGTCTATACTGTGTCCCCTTATCATTTCCAACCTGGTTGACCAACTTTCTTGATTCCCCTAAACGGTCGAGACCAATCTTGACTAATTGCTCATAACTGACAATAGAAGGGTCGAAAATGACTTGCACAGCTTCAGTATGTCCTGATGTACCACTACATACCTCTTTATACGATGGGTTTTCTTTTTGTCCCTGTGTGTAACCAACATAAGAGCCGACGACGCCTTTCACTCTCATGTACTCCAGTTCCCCCCCCCAAAAGCATCCCAAAGCAATAGTCAAGACATCATACTTGGAATCAGTCACAGCTTCAGGATTATACCCAAACTGCTTCTCACTAGGCGCCTTCTCGAAGTGATCCAAGGTGACGGTCGCATCATAACTCGCCCCCGCTAACGGATGATTGGCATCAATCGTGAACGTCTGCTGATCCTCGCTGCTCTCCAAATCAACCTCCACTACACGGCATTCCATCCCATTGCTTAAAACCAATTCTCTTCCTACTATCAAATCACTCTTTTCAATTCCAGATGACGCAATGGGCACCTTGGCGATGAGATCGTCTCGTGGTTCTCCGTATCCTGCATCCATTGTCACCGTCTGGGTTTCGCCGGGGGACATGGTCGCGACGCATGTGTGGAGGGCTGGTAGGTAGTTTCCTCCATCTAGGACAAAGGAAACGGCACCATCGTCAAAAAGAGGGTTTGGCACAAAGTCTCTGTTGGGTTTGAGTTTATAGGTGACTTGTACTACGTCACCTGATTCAGGGGATGACGATGGTGATGATGATGATGATGCATGTAGAGAAGTGGTCATGGTGGTGCTGTGGTGCAAGTCCTTGTGGTGCACGTACGGAGTCGGAGTGGTGAAAGCACTGGCAGGGTGGATGGCGAACGCAAATAGAATTCGATATAAATACATTGCTGTTATCCTTTTACTCGTAGATTTTAGATTTGATAGATTTTAGATTTGATAGATTTGAGATTCGAAGAGAGTCAGTCAGGTTCAAGGGGGTGTTCTAGCTAGTTTCCTTCTGTTTCGACAATGTTCCAACGAGTTCTATTATCTCTATCATCACCATCATCACGCAATCCGCTCATTTTTCAGCTTTCCACAAAATTTTGCATTGCGTGGCCGCGTCTCGCTCGCCCGCCCGACGTACGTACGTAACCGTGTTTGTCACGGGGGTTGGAAAATTCAAATTTATTGAAAATATGAAGCCATAGAGGCGTCTAGATATAATATATATTTTTAAACTATTTGGGCTTTGCGTACTGCTCTATCCCAATCGGCATTGATGAAAATACCTATACTAGCAACGCCCATGGCAGTATAACCAATGCACATTGCTGAAGCCAGACCCTCAATATTGTAATTGTAGTAATACGTCATCATTGCGGCATAGGGAAGGATGAAAACAATCGTAATCACTGCAGAAACATAAGTTGCCTGCTTATATATATGAAGAGCATCGAGGAATCCCCAAACAACCGTTCCAACCGAAACAAACGGCTGACAAATCACGATGTAGGGGATGATTTCCAGAAGCATTTGTTCCAAAGTTTCATCCAGCGATAGGCACCAAACGAACAAACGACCCCCGCAAAATAGGACGACGGAGCAAATGACAGAAAGGAATGCTCCCACTTTTATGGAATAGAAACAGAGCCTCTGAGCAAACTCTACTCTTGATTTGCTGAGATGCCGCACAACCCGAACTGAAGCGGCATCTGCAAAACATGACGGGATCAATTCTACAAAGGACCAGACATAACTCATGAGGATCCATGTTGCTGCTTCGGCACTGCCCTGATATGCTGCGAATATAGTGAGGACGATGCTCTCTATGTTTCCAATGATTTCACCTCCAATCAATGGGATCATCATTGATGCTATAGATTTCAACTGTGGAGTCCACTGCAAGTGCGATGGAGAGAATGGAATTTAAATCATTGAGTAAACGTACATGTATACTTCATGGACGAAATGAAATGATAATACCATATTGAACTCACCCATGATTCAATAGGTGACATAAGACCACCCGTGTACCCATTAAACCATCCTCTACTCCATACTATGCCATAGTAGACAAAAGTAGAGGCCAGCTCAAAGATCAAATGAAAAATTCCCAATGCGACAAGACTTGGAGAGAAACAGACGATGAAGACGAAATCACACAGAAGGCCCAAACCAGATTCCCAAAATTCAAAGATTGCAGTGAACTTTGCATAACCTTCCAGATCCAAGATACAATATAGTAATTCCGATGTGGACGAAAGAAGGTAGTTGATGATAACAACAACAGCATACTGCTGTGATAATACCACAATTGCCCCATCGTAGCCAAGAAGATTCATCATATTCGGCATGAAGATCACTGTCAAAATTGAAATAGGAATTGAAAGCAGGAAATTTCCAACTATTCCAATGCGAGTTAAATGTCCAGCGGAGTGATATCCTTCTACTGTCTCCAAAGCGCAGGAATGATTTAAATGCTTATAAATAGCAGAGTACCATGCACTCAATAGAATGTGGGTCATCCCAGTGATATACCATACATGAGAATAACAAATCATCGCTCGAAGTCCCATAAAATGGGAAATCATAATGATAGTGGTCATATCTGAACCATACGAAACAATTGCCTGAAGAGTCCACCTGCAAAGAATTAGATTTGTCAGCAAGTATTCTTGAAAAGATAAGCATTCATACGATAGGAGAACTTACGGTGATGCCCATTTAAAAATCTTCTTCATTTCTATCCACATTGTTTCATCACCAATAAATGAACTGTAGGTACTAGTGCTTGATATGGAATGGTCGTCAAGAAAGTCTTCTTCAAGGAGGGATTTATTGGGAGGAGATTTTGGTCTATTTTTCGTAAAGAGGTAAAACGCAAGATCTTCGAAGGCGAGCTTGCCATTCGACTCAGCGCTTGAGGGTCGGGCATAATTCGAATCAGGACTTGTTGAGGGTCTGGCATTTTTATTCTCGGTGTCAGTATGTACTTTTAGGTCGACATTGTTGGTAAACTCCATTCGTTCGGCAGTGATAGAAGCAAGGTTTCGAAGAGACTCTGACGTATATCTCTTTTTTCCACGGCCCCTTCGAGTTCTTTGAAGAGCTGATGTATCGACAATAATTGCAGCAGTTTCATGCCAAGCAGGTGAAGGAGTTGTAACCTGAATACGTACTTTGGCAGGTGATGGACGGCGATCAGATTTTACGTTGACATTACCCCGAATGTGTACATGTGCTTTAGCAGTTCCTTTACGTGTAGTTATTTTGGCAGTTCCTTTAGTTATTTTGGCAGTTCCTGGACGAGGGTGAGATTTTACTTCGATAGATCGTGGAAGGGGAGCTTCAGATACGAATTCAGACGAGGTCAAATTAGGTGCCTCATCATGCCTTTCATAGTTGGTCCCTGCCTCTTCGTCTTCATGATCACGCTTTGACTTTCGATAGGCTACGAAAAGTCCCATCACAGCAAAACACGCTATACAAGACATTACAGTCAAGAGCAGCAGAAAGGTGCCTGGATTTGTTGTCGCCACATTGTATCCTTCGAAACTAGCTTTGTCCACATAGTTATAGTAGTTGGTGTTATGTTGATAGTTCTCCTTCGTCCTATCATCGTATTCATTTCCTCGCATCTGGTTCTCGTTCCCTCCTGCCATGGTTTCCGTTGAATGTAGTGATATAATATGAAATACAGAATTAGGGTATCATAGGGGGTACACGTTGAACGTATGGCCAAAGAAAAAAATGGAACCCAACGCAAAAAGATCAGTTTTTTCCGAGCTTCTCTGGTGAATCGAAATCAAATAAGTAAACTTTAGCGTCAAATGTTTCAATGTAAAATAAAATAGTTGGAACACAATCTTGACACGTGTCAAAAATATCTTTTTAGTTTTGTGAACGGATTTCTCATTTGCGACTTCGGTTGAGTTTTACTTTCCAACGGCTGGGTGTTGAAAAGCTGCACAGTAGGGGTGCGCCAAGAAACTTTTGAAAAGAAGGTGTTCATCTCAAAATTGAAATGGTACAGTGAAAATTTTCAATGCGGTACTACGTGTACCTACAGTACTGATTAGCTAGTATTATTATTATTAGGAAGCCAGGCAGAACAACTTCTTATTCTTTGACTGAAAGGAAAAGATTCCTGTGCATTTGCTTCCAGCAGCAGTGGTGTACAATCATTTCTACATACAGCAGTTTTGGCGCTCTGATTGATTCGTTCCACCAAAAAGCTCTCTCTACGTTACGTTGTAGACGTCGAATTATTTTATTTTACTAAGACACTGTTTCTAGGACTACACAGCTTCGTCATCATAATTGTAGGAATTTATAATTGGCTAGTGCCATCTTTTGAGTTTTTCAATTTCCTCATTTTAAGAGTTCTAGCTAGAATGCCGTTCTACAAGTCTTTGAGAAGCAAGGCTCTTCAATCTGAACAATTCAGTCTTCCACATTTTGAATTTGTGGACGAAATCAGTTTTAGATCAAGGCAGACGCACAGTATTTCATGGTGAATTTCTTCTCTATTGGGAGACTTCAAATACAGTATTATTTTTAATATTAGTTTGTCAAACCCAGTATGTACTTAGAACCTTTCTTTCCCAAGAGAGAGGTTAAGTACAAGTAGTCTACTTTGATAAACAATGACGTTAGTAAACATAACATCAAGAGGGAAGGTTTGAATGAAGAAAACTGAAGGTTGTCTTTTGCATGGAGGGGGGGGATTCTTTTTTGTTTCCCCCCAAATCATTTTTCCTTTCGATGCCTTTCGTTCGGGTTCCTGAAAAACAACAAACAACAGCACACAGCACACAGCACACAGCACAC
>Ga0115005_10005068_pt1 | contig 10423 bp, 9 predicted proteins | sample ArcOceMetagenome_FD_87163 | JGI IMG/M metagenome (GOLD analysis project Ga0115005, IMG submission 87163) | Marine eukaryotic phytoplankton communities from Arctic Ocean - Arctic Ocean - Greenland ARC118M Metagenome | ecosystem: Environmental > Aquatic > Marine > Oceanic | place: Arctic Ocean...
TCATGTCTTCGAACTTCCTGCCATCCATGATCTACCAAGTCGACAATGACGCAATAAAAGTATCCGATATGACGTCACCCCTTCGAACCAGGAGATGCGGTGAGTGTTAGTTTCGTGCCATTGGCACTTGAGACAATTTCAAATTTTCAATTAGGATCTGAATTAACACACATTTTCGTGGGTTGATTATGCCTTTTTAATGCCTACAAGAGTGCAGGCAGGAACGGATGGTATGTAATCAATAATTATTTGCTCTCAACTGCCCGCACTGTCCGGCAAAAATTTTGTACCATAACATTGTTTATTGTTGGCTTTACATTTGAACGTAACAACTATAACCTTCAAGGAACCTGACGCACGGGACGCCCACAACAATAATAGCGAAGACCATCTACAAAAATCATGAGCTCCATTCACAGCAATGGAACCTCTAACACCAGCATCACCGTTACCGGTGAACCAAGGCCATACGTCGTGAACGTCTCCCGTCGCTTCATCTACGGAACTCTGCTAACTTCCGTCCTCCTCGCATTCGCTGTCGGCCGCACAGCCCGCGTCGTCCTCATCGACGGACCGCTCCAGCAGCTCCTGGCCAATCATGCCATTGCCATTGACATTGCCATGATCGGTAGCAGCACTAGATCTCCCGTCCTTCCAGATGCAGTTGCACCCAGAGGGAAAGGTCTCCCGAATCCTAAATTGATTCAAGGGAAAGAGGTGCCGAGGACACTCTACACCGCCAAGAATTTCGATACGGCCATTGGATCATCTAGCGCTTCCATGTACTTGGAGAGGGATGCATCCGTGACAGTGACAGGCCAGCCAGTGACACCACCAGTCACAGGATCCACACCAGACGAATCCGCTTCTTTCTGCGAGAAAGACGCGAATGGCGAGAAGCAATGCTCTCGAGGAAAATCAATGGAAATAAAAAACACAACGGACGAGGAGGAAGAGCATCTCCCCGCAGGCCAGCATCTCCTAGTCGATATCAAGAATGTAGACAGCGCATTCCTCAACTCGGAAATCAGCCTCGCGGAAGCCATGCTATCCGTCGTCAACCAGTCCAAACTTACACTCCTATCCTACCACTGTCACAAACTCGTTCCCATGGGGGTTTCCTGTGTGGGGGTATTGCTCGAGTCGCATATTTCTTTTCATACCTGGCCGAAAGAGGGGGTGATTACTTTGGATCTTTTCACGTGTGGGTCAGGGGAGTTGATGCCCGTTTTGCCCATTTTGGAGAGTTTGTTTGCTGTTCCGCAGATGGATATTGATGCGATTGGTGCGAGTTCGGTGAATGATCTGCCAGAGATTCATTGGTCGCATAAGTTGAGGGGATTTGGTGTTACGAGTCCGTTGGGGGATGATCTTGGAAAAATGGTTTTGGAGTCTACACATCATGACATGAAGAAAGAGGTAAGTTTGTGAGAATATTGAATGATATTGATGAGCACTTGTACACGTACACACATAGTTGAAAACTATGCGTTTCCAAAATTTTACATGAGCATTCGCATTCGCACTCTCTTCAACTCATCCTTCCATTCCATTCACATCATGACAAAAAACAAAACAAAACAGGTAGCAAGCACGAAAACCATATTCCAGAGAATCGACATCTTCGACACCATCAATGCCCAGGAAAAAGAAATCTCATCTTACATCAAGAGTCAATCCAATGATGGATCTTACGAATCTCTTCACCCAGAATACTTTCTTCCCGAACGTGAAATATTTTTGGACGGAGTGCTCCAATCGACCCGTCTCGGAAACGAACCGTACCACGAAGCCCTCGTTCATCCAGCAATGCTCGCCCATCCTAATCCCAAGAGAGTTGGTATAATTGGAGGAGGGGAAGGCGCTACGCTCAGGGAAGTACTCAAGCATAACACCCTGGAGAAAGTGAAAATGATTGAAATTGATGAGGCCATGGTTTACTTTTGCAAAGAACATTTACCCGATTGGAATTCCTGCGCAGATCTAGAGGGAAGCGCCGAATGGTGCGGGGATGATGCCCGTGCCGAAATGTATTACGAAGATGGTTTGGCCTGGTTCAACAATAGGTTCTCGGAGGATGGTAAAATTGATTCCGAAGAGTTTCGCGAGGAACCCTTTGACATTCTCATCATGGACGCATTGGACCCGCAGGATAATGTCCCCTTTGCGGATATGCTTTACACGAACAAGGCATTTATCAAGACTTTGTACAATGCCTTGTCGGAGGATGGAATTATTATCATGCAGCTGGGAGAATCCCCCAATTTCTCGGATCCGGCAGAAGAGCTCTCTCGAAATTCCAAACGCGATTTTGTCATGAATGTATTGGAAGAAGTAGGATTCAACCATGTTCATGTTTACCAGGAGGGGCACTGTAAATTCAGAGCCCCTTGGAGCTTCGCAGCGGCAATGAAAGGCAAGACGGGTGACGCTTCGTGGCAAAAAACTACTGCTGAGATCGATGTTTGCATTCACAAGAGAATTCTGAGGACAGTATCTGGAGAACCTGCAGTGAAGAGTTTTGATGGGAGCCTCATGGCTGGGTTTCAGATCCCGGCCAAGAGTTTTGAGACAGTTTACTGTCGATCCATTCCGACACCCGAAAACTGTGGTAGTGCACATGGCGCGTCTTTAGAAGAGGGACGCAGGCTTTACGATCCCCTTGCGGATAGAATGGGGAGCAGCATCGGGCCAAAGGATCTCTTGGCATCATTTCAAAAGAAGGCATATTGAATTGTTTTGAGCAACATATATATGGGCAACTACACGTACAGTACTACACGGACGTAGCGTATCACACGAAAATGAACAGATCTCAGTTTTAATTTATACACGAACATAAAAAGCTATAAAAAAACAGTCCTCTAATAAATTTTTGGAAGAGTGTTGATGCATCATTACTGTTTGGATTCTTTTGTTCGTCACTTGGCACGACTTTTTTCACTCAAATTCAACAGTTGTTCGGATTACACTAATTGACAGCACTCATCGGTGTCATTTTTCCTGTTGCAGCTGCAGCTACCAGTACCGTTAGAATGTTATGAGAGTTTTTATTGAGTTTTTGCTCGCGAAAGTATGAGGCACGTTCCTGTCGATCGTGACGATAACACAATGTATTACAAATGTCAGAGTGGAAATGATGACTGGATCATGAAGAGTGGTACGGTCTCAACACAGATGTCTACTGTACCACATTTAATGCATCTGTGGGGTTTAAAATATCCTACACGTTTTCAAACCCCATTAGTGTTTCTCACCATATTGAGGTTGACCAAGGACTGAACGCCATTGCAAGCTCCGCTCTTGTGTTTGGTTTGTTGATTTGAATAGTGTTTATGTTTGTGAAGGGTTTCTTTCAAATGGATTCCTACAATCATACTCGAAGTGGACCGGGCTGGATGCCAAGGAAGGATAATTATGATGAAATCCACGGATTGATGATATCTGGCATTGGATATTCCTCTATTGAATCGGGATCTGATGATTCAAATGTATATACACATTATTGTGAAACTACACGTACGCGATTTCTGGAACCATACGTGTACCGGTCTTATAATCCAGAAGGGCCATGTACACTCTTCTAATTGCCTTCTTCAGATTTCTGTTTCCAGGATTCTTTTTAGATTTGTGACCGCTCCCGGCTCCCGCCAAAAATAATCCGCGACATCGTCAGAATTTCTTCAAATCCCAACTTCAAACTTTGTACAAAGGCATCAGTGACGACAGCAAGAACCCCCTGCCTCTACTAACTGTACAGTAGTACAATCTGATTCATTCATTTGAATTTTGGGAACTACAAAGATTAAACTTTGATCTCTTCAACTCATAGTCAGGCATAAAGTATGATGAAGTTTACGCTATTTTTGTTAATTTGTTTGCTGGTTTCTGCAGGAGTTGGAGCCTTTACCTCTCAAGTACCCATTACTAGTATACGTCAAAATGCACAACTAGTGGAGACCACTCCTCGAAAATCAAATGGGCGCAGCCTGATACGCCCCCCATCCACTCGGAAGGCGGCCGAGAAAATCACAGAAATACCAGAAACATACCCAATTGGTAGAAAAAAACTAATCCAAAAGGCGAGAGAAATAGATCCGAGCCTTAAGGCAGGAAATACTAGCGGATCGTATTCGACCGTTGGTTGGAGCAATCGTTTAGGAACTGTTCTTACTCCGGCGGCAATTCCCGGTGTATACACTGCTTGTAGACCATTCCTTTGGAACACTATAGACGTCGGGTGTAGAATGACAGTGATTGAACTCTCTACGAGTACCAAATCAGATAAACCTGATTTGTTTGTCCACTCGCCAGTACTTCTTGACAACCCTCTCAAAGAAGCATTGGCAAAATTAGGCACGGTGAAACATGTAATATCACCAAACTACGAACATGTCAAGTTCGCTAAAATGTGGGGAGAGGCATTTCCGGAGGCAAAAATGTGGGGCTGTCCAGGAATGATGGAGTGCGAACCAGAGGTAAATTGGACCGGTGAGATACCCTTTTCTGCCAGACCCCCTTCTTATGAATCTGCATCATCAAGTCCCAAGCCTGCCCCTGTGGAAGGCATGTGGGATTGGGAGGAGATTCAGCCGCTGCATTTTGATACGGAAGTGAACCCCTTTACGGGCAGAGCATTTTTCAATGAAGTTGTATTTTATCATACGGCCAGCAAAACTCTCATGACAACGGATACATATTGGAACTATCCCAAGGAAGATGGTGTTACAAACAGTAATTACGAGGATATGGAGGATTTCAAGAGCAATGATTATGGATCGTGGGAACTTGCGCCTGCGCTGGATGGTATTCCCATTGGTTCGAGACTTTGGAAAAAGGGAATGGACAAGCTTTTCAAACCCTTTTATCTCAATCTGATGGTGAAGAATGACAAGAAGGACGAGTTCAAGGATATTGCGTTATTTATCTCTGGAATTGGAAATGGTGGTTGGGATGTCGAGACTATTATTCCGGCTCATGGCGACTTGGTGCGTGGTTCTAGTGAGTTCACAAAATCAGTGCTAAAGAAGCACTTTAATCTGTAAGTTGAATGAATCATTGTGGACCCACCCGCCGATAGCTCAAGTAGAGGTACAAATAATCATAATGCAGATTCATTCTACAATATTATTTTCTGTACCGTATGATAAATGATAACTAACTCACTACCTACACGTACACTAATAACTGCGCATGTTTGGAAAAGAGTCAGAAATTGGGGGAACTGACCAAACTTGCTATTTCCCGTACCCCCCAGAAAAAATGGGCTAATAAAAAATGAGCTAAAACACTGCTAAAACAATGGGGCAATAGTAGCCAGACGGATTTTTTTGGTAAAGACACACAAACAAGAGTGAAGGAGAATTCGAATAAAAAAACTGATGTGCTCAAATCAAATGTCATGTGCTAACAAGAAACAAAGGTTCAATCAAACACACAAGAAACAAAGGTTTCAAACACACATCATCTCTGTAAGTCACAGAAGAAATCTGGTAAAGCGTTGGAAGTCGTCCGAACAACCCCTTCGCCAAAAACAACCCCTTTTGTTCATTTCTGTTGCATCGCATCCAAAAGGCTACAGTACAGTACAGTACAGTAAGTACATCAACCCGTTCACAGCAGCTCCTCTCTCAAGTCAAGACTGATACTCCCTGTCCCCGTGACTGTCCCTCGCCTGTCCATGCTCTCTTCCTTCACAAAGCTCCACAAGGGGAGGAAATCTTCAAAGAATGATTCTACGGTCACTTCGGTACATGGCCAAAGTGTCAGGCCAGTCCATATCATCGCAGAGAACAAGACGGATAGCGTCCAGCATCCTGAAGTCCAAACTGGCCAAGCGTGCGGCGAAGTCAATGCTCAAGAAGAAAACGAACCCAGTCCGTTTGATGAAGTATCGCTATCCACGCACAGCTCGTATGAGCAAGTACCTATCGAAACTGTTTTTATTTGTAATGAAGAGGGAAAGATTCTATCTGGAAATGATGAGTTTGGTCATTACGAAGATGCTCAAGCAGTGGATTCTGCCCAAGGAACTCCCAAGAAGGATCAAGGAAAGGTTGCCCCACCCAAGGAAACTGATGGCGACGACCTTTCGTTCAATGCTGACGGGGCTGTTCTCGATGGCTCAGTTTTGGATAGGGTTTTTGACGATTTCAAGGAAAAGCCCAACACCAACACCTGCAATGGAAGTGAATCCGATTCAATCGTGAATCCTTCCTCTGCCCATGGAATTGCTACAGCTACGAGTACTCATGTGCACAAGGCTGACGAGAGTCCCAAATTGCTGGTGGAAGATAATTCCGTGGACAATTTCAACAACCAGGCGTTCGCGAATATTGGAAAGGCCATGTTCAAGCAGCAGCCAGAAACTCAACACAGTAAAGCATCTTCCGTTGGATCCAATCGCACCTCCTTTCATTCTGATGGACCACCCGAAGTGAAGAAGAAGCTCTTCGACAAAGAAGCAGAGGCCAAAGAATTTGGAATCCTTTTCAAGATTGATTTTGCTGTCAGGACAGTTCTGGCCTTCTTCACTTTGTATGGAATCATGAAATTCGTGTCCAAAACGAAGTTGGATGATTCCAATTACTACGAGGCAAAGGATCACCACGACATCTGTTCGGAGGAATCGTTCCATTACGCCATGTACCAATTGTCTTCGATTACTGATGGAATGACTACCAACCACGGCAGCCCTTATCTTGACAGCAATCACATTCGTCCTTCCTTGACTGTTATTGGTACTTTGATCCTCTACCATGGTGTCATGCACATTTGCAAAACGTTTTCGCGTAAGAAAAAGCAGCCGATCAAGAGCGAAAGGAGCAGGAGCAGGAGGGCGACCAGCAAGGCGACGCCAAAAACCAAGCCGAGGCTCAAGCGCGAGACAAATTCTCTTGACAAGAAACACGTGTTTGCGAGCACCTTTTCAACAGAAGTAATCTCTCCTACTGGTTCGATTGCATTGGTCAAAAGGTCGTCCAGAGTGAAGTCATTTTGCTCAAAGATTGCCGAATGCAAAATCGAGGAATCCGAAGCAGCCACGGTGAGAGTTGATCTTTTTGCTGCTTTTGACTTGGAGCCAAAGAAGGGGGGGAATGTAGGATTGAAGTCAAAAGTGAAAGCAGAGAAGATTTAGATTTAGGGAATTACCAAGAAATAAAGAGTGAGGTTTAATGTTAATCCATCATTGACATGCGGAGGGAATATGTCGGTGAGGGAAAATAATATTCAACAGATCTTAGACTGTCAGTCGAACTTCTGTTGGCGAACCATTACAGTACCATGGGGTCATATAATACGTGTACAAGAAACGTATTCATTCATTAAAATAAACTATGTTTCATAGTATCTACCTATTTCCTTGTCGGGCAGATGCAGATGCGGGGACCTTCTTGGTTCCCTTATCTTTGATGCGTTTTGTAACGACGTGATATAAATACACCAAACTCTGTGGTGTCATACCGCTTATTTGAGATGCTTCTGCGAAAGTGCTTGGTCGGATAGCGGAAAGCTTTTCCAGCTCTTCCTTTGATAGAGTAGGCAAGGCTGCATGATCATACGCAAGATCTGGAGGAATGCGGACACCCTGAGATTTGCGCCAGCTTTCCATATCCTTGTTCTGCCTAGACACATATGACTTGTATTTGATTGTTGCCTCAACCGTATCATATATGGAAGAATGCGAAGCTTGCATGACCGAAGACAATTCATCACCGCCTTCTTCCTCTGATGCTGCAAGTGCCTTCTCTCGTTCCTCTTGCTGAACTTCGTTCACAATCTTCTCCACAGCTTCTAATGTAACATGCGGCATTCCTAAAATCTCTTCGGCAGTCTTCTTATGTCCCTCCCGACCCTTTCGATTCATGGCATCACCTCCCATCAAACCACTTCCGTCTCTCTCTGCCCAATCAGTTACAAACAGTTTGAATTTGCTGAGATCGTTTACCCTATTCTCAACAAGCATCTCCCTAGCCTGAACCGCCGCAATTCTCTCTTCGTCTCTTACTACCCCATACTCTACACCTTTTCTGGTGAGTCGCAAATCAGCATTATCGGCACGCAAACTTATTCTGTATTCTGCTCTCGACGTGAACATTCTGTAAGGTTCCAGGGTACCTCTGGTAACCAAATCATCAATCAAGACACCAATGTATCCTTCATCTCTTCCTACAATGAAAGGCGTTGCCGATTCTCCGAGAGAAGAAGCTGTGGCAGCCCTTCCAGCATTTGCACCGGCAATGACTCCCTGTGCCCCCGCTTCTTCATACCCCGTGGTCCCACATATTTGACCAGCTAGGAATAATCCTGAGATTGTCTTCGTTTCAAGTGTGTGGGTCAGAGATTGCGGATTCACAAAATCATACTCTACATCATATCCAGGTCGGACAATTTCAACCTTGGAAAGTCCAGGCATGGTCCTAAAGATTTTTTGTTGAATGTCTTCTGGAAAAGGACCGGACATTCCATTGGGATACACAAGATCCGTATTCAATCCCTCAGGTTCCAAGAAAGAGTTGTGTCCATTACGATCAGGGAAACGTTCCACCTTTTTGTAAATGCTTGGACAATACCGAGGCCCATTGCCTTTACCGTCCATGCCATCGTATTCTGGAAGAGTGTGAGCGTAATCCATGACCAATTTATGAGTTGCTTCGTTAGTTCTGGTCATGTAACAATCAATCAAAGTATTTCTAGCAACATTTGGAGGTTGTTCGCCCAGAAATTGTCGAATATGAGAAAAAGGAGATGCAGGATTCTCAGATGGCTGAATAGTGCATTCATCCCAATCAATTGTTTTTCCATCAAGTCTTGCAGGCGTTCCAGTTTTTAGCCTCCCAAGAGGAAATCCAAATCTAGCCAAAGTCTGTGCCAATCCGACACTCGGAGGCTCTACTTCTTCACTGTCCCTCAAGTGCCGTCCACCCGAGTACCTATCCTTGCCAAGCATCAGTACACCTCTTAAAAACGTCCCTGTCGTAATCACAACGCACTTGGACAATATTTCAGTGGTAGTCCCATCAGAATTTGTCACCACTACTCCGCGAATTCTTGCCTTTCTCTTGCCTCTATTCGCCTCTGAACTGGATAAAGAAGCACCCTTATTACTATCATCGCTCAAGGAATTCAAAAGAGTCAAATCCTCGGTTGGATCCCTAAAGGAAACGAGAGCTCCAATTCCGTCCCCCTCATCGAGCAACAAATCCTCTACACTTCCTTCCACCAAATCCAAATTTTCATAATTCGCCAAAGAAGCCTGCATATTTTCCTTGTACAAATCGCGATCCATCTGTCCCCTAGGACCCCTCACAGCAGGCCCCTTTCTCCGATTCAACATCCGGAAATGTATCCCAGCCTTATCAGCCACATCTCCCATAGCACCACCGAGGGCATCAATCTCTCTGACCAAGTGACCTTTACCGATCCCACCGATGGAAGGATTGCAGGATAATTCCCCGATTGTGGAAAGGTTCTGGGTGAGGAGAGCGGTTTTGGCTCCTGTTCGCGCCGATGCTGTGCAAGCCTCGCAACCGGCATGTCCGCCCCCGATCACGATGACATCGTACATTTCGGTAGCCATGGAAAGGTTCCGGGTGTGAATTTTTGAGCGCATCCTCTGTTGGAGCGGGGCGAATGTGTGTGGAAGTTTTCGCAGCATGTTGGTGTTTGTGAAAGAATTTGTTTGTGTGACTAGATGATTGATGACTAGGAAAAGAAAGCCCAGTGAAGAGGGAATGTGAATGTGCATGTGTTTCATATCTAAGTTCGATCCCTTAATTTCCGATTGGATCTCGTGTCAGGAATTGATCAATTAAAATTGAAGGAAGATTTAAGATAATTGGCAGAGGTGACTTTCATCAAACACCAAACTCAAATGCACATGAAGAAGGTATCTTGGCTGTTGGATGTGCTGTTCTTCGTTGCGGATTTGAGTGGACATGACAGAGAAGGATGTCGCGCGTTACGATTTTACTGAGTTTTATTACGTTCACCTCTCTCTAGGCCTTCTCTACACCTTTTGTTTTCTAAGAATAAAAAGAAAGGTGTAGAGAAGGCCTAGAGAGAGGTGTTGAAAGGTGTTGAAAGGTGTTGAGAAGAAGAAGGCTCACAGGGAGATGCGGGAAAGTCGATTTATACCGACTTTTTAACGTTTAAAATTATCCCGCATCTGGATCAGTCCGCATATTAATTTCTCCGTGGAGGGGGGTTCATATTTTACACGCATAATTGTGCTCACAATTTAAAAAAAATCGCTCTTTACCCAATACGAGTAGTTTTATGGATAAACTCGAGAACCAAGAGGAATTCAACCATTCCACTTTGCAGCCCCCACTATTATGTATCGATGTCTATAAAAGTTGCAATAAGGTCGATTCTAGTTACATGGTTCGTGAGTTTGTAGCCTATAAATGATTTGATCAAA
>Ga0115005_10005069_pt1 | contig 10423 bp, 10 predicted proteins | sample ArcOceMetagenome_FD_87163 | JGI IMG/M metagenome (GOLD analysis project Ga0115005, IMG submission 87163) | Marine eukaryotic phytoplankton communities from Arctic Ocean - Arctic Ocean - Greenland ARC118M Metagenome | ecosystem: Environmental > Aquatic > Marine > Oceanic | place: Arctic Ocean...
GAAACAGTTGGGAACTGCCAGTAGTCTGGCATTAAGCGTGGGTGCGGATAAGAGCTTAAGCCTTCGCCGTCCACTTCACGGCGGAAATTCTCAAGTTGTTTTTTATCTAAACGCCCCTCAAGGAAGCTGCGCGCATAAATCCCTGGAGAGATGTGACCCTGATAGTAAATTAAATCACCCAGCGGGCACTTCTCGCTGGTTTTATTGGGCGCACGGAAAAAGTAGTTAAAGCCCACATCATATAAAGTGGCGCTGGAGGCGAAACTGGAAATATGGCCTCCTAAATCATCACCGCTTTGATTGGCACGCACCACCATGGCCAAGGCATTCCAGCGAATCAAAGAGCGAATACGGCGCTCTAAAAATAAATCACCGGGCATCTTGGCTTCTTCAGAAACGGGAATGGTATTGCGATAAGGGGTTACGAAAGAATAAGGCAGCGGTAAGCCATTGCGCGTGGCTCGCTCAGATAGTCTTTCTAAAATATAGCGGGCGCGCTCGATGCCTTCTTCACGAATAATACTATCAATTGAATCGAGCCATTCTTTGGTTTCGGTGGGGTCCTGATCTTGTTCAAAGGAGTCCATTGTCCATCCTTGCCTTTTTGTCAGTAAATAAAGAGTTATTCAAAGAGTATAGACAAGGATTCTATGGAGCCTATGGATTCACAACAAGGCAAAATGCGCCAGCATGTAGTTTTTTTACAAAATAAGAAGAATCTGCTGAATCCATGTAAGCAAACCAAATAAAGGCCCAATTCAAAGGGCTGATTTATGAAGACGAATTAAAACAAGTGATTAAAACGCTCATTTTAATCGCTCAAAAAACAGACAAAATATTTAAACCATCGTTTTTTGTAGTTTTTTTACAAGAATACTGCGATGGATTTAGCCATGCTTTAGCAGTTGATAATGATAGGGTTCACCAAAATTCACTCCCACCTGTGTCATGGAAGCAAAGGGCACGTCAAACCGATTGATATTGGGGTAAGGCAACCCCAGAATTTCTTTTAGCAGCATACGAATCACACCACCGTGGCAGATAATCAATTGGCGTTCATCTTTGCGTGACAAACAGCCAAACCAATCTTTCAGGATGCGCGCCTCAAAATCCAATACGCTTTCCCCTTGCGGTGAGGCAAAGTGCATTGGGTCATCCCACAGACCTTTTATGCGATCGAAGTCGTTCGCAAAGACCTCGTCCATAGGTTGATTCTCCCAGATACCAAAGTCGAACTCGCGAAAGCCGTCCGCCTGCAATAACTCGATTTCAAGTTCATCGGATAAACGCTGCGCAAATGCCCAGCAGCGGGACAAAGGGCTGGCAATGATGACATCCCACGTTTTTCCCGCCGCTGCGCTGTGCATTTGCTGCCAACCTAAATCCGTCAGCGGATGATCAGTACGGCCACGAAAAACATTGCCGCCTTCGGGTTCACCGTGGCGCATTAGATCAATGGTTTTTCGTGGCTCACTCATATTACTCTCCCGACTCGCTGACACCGGCCTGACTGAATGTGGCCATTTGATTATGCAGTGCCACTGCATTTTGCATCAAACTTGCCACCACCGCAGCGCCACTGCCCTCACCTAGACGCATGCCGATATCCAAAAGCGGCTGCGCATTAAGCGCGTTTAATATGGTTTGATGACCTGGTTCATGGCTTTGATGACTGTAAAATAACCATGGTTCAATACTTGGATTAATGGCTCGGGCCATTAGCGCCGCCGCACTACTGATAAAACCATCCACCAGCACGGGCACTCCCAACTGCGCACACCCGATGTAAGCACCGACTAACCCTGCGATCTCAAAGCCGCCAAGGCATTGCAGTTGATCAAGTGGCGATTGAGCGTTATGCAACGCAATAGCATCCTCAATTACCTGCGCCTTCATGGGCAGCTTATCTTCACTTAATCCCGTCCCCGGCCCCACAAGCTCAATAGCAGGGATATTTAAATGCGCACTGGCTAAGGCGCTGGCAGAGGTGGTATTGGCGATCCCCATTTCACCACCAATAAATAATTCACAGGCGGTATCTTTTGCGCGATTCGCGGCGGCAAAGCCTTCCGCAAGGGCCTCTTCAAGTTGTTCTTTACTCATGGCGGGCGCTTGGGAGAAATCCTGAGTCCCCGCAGCAATACGCGCATCAATGATTTGCGTATGGCGCTCCACTTCAAACACCGTCCCAAGGTTGACCACTTCAAACTTGGCATTCAATTGGCGAGCAAGAACCGAAATTGCCGCGCCACCTTGTGCAAAATTTTTCACCATCTCGGTGGTTACTGCCTGCGGAAATGCCGACACCCCTTGATTGGCCACACCATGATCAGCGGCAAAAATGCTGATATAAATATTATCTAGCTTTGGATGCACGTCCCCTTGGCAACCAGCCAAACGAGTGGCGACATTTTCTAACTGGCCTAATGCGCCTGGAGGCTTAGTCAGCGTCAATTGGTATTGCTTGGCTTGTTCTTCTGTATCCGCATAAAACGTGGCGGCGTCTCTTAAATACCAGGACATCTTGTTTCCTTAAAATACATCTAATCAAAATTCAATATGACACTTGGGGCTTCACTGACATAGGGATTCCCGCGACCACGAGCGTCACTTGCTCTGCGTGCTTGGCCACCTGCTGGTGCAGGCGCCCTAAATTATCCACATACTGACGAGACAGCTCGCCCATGGGCACCACACCCATGGAAATCTCGTTGGAGACCAAAATCACCTGACCTTTCGCTTGCCTAAGGGCATCCAGTAATTCATTCACCGTCTCAGTTAAATCTAACTCGTGGTGCATAACATTCATCAACCATAAGGTTAAACAATCCACCAACACCACTGACTCTTGCGTACTGTGCTGGCGAATACACTTGGCAATATTTAAGGGCTCTTCAATGGTGAGCCAATGATCAGGGCGATCTTGCTGATGCTGAGCAATGCGGTCATCCATTTCACCATCCAGCGCTTGCGCCGTGGCCAAATACACAACGGCTAATTGCGTTTGCTTGGCCTGAGCCTCGGCATAACCACTTTTACCCGAACGCGCACCGCCTAAAATGAGGTGACACGATGCTGGTTGAATTAATTTTGCCATGTTTTTGTCATTATGGATGAAAGGGCTAATCTTATAAGTTATGGACACTAGGGGCCAGTAAGATGAAAGATCAACGAAGATTTACCCGCAAATCCTTGCACTGCATGGTATCGGTTTTTAATGCGCAAGGAGAATCCATGGGCAACCTTGTGGACTACTCACAAGGCGGTGTCATGGTGGCCAGTTACCTGCCCATCACACTTCATGAAACCTTCGAATTTTCCATGGTAGACCTGCCTAATAACATCGGCCGCAAGCGCACCGGAAAAATCACTCTAAAAAGTGTCTGGAGCCATCAACTTACAAACACTATGTTTGGTACCGGTTTTGAATTAATTGATGCAGATGAGCAAGCAAAAGAGATGTTTGCCAGTTATGATGATGCGCAAGTCGACTAACTTGCAGCTTAACCTCCATGACATCACACGTTTTACTTGGCATTGACCTTGGCGGTACCAAAATTGAAATCATCGCCCTTGATGCCAATGGCAACAGCCTTTACCGTACTCGTACCCCTACACCCAAACACCCAGATCACGCCGCCCAGTATCAATTAATCATTGAGGCCATCACAAAACTGGTTGAGACGTGCGAACACCAATTAGATGTCCACGGCTCGCCTTTAGGTATTGGCATCCCTGGCAGCGAAGCCAGCGCAACGGGATTAATAAAAAACGCCAACACCACATGCTTGATCGGCAAGCCCTTACGTCATGACTTATCGACAGCACTGAACCGCGACATCGCCATTGAAAACGATGCCAACTGCTTTGCCCTCAGCGAAGCCGTCGATGGCGGTGGCCAACACCACAATAGCGTGTTTGCGGTGATTCTTGGCACAGGCGTGGGCGGTGGCTGGGTCATCAATCAACGGCTGATCATCGGCCCCAATCATATTTGTGGCGAGTGGGGGCACAACCCACTGCCTTGGCCGACCCCTCACGATGAGCCAAAGCAAAAATGCTATTGCGGCAAACATGGCTGCATCGAGACCTATTTATCAGGGCCCGGCATGGCGGAGCAATCCCACTTACAACTTGGTTTAACGCTCAACAGCCATGAAATCATCGCTCAACGCAGTAGCAACCCAATGGCCCAAACCAGTTATGAGCAGTACGTTGAGCGCTTAGCAAAAAGTCTTGCCAGTGTGATTAACATCATGGACCCAGAGGTAATAGTACTAGGCGGCGGGCTATCGAATATCGACAGTCTCTACCAAGATGTGCCAAAGGTGTGGGGCCAATATGTGTTCAGCGATGAGGTGAAGACGACATTGGTTAAAAACCAATTTGGGGATTCCAGCGGCGTACGTGGCGCCGCATGGCTAAATAAATAACAAAAATGCTAACTTAAAAGCCAGCAAAGACCGTTAAACAGGCAACCACTAACAGCCAGATCACCGCGCAACGCTGCATTAACTGATTGCTTTCTTCAAGCTCTGCCACCGCCTTGGTGCAATCAAAGCTTTCGTCTGTACGCTCATCGTGTTTAAACATGGTCTCATGCAACACGGTTTGGCTGGCACTTTCAAAATCCAACATGAAGCGCGAGGCCGTTGAAAAACTATGAACAAAATCTCCAGCCAACGCGATACTCACGGCCAATAATCGAACGGGAGCCCAGGCCAAAGCATGCAACAAACTCTTCACCCATAAGGCTTTTGATTGGGTATAAAACCAATAGGTCAGCAAGCACCACAAAGCACCGCTCACACCCGCCACTAAAAACCAAAATGCAAAAACAAAAAAACGTTTAAACCAAGCGCTGACAATCGCCTCTTGAACATTTTTATGCAGCTGCAAAGGCGTTTGACTTTGAGCATGTTCTTGCACACTTAAAAACTGCTGAGCACAGTGATAGGCCGCCTGATAATCTTGTCGTCCCCAGCAGTTTTTATAGTCTTTAAAACGTGAACTAAAATCATCACGCCCTAAAATATACAAGAACAACAACACTTGAATTACGATGGACACCACACTGCCGATCACGCCACTGAGCGAAGACAACACCAAGGTGATCACCGCACAAGGCAAAACCACGAGCCCAAAATAAACCGCTAGCTGGCCTTTAATACTCATTTCATTTAATTCGAAGGGTTTAAGCAACCTTAAATACCAGCCGTTATTGCGCTGATAACCTTGCTGCTTAGTTTGACGCTGCAATAAAACGGTAAACAGCAATACAATAAACTTCATGTTTAAGCTTCTTTAATGAGTTGTTTAAAATGCGACCAATCAAAACTCTCACCTGGGTCCGTTTTGCGCCCCGGTGCAATTTGATCGTGCCCGACGATTCTATTTTTTGTAATCTGTGGGTAATGATTCAGCAGACACTCAGCGACCTGCGCTAAAGCCTGATACTGCTGCTGAGTATAGGGCACATCGTCCGCCCCCTCTAACTCAATACCAATAGAGAAGTCATTACAATTGCTTTGCCCTTCAAATTCACTCACGCCCGCATGCCAAGCCCGTTGATTAAACGGCACAAATTGCACCATATCCCCGTCACGCTTGATAAGTAAGTGCGCACTGACTTTAAGGTTTTTAATTTCCTCGAAATATGGATCTGCATGGCAATCTAACTGATTACAGAAAAAGTCCTCAATGTAAGCACCACCGAACTGTTTAGGCGGCAAACTGATGTTATGCACCACCAGCATGGAAATATCCACCTCAGGTCTTTGATTGTAATTTGGCGATGCCAGCCATCGAGCCTGCGCAAGCTTGTGATCAATAATCTTCACAACGTACCACTATCACTTAAAAACTGGGCTAAGCATTGATGAATTTCACGCTTTTGGCAAGCACTGCCCCTCAGAGGCCATCAACTCAAACTGGGCCCCTGTGGATATGTGCACTCAAGCTGGAATCAGTATAAAATGCCGCCCTTTGCTTATATATGTGGCGAGACAGGGACCAACCTGACACTTAGCCCTCCAATTGAACATTGTTGAAAGTAGTATCACCATGAACTTAACACTTGAACACATTCAAGCCGATATCGAACAAGGCGTCGCACTGGCATTGGCCGAAGACATAGGTTCAGGTGACATCACGGCCCAACTCATCCCCGCTGATAAACACAGCCATGCGCGCATTATTAGCCGAGACCACGCTACCATCGCAGGCTGCGCCTGGGTTGATGAAGTATTCAAGCAGCTCGATCATACCGTTGAGATCATTTGGCATGTGCAAGATGGCCAGCAAGTGAACGCCAACGACACCTTATTTGAACTAAAAGGCGCTTCTCGTAGCTTATTAACCGGCGAACGCACCGCACTTAACTTCTTGCAAACCCTATCGGCCGTGGCCACCAAATGCTTTTATTACAGCCAGCAAGTGAGCCACACCCAAGTACGCCTACTGGATACCCGCAAAACCATTCCAGGCATGCGCAGTGCCCTTAAATATGCAGTTACACAAGGCGGCTGCTTTAATCATCGCATCGGCTTATTTGATGCTTTTTTAATCAAAGAGAATCACATCAACGCCTGCGGCTCAATTAAGCAAGCCATCGAACAAGCCAAAACCATTGCGCCGGGCAAGCCTGTAGAGGTGGAGGTAGAAAGCTTTGATGAATTGAATCAAGCATTTGATGCGGGCGCCGACATTATCATGCTGGACAACTTCTCCATCGAACAAACCAAACAAGCCGTTGAAATGGCTAACGGGCGCGCCAAATTAGAAGCCAGTGGCAACATCACCGATAAAACCTTAGTAAGCGTTGCTGAAACCGGCGTTGACTTTATCTCTATTGGTGCCCTGACCAAAGACATAAAAGCTGTGGATCTTTCCATGCGCATGGTTTGACCTTACAAATTAAAAAGCAAGCTAGCCTAATGCATTTTGCAACATACAGCTCACGTCACTAGGTGACAAATTTTGTCACCATGAAAATCGAATATTTGCTCACATTACAAACAATTGTGACGGACTGCTCATTTAACAAACTGTCACTTGTCCATTTTGCGACATAAGAGCCTTTATTTTGACCTAAAAATCAGGAATACTGTCCGCCATCAGTTTGGCACGACACCTGCTGTATATAATTCGAATAATAAGGCTGCTGTGCAGCTAGATTATAAACAAACTAATAAATAATAAATTAAGTGGCGCGGTCTACTATGAAAGGTCAAAAAGGTTTTACCCTTATTGAATTAATGATTGTTGTGGCAATCATCGGTATCTTGGCATCGGTTGCAGTGCCTCAGTATCAAGATTATATCATCCGTACAGAAGCGGCGAGCGCACTTAGCGATGTTCGCACGGTTCAGTTACACGTAAACGAATACGCTGCTCGTTACGCAACACTTGCACCTGCTACTGCGACTCCTACTGCGATTACAACTTACACTGGTATTCCTGCAACAGGTAATGCATCAGGTAACCTATCTGATATCTCCATTGCGGCAGGTGGTGTTTTAACACTAACATTCGATACGGTTGCCAATGGTGTAAATGTTGCACTTGCTGGTAAAAAATTCACCATGACACCTACAATGGTGAATGGTTCTGTAACATGGGCAACTTCTGTCCCTGCTGCTGATGGTATCGATCCTAAGTACCTACCAAAAATGTAATAATCTAGCATACAGCTAAGTTATTTAAAAACCCGCTTCTGCGGGTTTTTTTGTATCTCATAACAATGGCTCCTTTCATTCATCTTGAGTTAATAATATCACCCTAGAATACTGTTTAAGTTGGCTAAAAACGGTATGATTGAGCACAAATTACAACAAGAATGCTATAACACCATGGCTAATATTAGCGGCATCGCACGCCAATTCGTTGAGCGCGAACTTATCAATGAACAACAAGCCTTAGATATAACTAAAGACGCCAATAAAGAAAGGCGTTCTTTTATTATGCAAAGCTTACTTTCCGGTGCTTGTAAACCTAAAGACGTGGCCCTTCTGGTATCCGATGAATTTGGTTTACCTTACCTTGATTTAGCCGCCATGGACCCAGAACACTTTGTAATTGATCTGGTCACTCCAGACCTACTGGAAAAGCACAAGGTGCTACCCATCTTTAAGCGCGGCAACCGTTTGCACCTTGCGCAAGCGGATCCATCTGACATGTCCGCCCTTGATGATGTGAAATTCGCAACAGGCATGACGGTAGACGCTACAGTAGTTGAATTTGATAAACTAAATATCATCTTGGAGAAGCTTCAAGCGGGCAATACCGCCTTTGATGACCTAGGCGAAGATCTCGACCTAGAAGAAGACGAGCCTCAAAAGAAAGAAGCCGAAGACGATGGCACCGGCGATGAAGCCCCCATTGTACGCTTTATAAACAAAATGCTATTGGATGCCATTAAAATGGGCTCCTCCGATTTACACTTTGAGCCTTACGAAAAACGTTACCGCGTGCGTTATCGCACCGATGGGGTTCTGCATGAAGTGGCCTCTCCACCTGTCAACCTTGCAGGCAAGATAGCCGCCCGCTTAAAGGTTATGTCGCAAATGGATATTTCAGAGCGACGCGTGCCACAAGATGGCCGTATTAAAATGAAAATATCCAAGAACAAAGCAATTGACTTTCGCGTAAACACCCTGCCAACGTTATGGGGTGAAAAACTCGTATTGCGTATATTGGACCCATCAAGTGCACAGCTTGGCATTGATGCACTTGGCTACGAGCCCGACCAGAAAAAACTCTATATGGATGCCTTGGCACAACCCCAAGGTATGATTTTGGTTACCGGCCCCACAGGCTCTGGTAAAACGGTATCCTTGTATACCGGTTTGAACATACTAAACGTAGAGGGCACTAACATATCCACCGCCGAAGACCCGGTTGAAATCAACCTTGAAGGGATTAACCAGGTTAACGTGAATGCTAAAGTGGGCTTGGACTTCGCCGAAGCGCTGCGCTCCTTCTTACGTCAAGACCCGGACATCGTCATGGTAGGTGAGATTCGAGATTTAGATACCGCCGGCATTGCCATTAAGGCCGCACAAACAGGTCACCTAGTGTTGTCCACTTTACACACCAACAGCGCACCAGAAACCCTCACCCGTCTAGCCAATATGGGGGTGCCCGCCTTTAACATTGCCACTTCTGTCAGCTTAATCATTGCCCAGCGCCTCGGTCGTCGCCTTTGCAGTATTTGTAAAACCAAAGCCGACATCCCATTAGAGGCATTAAAAGAAGCCGGCTTTACCGATGAAATGCTAACAAATGCTACTTTCTTTAAGCCAGTGGGCTGTGATGCCTGCAGCGATGGATATAAAGGCCGTGTGGGTATTTATGAGGTGGTTCGCATCACTGATGCTATCTCTCGTATTATTATGGAAGGTGGAAATGCGATACAAATTGCCGATGTGGCACGTAAAGAAGGCTTTAACAACTTACGTACTTCAGCTCTCATGAAGGTTGCCCAAGGTATTACTAGCCTTGAAGAAGCCAACCGCGTCACGTCAGAACATTAAAGGTTAAGAAAATGGCTAAAACAAAAACACTGACCTTTCAATGGGAAGGCATCAACAAACGCGGTCAAAAGATTGAAGGGGAAATGCTGGGTGAAAACTCAGCTATCGTAAAAGCGCAATTAAGAAAACAAGGTATCATACCTAAAAAAATTCGCCGTAAAGCAGAAGGCTTATTTGGAATTGGCGGTGGCGGTGGCGGCTCTAAAAAAATAAAGAATATAGATATCACAATTTTTCTTCGTCAATTAGCCACTATGGCTAAATCAGGCGTTCCCTTGATGCAAGGTTTAGAAATTGTCGCAGACGGCCTTGAAAATCCATCTATGCAAAAGGTAGTACTCGGTGTAAAAGATGATGTAGCTGCTGGTAATGATTTTGCATCTTGCTTAAAGAAATACCCCAATCAATTTGATCAGCTCACTTGTGCATTAATTGAATCAGGTGAACAATCCGGTGCCCTTGAGCAAATGCTAGATCGCGTTGCTTTATATAAAGAGAAATCTGAAGCCTTAAAACAAAAAGTATCTAAGGCACTAAAATATCCAATGGTAACCCTGATTATCGCTGGTATTGTTACTGTAATTTTACTAGTTAAAGTTGTTCCTACTTTCCAAAGTATGTTTTCCAGCTTCGGCAGTGAACTACCTGCGGCAACACAGTTTGTGGTTGGAATTTCGGAGTGGTTTCAAGCAAACTACTTGGTACTTTTTGGATCCATAGTAGCTCTTGTTTTTGGACTTAAAGAGGCCGTTAAGCGAAGTCCCAAAGTAGCAGATGAAAAAGATAGGTTAATGCTTAAACTACCTATTGTTGGTGAAATTTTGAAAAAGAGTGCTGTTGCACGCTTTGGCCGCGTGCTTTCAACTACGTTTGCAGCGGGTGTACCATTA
>Ga0115005_10005073_pt1 | contig 10421 bp, 14 predicted proteins | sample ArcOceMetagenome_FD_87163 | JGI IMG/M metagenome (GOLD analysis project Ga0115005, IMG submission 87163) | Marine eukaryotic phytoplankton communities from Arctic Ocean - Arctic Ocean - Greenland ARC118M Metagenome | ecosystem: Environmental > Aquatic > Marine > Oceanic | place: Arctic Ocean...
GGTAATTTACCGCGCTGTGCGTTCCGGGCCGTTGTTTGAAAGTCGGGCTTTAGGGTCTCTTCAACAGTCTTGGTTTTGATACAGTTTCGGAGTTGCAGCGATTGCCTTGCCTGTTCGTCGTCTAGTAGAAGTATTTTCTGATTCATCATTGTTACAGTACTTCGGAGGTTTATGTGAATATTTAGTTGTGCAAGATTTTCTGATAAGAACAACGAAGATGCGTCTGGAAAGTGCGTGTTAGCACGAATTCTGCAAAGAACAATAAAATTCTTCCTTCTTCCTTCCTTCTTTCGTTTCCCAAGAAGCGTCTGGAAAGCGCGCGCAAACTTCACTGAACCACCTGCGTTGCAATAAAGTCAATCAACCAAATTAGCCCATACAAGCGTTTTGCAGATCCACTATGAGTCACATACCCGTAACTATCTCGCAAGTGATACAAAATTATTTTTTAACGTTGAAGTTTTGTAGTGAAATTCCACGACCTCAACCTCCTCACCATCAGGATGAATTTGTACCTTTCTAGAAAGTTTCTGGAAACGAAAGCGACAATGGAAACTCCACCACCGCCGCAAAATGAAGCTGGATCATTGGTAAAACAGTGTTCACAATTTAAAAAATACAATAAAAGCATATATCTCAGCAGCAAATTTCTCCTTTTTTTAAACTGAAAATGTTGTATGAGTTCTTGACACACATTACATATAATACAAGAATTATTACAATTTAATCAAGGCTATCACCAGCAGCAAGCGAGCTGCTATCTTCAACTCCAACTCTCCTCTTAGACCTCGTAGACTTTTTGTTTTTTTTCAGTTCCCTCTTAGACTTGAGTTTTTGCATCTTCTCCTTCGCGTTTTTGGGAGAAGCGGAAGAAGCTTTGTAGATTACCCAATACTGTGAGATTTCTCCCGTTAACTTGAGAAGAGAGAGTGATATCACCAGGAACCGAGTTGCTATCTTCAACTCCAACTCTCCTCTTAGACTTCTTAGACTTCTTGTTTTTTTTCAGTTCTCTCTTAGACTTAAGTTTTTGCATCTTCTCCTTCGCGTTTTGGGGAGGAGCGGAAGAAGCTTTGTAGATCACCCAATACTGTGAGATTTCTCCCGTTAACTTGAGGAGAGAGAGTGCTAACATGAAAGAACTTGTATAGAAGACATTTGCTGCATTAGAGTCAATACCATCCTTTGAGGTATAGTCCTGAGCCGTAAAATATAATCCAATAAGGAAACCAACATAAATTGTCCATAGGAATAGAGTCATGATCGGAGCGAAGACGAGGGAGATTGGAATCTCAAGAATAGAATCAATGATGATCATCGTATCGGTCCATTCGTACATCGTCTCAACAATAGAACCGTCCCCCACCTTCTTGTTGAATTTGAAGATCGCGTGAATCCATACAAAGATGGATGATACAACGCCATATGTAATGGCAAGAATAGCAGCCACTATAATTCCTGTTGACATGATACTCTTCGTCTTTAGTCCTGAAATGATACCCTCCGTATTGCTACAGGAGTAGAGGTCAGCGACCGAGGTTGCGTCTGTATGAGTTCCATTTGAATTTTCAACGATGCTTTTGATTTCTTCAAAAGTGGGAGGTTCACATCTTATGTATTGAAATACGAGAAGAACGACGAGTAAGGTGTAATCAATGCCCTTTGTCACAACAGCTTTTGCTCTGGAATTGACAATGGAATTGACAATTGAATTTGTAACACTTTCCACAATTCCTTCTCCTACATCGGTTCCGATTTCTGTTCCGGTTGCAAACATTGTTTCGTGTACTTCGATAAAGCTTTGGTTTGGTGCTATTTTTATATTTTTGTGATTTGAGTTTGAAAGGGGACTCTCAACGCATCCGGTATACATTATTTGTTCAACGCATATGAAATATATATTTTTGTCGGAAAATTTCGCGTTGTGAAATTCAAAATTGAAATGGAGCACGTGCAATCTTCAGTAGTGCGACAAACTCAACTTCAACTTGCGATGATCCGATGCTGGCGCCTTCCTGCTTGTCTCGTGGTGTGTGTGTGGTGTGGGCACTGAAATTGTACATACTCTCGTACGACGATCCTTTAAGTGCTGTACATAGTGCAGCAATCAGCAATCCAAAGAAACGATTGTACAGTAAAAGCAGCGAGATAATTATCATCCATGAATCTGTTCAATCGCAGAGTAAAAACAAGTTCAGTGGTTCTGAAATACAACAAAATGTTGCGCGTGCTATCCACCGGCCGTACCAGGAGTACCTTCAGCACCATCAGTGGTTGTGGCGAGAGCAAACTAGCATCAATCTCTTCTTCGTTGTGTACCACGAGAAATTCTGCTATCAGTGCGGGTGGTTTTAGATCAATGACCATTTCTGGTAATTCTCGTAGCAGCAGCAAGATATCAATGATGCCCTCGTCCTTCCAAGTCATCCACCACGCCAATCAATCGCTCAATATCGTGTTTGGAGACCCGGTGGACAAGGAGGAAAATCATCTTCTTCGTCCCTTGATACTTTCACCAATATCCAAAGAAATACAGAACAAAGCAGAAACAATTCGCACGGGCAGTGCAAGTACTGAAAATGATTTTGTTCAGAGCGTCACATCAGAGATTGAGAAGCATTATGCAATTGAAAACTCGGAGCAATTTGTTGGTGGAATGGGTGAAAATGATGGCGGTGTCTGGATGGTGTCTGGTGGAACGGGAGATACACTGGATTACTGGGAAGTCATCAGAGGTGAGATCTGCAAATTCATTGTTTTTAACATGTATTGAACAATAGTCATCTCAATCTGATCCCTCTCGACATTTCTGAATAGAGATCATAAAGGAAGTGAAGGAAAATAGGCATGGTATTCCATTTGGATTGTATACTTCTGGACTAAGTAGTGCCCCTGAATCAATTTACAGCGAACTCAAAACCGAGATAGGCTTATCCTCAATTCAAGTGAGTCTTTTAAGTCACGCACCCGATAAGTATGCATCTCTTCGAAAAATGCAGGATATATCTCAGGCACAGAAAGATTTCGGTCAAGTTTGTAACTTCGTTGTAAATGCGGCAGAGAGTGGATTTCCGGTTGTCGCTGCTGTTGCCGGTGGGGAGCATGCAAAAGGTGCCAGTGAATTAGCGAAAGCGCTAGGAGCTGTGGATATTGTTGTGTACGATAATGTCGGGGTTGATTGAAGCATATCTGGGGATGCACACGCGAATGAGGCTGTTCGTGAAAAAAATAGTTTTTTTTTAAATCTCTTTGCGCTTGCTTCGACCGCAGCATTTTTTTTGAATTATAGTTTCAAAGCACGCCTGCTGATCGTCTGCAATGACCCCATCTAGTGACGCTTTTGAGGACGAATCAGATTGGATTCAAGTTGCCGATGAGAGTTTTGATTCATCGATATGCTGTCTTGAATCAATTTCTGTCTCCCGAAAACTTGACGATGCAAGCTTTCGAGCGACAAGCAATGGCTCGATTGTTTTTGATGCCCTCTCTCAACCAGTGCGGAGGGTAGGAACTCAAGATTCCTCCGAAGAAAGCGAAGATCAAAACAGATCACAACAATCGATTGAAGAGAGGTTTCAGGTGCTTGAAAAACTAGGAGAAGGAAGTTATGGTGTTGTCTTCAAAGCAAAAGATAGGAGAACGAACGAAATATTTGCAATTAAGAAGCTGCGTATTGATACAGAACCGTTGAGAAGAAGACACTTTGTGAATGAAATGCTGGCTCTGCGTGTACTACAAGAGGACGGCTCTAACCAAAACATTGTGAAATTCATTGATGCCTATTCTTGTCAAAGAGAGCAAGCAGTTGGGATAATTTTTGAATACATGGATGGAGGAAGCTTAGGTAACATTTTGGCAAAAAATGGTGCGATTGATGATGAAATCGTCCTGGCTTATATCTGCAGCGAATGCTTATCAGGGCTTAAATATATCCACAGTATGAACATGATCCACAGAGATATAAAGCCTGAAAATCTCTTGATCAATTCCAAGAGTCGCATCAAGCTATCCGACTTTGGTCTGGCGAAAATTATCAACAGGAAAATGAAGAAACGAGCATCTACATTTGTGGGCACCCTGAACTACATGGCTCCAGAGAGGTGCGTTTGAGTATAGAAATTATCCAATCTATTGTAGAATATGCTGCCTAACTCACCATAATTGATCATCAGAGCGAAAGGAGAAGAATATGACTTCAGCTCCGATATCTACAGCCTGGGTCTCACAATTTTATCCATTGCTCTTGATAAGCCAAAAGTACACATAAACCCGGGCTATTGGGATACACTATCTGAACATATTGAATGTAATTTCCTGAATCGATTAGTGGAAAAAGACGGAGGCTGGATCGTCGAGTTTCGTGATTTTGTATCTCAATGTTTACAGAGTGACTCGCGCAGACGAGCGGATGCAAATTCAATGCTTCAACACGATTTTGTTCAGAAATTTTCGGAAGAAGGCAAAGGAAGAATAGGGCCATACATTGATGCTACGAAAGTTAAAACAATATGATATCAATTCCTATTCTCGCATTACGCGTACGTAGTGTACGTTCTTCATCTCGTCACTACAAATTGAAATACTGTAGTGACGAACTTTGTCTAACTTCAAACTGGAGACTTTCTGCTGTTTCGGTCGGGGGGGTAAAAATAATAATGACCGGTTTTCTGAGGCGACGCGAAGGAGAAGCAAAGGACCAGGATTTACATTACGACCAAGATCCTAAAAGGCGACGATCAACACTCACACTCACCCATCTTCGCTTCACCACTGCTAATACATAACACTAATAACACTCACCACATCCAACTCTTATTTATTCTGTCCACGCCCGCACCATATACATATAACCTTCGTTACAGCATGGCATCTCAATTCGCGAAAGTTCTAGGACGCCCTTCATGGCAACAGACAATGTTACGTATTGCAGACCCCAAGAAATCAATTCCGTTCTACACGGAAACGATGGGAATGACCGTCATCGATACTCTGGACTTTCCCCAGTGGAGCTTCAAACTCTTTTTCCTCACCACACTGCCAGACGGCGAGAAGTATCCGCTGACTCCTGGGACCCAGGAAGCCCATGATTATATGTGGTCCATCGATGGAACGGCGCTGGAGCTTACGTACAATTATGGAACTGAAGAGGAATCTTTTAAGGGCTACCACGCAGGGAATCAGGAGAAGGATGGGTTTGGCCATGTTGCATTTAATACTGATGACGTGTATGCTGCTTGTCAAAAACTAGAGGAAGCTGGGGTCTCTTTCAAGAAGAAGCCGGATGAAGGAAGGTGAGTGTGTCCACTAGTGTACTGTACGGTATCAGTCAGTCAACCAGTTGTGAGCAGACATTTGTTTCAATATGACAACGAGAAATTGTTACATCGCAGACATTGCTTTGACGATGCAATCAAGTTTAGACCATCGCATTCATAATTTGCTTCCAATTCGCTCTAACTTGCAGTATACACGTACTTATTCTCGAAACCACAGAATGAAGGGCTTGGCATTCGCCTACGATCCCGATGGTTATTTCGGTAAGTTCAAATACAATGAACATTTCATCATGGACTTTGTGTATTATATGTCCAAACAGGCAGAACCACCACAGCTCACCGACAACACAATGTCTTTCAGTCGAGATTGTGAAACGAAACGAACCAAATAAAATCAAAAATTATTTCAACTTCTCTCAGACCATGATGCGCATCAAGGATCCCTCCAAAACTATACCCTTCTACGAAGCCATGGGAATGAAGGTCGTACGTGCCAAGAATTATGGTGACTTTAGTAATTACTTTTTGGCGTCTGCTTCCAATGCTGAGGATGGTGTGGATTATGATGGATTGTCTGATGAAGAGGCCAAAGCTAAGTTGGGTTCCATGTTTGGCCCCGTTTTAGAGTTGACGCATAATCATGGTACTGAGAATGATGATGATTTCAAGCATTATAATGGGAATGAAGAGGGACGACAGGGATTCGGACATATTGGTTTTCTTGTAGATGATGTTTATGAAGCATGTGACGGCATTCGTAAGATGGGTTATGGGTTCAAAAAGGTAAGGGGAGTGATTTGTTTTATTGGTGATATCTTTTTGTAATGTGATTTGTGATTGAAGAAGTGTTTTTTTGACATTTTGCATTGCGAATCTGTCCAATCTATTCTGATAGGAGCCCGATGGTGGGTCCATGAAGGGCTTGGCATTCGCCTACGATCCTGATGGTTATGCAAGTAAGTTCATATTTGAATGTTTTTTTATTAAAAGCGAATACAACACCAGAAACATTGCTCAACGACAAAACTACAATATCTTTCAGTTGAGATTATCAAGCGCGGAGGTATCGATTTTGGAGACAAGAAGGTCGAGTGATTCAAGAAGCCTTCGAAGTATTCAGGACCATGATGCGCGACCAATTCTTAGTATTCGGAACGAAAATGCCAGTATACGTACTCGGTACATTGCAAACATAATACGTTAATAATAGCTTTACGTGGTGGTGTAGCTTCGCTTAATTTTTATGAACCTCGAGAGAATTTGTATGTATTCGACTCCTCTACAGAGATTCAATCGACATCTATGCTAACTTAGCCCTGCCCATTTGATCCCGTGCATTTACCATTTTCCCTTCATCAGCCAGCTATCGTCCAAACCAGCTGCTATTGCAAAAATTCAAAATGGAACAAACAGCACTCAAAATACAACTGACATTCTATTAGTTTTGGAGAATAGAAGGGTTGGAGGTAAAAGGAGGCTAGAAAAAAAGAACAAGACCAGGGATTCCAACGTGGTCCCCCACCTTAGTACTAACCTGGCCAGGTCATGCTTAACTTTGCTGAGCAGACGGGAAGCGGTGCCGTCGTCACTGCATAGCAACTCAACATTTAATATCCAGCACGTTTTACTTACATTGCGATCAACTACCGACGCGACCAACAACGTTTAAATTAAACTACCAATCCATAACGGTATCTCTCTTGTTCAGGTACACCCACAATCGACTGGTCTTTACAACACCATTGAAATATATCTCTTCAATTCATAAAAGGTGAGGCGTCCGGGTTTTGGTTTTATGTTGATGCAATCCATGATTTTCGGGACAAATATTATGCATATTATTGTCGGTCGTTTCTGCAATCAAATCATGATTTTTGTCAACTCGTCAACGATATGAATTACATTGTCTTCTTGCTGTAATAGAAATTTATTGATTCTTATTCTCACTCACTCACTCTATCTCTCCCTCTTTTTACCCCCCATTTGCAACAGGAAATAAACACATACAGTACGTGTAGTAGTAACAATCAGGTAACAAATCACAATGTCATTCAAAGAAACTCTCGCATTATTGGCGTTTGCATTGATAATCCCAATCGTGGTCATGACCATCCAATACATTTCGGAACATCGAGAACGATCAAAGATTTACACTGCTGGTATGGAAGCTCGTCGACTGAACGGTTTCATTCCGTACCTAAACACTACGATTCGCGATGACTTCCTCCAAGAAACAGAAACGGAATCAGACCTTGTTCTTCTCGATAGACTGCAGGACAAACTGCTCTGGGAAGAATGCGATCGGGGAGAAAGTAAATGGTGGGATGGCGCAAGTGATCCTAAGAATGTATGGGAGGTCATTTCGAAACGCATATGGGAGGGACGACCTGAGTTTGGGAAAGCGGCTGGATTTGAATATTGGTGCAATATCATGTCAGATGGCGTGTCCCTTGATTGGCATGTGGATAAAGATGAAGAGGAGTTGCAGAATACAGGGGATTTGATGATGCCGATCATGGGTGCTGTGTATTATGGATTCAATCATGATGGGCAGTATAGTGGTGGTCAATTGCATACGGTAGATGCTGAATGGTACGAAGACCCTCTTGAATTTGATTTTTCTAGGAAAAGGCATGATGAGGTTATGTCGATAGATGCTCATTTCAATAGATTGGTTATCTTCAATGCCTCTTTGTGGCATCGGGTCACGGACGTTCATGGAGGTCTGCGATATACTTTTGCTGTAAATGCATTGACACATGTTCCTTTTGCTGCTAGAGAGGCAGAATTATAAACTTGGTATTGAATATGGTGTTGGCGTGTACTCTTACCTTTGTGGTCCCATGCAATACCGTGTATACAATGTGGTGAACTCGACGGCTTTTCTTATTGAGACAATACTGCTGCTAATAATGTTGATGCTGGAGCCTTGTTGTTTTGGTATCTTTATGAGAGAATTTCATCATGCGTTGCAACGGAAACGGTCACCACACGCGATCTTCGGGTAAACAAACATTTACCGTACAGTAGCAGGTCCGGTACAGTCGCCTTCCTTTTGAATTTGGTGCCTTTACTGAAGTCAACGATAAAGCAATCACGTCGTCTGAATTTATCGGTATTGTTCAACTGCAGGATATGATGTTAAAAGTCTTGAATATGTTGTGAGAGTGTATAGAATTGGTTTTAGGGTTCCAGTTGCAGATCATCGAAAGAACCATGGACATGGATTTTGCATCCATCCGTATGCAATATTATCTGTTCGAAAACGCAGAGTTCTGAATGAAATGTGTTTTGCATTTAGTCACACCGCTAGATGCGACATGGAGGTTATTATTAATCTATTTTTACTAACACCACCTTACCAGAAGATTTTTATAATGCATCTCAAATCATTTTTGCTTTCTTTTTTTATTCTCCTCCCTAAATTCTTCGCATAGAAAGTTTGCCCGTGACTTGTTTGTTGGTTTGCTGAGCATTTCGCACAGTAAATCGTAAATTGAACTTCAGCACAGACAAACAAACTGAAAATAGCACACATAAACTTAGTTATTACCATACCAGAGGAGCCGGGAGCCGAGCAGGCAGTATCATACAATACCAGCGGGTACTTCATCTCTCATTCTCTTCGGTATTGATTGAGGAACACAAGTAAAATTGAGCCCATGCTCCCGTTAATTATATTAGTCGTCCCACCATCTGTAGCAGGTGGAGGCTATGCTTGCTGGTATCTCGGGCAGCAGACTGCGCTTTCGCTTTTTCAATCGTCCAAAATACGAATCGATGCTGGTAATGGTAATGGTAATGGTAATAATACACGTAGTAGTACTACTTCCACCGTTCCATCCCAGCAGTCGACAGGGAGTTATATTGCTGGCCTAGCGACGCTTGGTGGCATGTACGGTCTTCAGAGCTCGCAATTTCATCGTCTGGAGGACACGCCCAAACCCAACTCACATACACAAACACAGATGGGGCACACAAAAAGGACGAGTGCGGCTGAGAAAAGTCGTACGGCATATGTCCCACCGCACAAACAAGCCCAATCGCATCAATTCCAGCCGCCCAAGTCAATGGCTGAAGCTTTTCAACGCATGGGACGACCGGTCTTGATGCGGGCTGGTGCTGGGGGTATTGCTTTCTTTTGCAGTGGGATAGTTCAAACTTTGGTCACGACTCGGAAAGAATGAGAGGACTACATGTACATGATATTTGATGTTACATGACGGAACTAATTATCTATGCTGACAACAATGAATGCTTCAGAGAGTATTTTGTAGATTGAAGAAACAAGCACTTGGTGATGATTTCCATTCTCGTGATGTTATGATGAATCTTCTTGAACTTTGGCATACATACTAGGGTATACAGTACAGTACGTGTAGTTGGCACAATTTTCACTCAATGGCACAACGAAAAACGGCTGAACTCGTCAACAAAGCATAGAATCAAACAATAGATGATTGATGTACCATGTACTGACCTAATGACATTCAGTGGTTCATTGCAATGAAATATTTGATGGCGGCGATGTATAAGTTGTTTCTGGTCATAGTCGTTGCTGCGTCGATAGTACTAGAAAAACACGCATAGCTCATGCAGCAAACCAATCATTGAAAGAAACAACGGTGAGAACTTCAACGACATATCCCCAGGTACTATCGCAGAAATGGATTGAACGAACTGATTGATACTTTGAAAAGAAGACATGACACAATAATCTTAGAAATTTCGTAGACAACAGCTTCCGGAGAGTATTGAGTATGTTGTGATCCAAGAACCCCAAACTTATAATTTTCGGGCATTAAAATCAATCACTGTTTTTTCTTCTTCTGCGACGTGTCTCCTTCAGAATAAATGGTTCGGTTGTATTCAGCACTCGCCGTGGTACGTGTTTTTAGTGGGTTCGCTCGCTTTTTCTAGTTTTGTGTTCGTGTATGTAGGCAACGTACGAGTTGTTCATTGCAATGAAATATTTGGACGGCGGCGATGCATTCAAGCAAGTATGTTGGTCATTCTGGTCAAAATCGCTGCTTCGTCGATACTAGTTACAAGCAATATTTCTGATGTAGCGCTTGCAGCGAAAGAAACAACGGGTGACAACTACAGTACAACGAGGACGCAATATCTCAGAAATGGATTGAACGA
>Ga0115005_10005078_pt1 | contig 10416 bp, 8 predicted proteins | sample ArcOceMetagenome_FD_87163 | JGI IMG/M metagenome (GOLD analysis project Ga0115005, IMG submission 87163) | Marine eukaryotic phytoplankton communities from Arctic Ocean - Arctic Ocean - Greenland ARC118M Metagenome | ecosystem: Environmental > Aquatic > Marine > Oceanic | place: Arctic Ocean...
CAGGGTAGATTCGTGCCACCAGGGGTCAGCGGCAAACAGATGCCGACCCAGGGCAACCAGTACGACCATCAGCAAGACCCCACGCAGGGCGCCGAACACCATACCCATCAATCGATCTGTACTACTCAGGCCGGTGACGCGGATCAGCTCACCGAGCAAATGGTTGATGAGGGCTCCCACCGCCAACGTCAAGGCGAACAGGCTGCCGAAAGCGACAGCGGCCCGCAGGCTGGGGGTGGAGATCTGCTCCTGGAGAAGGAGATCCAGGGCCGGGCTGAACAGGCGCGCGATAATAAAGGCCGCTACCCATGTGAGCAACGAAAAGGCTTCGCGGGTAAATCCACGGCGCACACTCAGAAGAGCGGAGACTACGATAACAAACAGAATGATGCCGTCTGCCAGATTCATGTAAAGCGTGCTCTCGCCGGCGGGTTAGGGCTGAAAAAGGGCAATGCCGGACCAGGAAAAGGCAGACATGGCACCCTGTAAATACAGACGGCGCAGTTTATCAGAGGCGAACCCGCTTGCCCATGCATGCCCGGTTTTCCCACTGCACGAAACAGGGACACAACCACACGGGCTGCCATCCGTCAGGGTACGTAAATCCGCACCAGCCCCTTAAGCTTGAAACGCTCGTCGTCGGCCAGCTTCTGCCGGGTGGATTCAGCATCGTCTTTGCGAATTTCCGGCCCGACCATCACCCGATGCACCACTTTCCCTTCATGGCTGTCGGTCTGTATGTATGCCCGATAGCCTGCGGCCTTGAGTTTATCGACCATGCCGCTGGCATTATCCGCATCGGAATAACTGCCCGTCTGGACCACAAAACCGGCCAGCACAGGGCCATCGGCGGGATCGACCTGCGGCGGCGTCACAGGATTTTCCGGCGGAGGTACTGGCGCATCGTCCTCCACTGGCGCGACCGGTTCCGGCTGTTGCGGAACGGTTTGCGTGTCCTCGTCGCCATCTTGGTCACCGAGCTGTTGCTCAGCAGCGTCCTGAATCGCCTCACGATCAGCCTCGATACGCTCGTCCGCTGTGTCCAGACGCTCCTGCGGCACTACGGGTTCAACCAGTACGGTTTTGTGTTCCGGCGGCTCGGGAATACGCATATCCAACGCATTGCGCACCTGCTCAGGGGTACGGAACAGGAACGGTGCCAGTGCGCCGGCCAGAATCAGTAACAGTACAATACCCACAATGCGCTGACGCGCTCGATTATCCACCGGTTTCTCCATTCAGCATTCACTAGCGCTGCCGTTACTGCGCCTGTTCCCGAGCTTCTGCCACGGTATAAAAGGAACCAAAGACGACCACCTGATCTTCACCACCAGCCGCATCCATCGCGGCGCAAGCGGCCGCCGCCACACTGGCATACTCCTGGTACTGCGCCGTGTCAGGCAGCCCCTCTCGCAGTCTTGCCGTCGGTGCCGCACGGGGAATCTGCGGTGCGGCCAGATACCATCGGGCAGCCATGCCGTCGAATAGCCCAATCACTGCATCAACGGGTTTATCGGCCATCATACCGAACACCAGATGCCGGGTCCCGGCACAGGCCGGAAGCTGCTGCAGAAAACGCTGTACCGCCGGCAGATTGTGGCCCACATCAAACCAACAGGATACCCCGCCGATATGCTGCTGCTCGCAACGCCCAAACAAGCCCAGTTCAGCCACCGCCGCCACATCCGCATCGCCGCACTCTACACCCGCCAGAGATAACGCCTGGCAGGCCGTGGCCAGATTGTCTGCCCCCAGACGCACCTGCGCGGGCAAACGCAACTGTCGGTCACCTGACAAAACCAGCGCCTCGTCCTGGACATGAAAATCCCGGCCGGCAAACACCGGTCTCGCACCCAGCGTTGCGACCAGCGAAACAAGGTTGTCTGGCCAGTTCATTTCGCCAAACACCAGCGGCTTGTCCACCCGGCCAATGCCACACTTCTCGGCAGCGATGGCCTCGCGGGTATCGCCCAGCCAGTCCTGGTGATCAAGTCCTACGGACGTCACTACAGACACGTCGGGTTCCACAATATTCACCGCATCCAATCGGCCACCCAGCCCCACTTCCAGCAGTATCAGATCCGCCTCGCTGGCCTTGAATAACCAGAGCGCAGCCAGCGTAGTGAATTCAAAATAGGTAAGCGGCACCTGGCCCCTCGCCTGCTCCACCTGGGCAAACGCGGCACATAACTGCGCATCACTGGCAAGACCTTCAGGCAGGCGGACCCGCTCGTTGAACACGTGAAGATGGGGAGAGGTATACAAACAGACCTTGCGGCCCTGGCGTTCAGCCAAGGCCGTCATCAGTCGCAGCGTAGAGCCCTTGCCATTGGTACCGGCAACGGTAATCACAGGAACAGAGAAATGCGCCACCGCCAGGCGGGCAGCAACGCCATGGAGCCGATCCAGGCCCAGTTCAATCTCTGCCGGGTGCATGGCCTCGATGCGGCGCAGCCACCCGGCCAAGGAATCAGGCAAGGAAGTATCAGTCATTCAGCGCCAGTGGCGACCAGCCCATCATGTTGGCCAGCAATCGGTGAAGGGTGTCACGCATATCATGCCGGGACACGATCATGTCGATGGCGCCATGATCCAGCAGGAATTCGCTACGCTGGAAGCCTTCCGGCAATTTCTGGCGGACGGTCTGCTCGATCACACGAGGGCCAGCAAAACCGATCAAGGCATTGGGCTCTGCCACATTGACATCCCCCAGCATGCCAGTGATGCAGAAACGCCACCATAAACCGGATCCGTCAGCACGGAAATAAACGGCAAACCGGCCTGGCGCATCTTCTCCAGCGCGGCACTGGTTTTTGCCATCTGCATGAGCGAGAACAGGGCTTCCTGCATACGCGCCCCGCCACTAGCCGCGAAACACACCAGAGGTAGTTTCTGCTCCAGGCAGACATTCACAGCACGAACAAAACGCTCCCCCACCACGGACCCCATAGAGCCGCCCATGAAATTAAACTCAAAGGCACAGGCCACCAGCGGTTCGCCATGTAACGCCCCTTTCAGCACCACCAAGGCATCTTTTTCATCGGTGGTTTTTTGGGCTGCCACCAAACGGTCCTTGTACTTCTTCGAGTCCTTGAACTTGAGACGATCCACCGGCGCCAGCTCAGCACCAATTTCCGTCTGAGCACCTTCATCGAGAAACAGCCTCAGGCGTCGACGGGCATCAATACGCAAATGGTGATCGCACTTGGGACACACATCCATGTTGCGATCCAGTTCCGGCCGATAGACCACCCCTTCGCAACGCGGGCACTTTCGCCACAACCCTTCAGGAATATTATTGCGCCGACTTTCCTGGGGGCGACGTACGGCGGGGAGGATTTTCTCCAGCCAGTTGCTATTGCTCATGCAAAGGTCCCGTTATTGATCCATGGCGTTACGCATAGCGCTGAGAATACCGCCAACCGCGTCGTTAATCGCGTCCGGGGTATCCTTGTTTTCAGCAATTTGATTCACCAGGGCACTGCCGACGACCACACCATCGGCTACCCGGCTCACCGCCTGCGCAGATTCAGCGTCTTTGATACCAAAGCCGACACCAATGGGCAATTGAGCAAGGTTGCGAATTGTTTCAACCCGGCTCGCCACTTCATCCACGTTGAGGGTTGCGGAGCCGGTGACGCCCTTCAGAGAAACGTAATAGAGATAGCCTGAGCCGGCTTTGCCAATCAGCTTGATACGGGCATCCGAGGTAGTGGGCGCGACCAGGAAAATCATGTCCAGGCCCTGGGCATCCATTACCGGTTTCACTTCCAGTGCTTCTTCCGGCGGCAAATCCACCAGCAACACCCCATCCACACCGGCATCCGCTGCGGCTTTGGCAAAGGCCTCGTAGCCCATGACTTCCACCGGGTTCAGGTAACCCATCAGGACCACAGGGGTATCCGTATTGGTTTCGCGGAATGCCTTCACCATGCCGAGAATATCGCGGGTGGAAGTGTTGTGCGCCAGTGCGCGCTCACAGGCCAGCTGGATCACTGGCCCGTCTGCCATGGGGTCGGAAAACGGCACGCCCAATTCAATGATATCCGCGCCAGCGTCTACCATGGCGTGCATCAGCGGCACCGTCACTTCTTTTACCGGATCACCCGCGGTTACAAAAGGAATCAGGGCCTTGCGGTTCTGACCGGCGAGGCGCTGGAAGCAACTTTCAATACGACGCATTTCTGCTCCTTAAAACAGGTAGTGGAAAAGCCCCGCGGGGCCTTTCCAGATTGCAGCCATGGCGCTGGGCAATGGCAACAACCTCACTAATAAGCCAGCCGGCAATCACAGAATCAGACATCGATCCCGTCGATGGCAGCTACGGTCAGAATATCCTTGTCCCCCCGCCCGGAGAGATTCACCACGATGTTCTGGTCCGGCGACATGGTAGGTGCCAACTTGCGGGCGTAGGCCAAGGCATGGGCCGATTCCAGCGCGGGCATGATGCCTTCCACCAGGGTCAACTCACGAAATGCCGAGAGCGCCTCCTGATCATCCGCGGCCACATATTTCACCCGGCCCAGATCTTTCAGCCAGGAATGCTCAGGCCCCACACCGGGGTAATCCAGGCCGGCTGATACCGAGTGCGTCTCGATAATCTGACCATTGTCGTCTTCCATCAGGTAGGTACGATTGCCGTGCAGGACCCCGGGGCGGCCCGCATTGAGCGGTGCGGCATGGCGACCGGTTTCAATACCGTCGCCCGCCGCTTCCACGCCATACATGGCCACATCGTCATCGTTAAGGAACGGATGGAACAGGCCAATGGCGTTGGAGCCACCGCCCACGCAGGCCACCAGGGCATCCGGCAGCTGCCCCGCCTGCTTGAGGCTCTGCTCGCGGGCTTCACGACCGATAATGCACTGGAAATCACGCACCAGCTGCGGATAAGGATGCGGGCCAGCAACCGTGCCGATGATGTAGAAGGTGTCATCCACGTTGGTAACCCAGTCACGCATGGCTTCGTTCATGGCGTCTTTCAGTGTCCGCGAACCCGAGGTCACCGGAATCACTTCTGCACCCAGCAGCTTCATCCGATAGACGTTGAGCTTTTGACGCTCCACGTCTTCAGCCCCCATGTAGACCTGACACGTCAGGCCCAGGCGAGCCGCAACAGTGGCGGTAGCTACACCGTGCTGGCCAGCCCCAGTTTCCGCGATGACCCGAGGTTTGCCCATGTGCTTGGCCAGCAGCGCCTGACCGATGGTGTTATTCACCTTGTGCGCGCCGGTATGGTTGAGATCCTCACGCTTGAGCCAGATTTTTGCGCCACCGAGCTGCTTCGACCATCGCTCCGCCAGATACAGCGGAGACGGGCGGCCAACATAATGGGCCAGGTCGTAGTCGAAATCCGCGCGGAACTGCGGATCGTCCTTGAGACGCGCATACATGGCCGTCAGTTCGTCCAAAGCCCCCATCAGGGTCTCGGAAACGAAGCTGCCACCAAACTGGCCAAAGTGGCCACGCGCGTCAGGAAAAGCAGAAAAATCAGGGCGTTCAGACACCAGCTACTCCTCGTGTTTTGACACTATTGATAAAGGCGCGAATGGCGGAGGCATCCTTAATGCCGCCGCTGCGACGACCCTGAACATTCTTCTGCTCAACGCCACCACTGACATCCACCGCCCATGGCCGAACCTGTGTCACGGCTTCCGCCACATTTTCCGGGTGCAGGCCACCAGCCAGCACCACGGGCAAGGGCAGGTCCTTCGGAACCCTGCCCCAGTTGAAAACTTCGCCGGTGCCGCCTGGCAGCCCCGGCACATAGCTATCGACCAGTAACCCCGACGCGTTGTGGTACACCTGCGCGTACTCATGCAAGTCCACATCGTCCTTCATCCGTACCGCCTTGATCCAGGGGCGCCCGAAACTATCACAGTATTGCGGGTCTTCATTACCATGGAACTGCAGCACATCCACCGGCACGGCGGTCAGCACCCGGTTGATCTGGTCACGGGGGGCATCCACAAACAGCGCCACCGTGGTAACAAACGGGGGCAGGCTGGCGCAGATCTGCGCCGCGCGGGCCTCAGTCACTACGCGGGGGCTGGGCCCATAGAAAACCAGACCAATTGCATCGGCACCGGACTTCGCCGCCGCCAAGGCATCTTCAATTCGGGTAATACCGCAGATTTTGACCCGGGGTATGGTCATGGGTTCTCCAGTGTAACAAAAACCAGGGGTTTTAGCGTGGGGCATGAGGCGTGCCGCATATCGCAATTAATCATTATGCCTGAAGGTCATCCGGTAACCACAGTGGTCCCAAAGCATCTTGAGGCAGCGCAAAATGGTCAGGATATTCGATTTCCACCAGGTACAAGCCAAATGGCGGTGCTGTGGCAGCGCCTTTCCGGCGATCACGCCCCTCCAGCACCTCCCTGGCCCAGGTGGCGGGTTTCTTTCCCGCCCCCACGCTCATCAGCACCCCGGCTATATTACGCACCATATGCATCAAGAACGCGTTAGCGTGTGCCTCAAGTACCAACACCTTGCCGTGCTCATAGAGTGTCAGGCTGTGCATCGTCTTCAATGGTGATTTCGCCTGGCAGTGCACGCTTCGGTAGGCAGTGAAGTCATGCTCACCGACCAGATATGCAGCCGCTTCACGCATGGCGGCCACATCCAGCGGTCGATAATTCCAGGTCACATGGTTGCGATACAGGGCCGGCGGGCGGGCATGGTTGTAGATGACATAACGATAACGGCGACTCACTGCAGAAAAGCGCGCATGAAAGGCATCATCCACCGGCGTTGCCCACCGCACGGTCACGTCTCGCGGCAGATTGGTATTGGCCCCCATGATCCAGCTTTTCATTTCACGGGGGGCCGCTGAGTCAAAATGAACCACCTGACCGGTACCGTGTACGCCCGCATCCGTTCGCCCCGCACAGACAACGGCCACTGGGTGGTTGGCCACTTTGGATAACGCCGCTTCCAGGCATTCCTGCACCGTGCGCACACCGGGTTGCTGCGTCTGCCAACCACGAAAGTCGGTGCCATCGTACTCAATACCCAGCGCAATACGTGTCATGGAACCCTCGGAGATGAGTTGAGTGACGCGTTGAACATTCAACGCAGGAACGCGATCTGAACCTCAGGCGGGCGGGAACACCCTTCGCTATTCCAGAGCCCCTCGCGTTACCGCTTTTCACTTTCGACTAAAACAAAAAAAGGGGCGATACCATAAGGCATCGCCCCCTTTTTGCCTAGCGAGGGAGAGTTTAACCCACCTGACTAAGCAGCTCTCGGGCTTCGGACTGTTGCTGGTCATTACCCTCAGAAATCACTTCGTTGAGGATATCCTTGGCTCCTTCGTTATCGCCCATATCGATATAGGCTTTGGCCAGGTCCAGCTTGGTCGCGTTCTCGTCGGTTTCACCCAGGAAGTCGAAGTCATCTTCATCAGCCAGCACATCAGCGCTGGATCGAGCCGGCGTCTCATCCACCGGAGCGGCGGGCGCAACAGTCGGTTCGATGGACACAGTCTCCTCCTGCGGCTGCCCATCGCTGACGTCAGCGTCGGCAGCTTCAGGGGCATCGAAAGACAGGGTCTGGTCGTCATCCAGATTCAGCTCGTCATCACCCAGAAGATCTTCCAGGGAGCCGTCATCTGCGGCGGCCACTTCGTCCGCGTCGATCTGTGTGTGTGCCACCGGCGCAGCCTCTTCCAACGGTGCGTCCAGATCCAGCGCGGTGATATTGTCCAGTGACTCTTCTGCCTGGGTGCTACCACTCAGGGACTTCTCGGCTTCGTCCAGCTCCAGATCGATATCCAGGTCTGACAGGGTATCGTCATCTGACGACTGCGGTGCGCTGCCCGTTTCATCAGACAGGTCCAGATCATCCAGCGACAGATCCAGCTCTTCGTCTGCTGCCGGCTCGGCAGACAGATCATCGAACTCTGCATTCATGTCATCCAGATTCAGCTCACCGAATTCGGTGTCATCTTGCAGAGTCGCACTGCCCACATCATCCAGTTCCAACAGCGAATCAGCAGACATTGACTGCTTGTCTGCGTCAGACATTTCCGGTTCTTTTACCGCGTCATCTTCGCTGTCGAAATCCAGGCTGAAATCATCATCCTGCGCATTAGCAGAAGAAGACGATGTTTCGCTGTCCGCATTCAGCATGACGGTAGCGTCTTCGTTTTCTGCCTCGGCAGAATCCAGCTCAAAATCGAAATCCGCCAACTCGTCCGTGCTTTCCGTTTCCGGTTCCAGAGACGGCGCTTCCGCCTCAATGGTCGGCGCGCTGTCAGACCCATTCCCAAGATCAGAAGACAGGCCCATCTCCAGATCATCCAGAGACAGTTCGTCATCATCCTGGGCCGCTGCCGGCGCTGCCGCACCACCCAAACGGGCAATGGCCGCATCCACATCGGCACCGGTGCCGGCGTAGGTGGTTGCCTGCTGCTGGAATGCCGCGTCGTCACCCATTTCTTTCAGCAGTTCCAGCAGACGCACTTTCAGGTCTGCCCGCTCTGGTGATTTATTAATTTCATTGCGCAGGAAGTCAACCGCTTGCGGATAGCGGCCGTAGGCCACATACACTTCCACATCTTCCAGCGGATCCTGGCTACCGCCCTGGCCTTGTACCGGGGCCGCATCGTCAGCGTTATCATCAACGGCAGCAACGGTCGGTGCGCTATCATCGTCCAGATTCAGGCCAAATTCATCGTCCTGCTGGTCGTCAACATCATCAAACAGCGGACCATCCAGATCTTCATTGTCATTTTTCTTCTTGCCGCGCAGCAGCAGGGCAATCAGCAGCAAAATGGCCAGCAAGCCCAGCGCAATGTACAGCAGGTTTTCCATGATAAGATCGACAATGCCGCCACTCTGGGCAACCGGCGGCTGTGCAGGCGCCACTGGCTCAGGCTTGGACACCGGCTCTACCGGTTTAACCGCACTGTCCGCCTCAGCCTCTTTGTCACCGGCACTGTCAGCCGCACTCTGTGGACCTTCGGCATCAGCGGCATCGGTTACACCACTCTGCTCCGCTGCTTGTTCGCCGGAGCCTTCCAGAACAGCAACGTCATCGTCAGCGGTCTGCTCGCCGTCTTCCTGAGCGGAATCAGCAGCGGCGATAGACTCATTCGCCTCATCATCACCCGCCGCATCGTCAGCGTCCGCAGAGAGCGCCGGCTCAGCGGGCTCTTCCATCAACGGGTCATTGTCCGGGGAGGCCACGCCCTGCTCTTCGCGCAATTGGCGCAGTTCTTCCTGCAACTGGGTAATCTGGTCATTACGCAGCTTCAACAGCTCTTCGCTGGTGGAGTTCTGCGCTTCCAGATCGCTCAGCCGGGATTTCAGTTCGGAATTTTCACGGTCCAGACGATCCAGGCTTTCATCGCGAATCGCCAGCTCGTTCTCGAGCACCGCGGTATTCGCGTTACCTTGCTCGTCAGAACCCGTGCTGTCGCCATCATCCACACCGGCAGTGGATTCCGGAGCCACCAGCTTCACTTCACCACGGGTTGGTGCCTCAGCCTCATCATCGCTGTCAGCCACCTGGCGGGAGCCATCAATCTGGGCGCGCTGTGGGGTTTGGATGCCACGCTTTTCCAGCATGTCACGCCATTGGCGGTTCTGGTCTGCCACTTCCACAATAGCGGAACGGGTGGAGATGTTACGCACTTCCTGCTCGTTAGGAATACGCAGAACCGTGCCTTCACGCACCAGGTTCACGTTGTTGTTGATGAAGGCATCAGGATTCATTTCCTGAATCGCCACCAGCATCTGTTGCACTGATACACTGTTTGAGGGGCGATTGTTCAGGGCAATCTGCCACATGGTGTCGCTGGAACGTACGGTATAACGGCTGCGGGGACCGCTATCGGCCACGGCCGGGGCAGACTGGACCTGCTGAGGTTCCGATTCGATGGCGGGCTCAGGGGTACTGTCGGGCTGGGGGGTTGGCGTTGCCGCAGGCGCGGGTGCCGGTGCGGGGGTCGGTTCGCTGCGCGTCACCGGCTGGGGCACACGACTGATGGTCGGCGCAGCGGTCACGGCGCTATCGGCAAAGCTGGGCGGGTCCAGCAATACCGTGTATTCACGCATCAATCGACCCGTGGGCCACAGGAATTCAACCAGGAAGTTCAGGTAAGGCTCACGCACCGGCTGGTCCGTAGAAATATGCAGCTGGGCTTTGTCGCCCTCCTGAAGTTCTACAGAAAATGCCAGTCGATTAAGGAAATAGCTGCGATCAACGCCAGCAGCATCGAACTCTGACTGGGGCGCCAGATTCACCAGAATTTCTTCTGCAGTCAGGTCGCCGACCTCGTGCAGAGAAACATCCATATCCAGGGGCTGGTTCAAATAGGAATTAAGCTGGTATTCCCCTACCCCCAATGCTGCCGCTACGCCAGGCGCCATCATCGCCACAGCTGTTAAGCCAAACCCAAGTTTTCGAAGC
>Ga0115005_10005080_pt1 | contig 10413 bp, 7 predicted proteins | sample ArcOceMetagenome_FD_87163 | JGI IMG/M metagenome (GOLD analysis project Ga0115005, IMG submission 87163) | Marine eukaryotic phytoplankton communities from Arctic Ocean - Arctic Ocean - Greenland ARC118M Metagenome | ecosystem: Environmental > Aquatic > Marine > Oceanic | place: Arctic Ocean...
AACTTGCGAGTTTTTCTTCGCATCATTCCTTTGCTCGAACTTACCCACATTATTTCCTTCGATTTTTTATTTTTATGGAGATGACTGAGGACTGAGACATCAAAAAATGAGAACGCTCCAAACTCAAAGGTACAGTAAATACATATCATACGATTCATTCTTCTCGAATTTTATAAAAACTTCCGAAAATATCACTTCAACATTAATTAATCTGTGTTCCAGAATTGTCCAGTGTGTCCAGATTAGATGGAGATGAGTTCTCGTTTTGTTACTTGAATCAAGAGCTCTGACGTTTTGGGTGGATTGATTCTTCCCCTCGCTTGTCGCTTTGTCATCAGTAGGTCTACTAACTGTAAGAGTGATAGAAAAGGGAAAGAAAGGATGAGTGTACTGTATGGTGATCTGCAAGTTCAAAAAAATTGAAAATCACTTCTGTGCTGTGGATCAATGCCGATCTAACCGTCGATCTAACTTTAGTCACTAATCTAAAGTCGTTATACTTTGGGTGATAAGGCGCCTACACACGTAGCTTCCAACGTGGAAATGATAGTGTGAATAGTAAACATGGTATGAACTTTCCAGATGAAAGTGATATGCGGGGGCTTTAGAGGGTAATGCAGGGGTGTGGTTGGATTCTTCAAATGCTACAAATGGTGTTGTAGTTGTCGAGAACGAGTGATGTACGCATTTTGTACTAGAACCAGCGTAGACTACACACACGTATGTTCTTTATCGATTTATTTTATAAAATAATTTAAAAAAAATCAACTCTCCTTCGTTTTTTCCTTTTTCATCTTTTTCGCAAAGATGGACCCCAAAACTCAGAAACGACGATCGACGATGACGGTCCTTCAGCACCCGTTCCGTCAACAGCCAGAGATCCGATAGAAGCATAATAATTGCAGGCTCACTAGATCCGATAAGGTATGGAATGACTAAGACATTGCATTGTATAGCAGGTTCTATTACTGCAGGATGTTTTTCCACCGTGATCGGGCATCCTCTTGACACAATAAAAGTGCATCAACAAACAAAGCCACACTTATCGAGAGCAAGTTCCCTTCATGTGGCAAAAGGTTTAGCGAAAGGTGATGTCTTTAGGCTATTCAAAGGCATAGGACCTCCAATGGCAAATCAAATCATTATGAATTCAGTCATGTTTTCCGTCTTTCACAAAGTGAAGCATGTAGCAAATGATAGTCCACTACTGGACGAGAATTCATCTGCTTTATTCGCAGGATTATTTTCTGGTTTCGCGACCGCATGTCTGAGTACACCAACTGATTGGATCAAGATTCAAGCCCAACTTTCACTGGCCCAAGGAGGAGAACGGCCGCGTACACGTACAGATTTTTCATCTATTTTGAGGCGTGGTGTTTTGAAAGATGGCCGCTTTCAGATTATGAATGTTACTAGAACACTATATCGTGGACACGTCGCAAATCTAGGCAGAGAGGGAGTATTCACAATGGTTTATTTAGGTTTTTATGATAGAATTTCCAACATGGCCAAAGGTGGAAAGCACAACGAGGATAATCAGCCCCTTCACATGGGAACCGTCGTAATGATTAGTTCTTTGACGGGCGCATGCGCATGGATATGCAACTATCCATTTGATACAGTGAAAAGTGTCATGCAGGCAGGGTCGATGCAGGAAAAAATGACAACGAGGTCTGCAATTCAATCAATTTATAAATCGGGTGGCTTGAAAGCATTTTGGCGTGGCGTAGGATCGTCCACACTTCGAGCCATGTTAGTGACTTCTAGCCGAATGCTTGCTTATGAAAAAACGATACAGATACTAAGTTGAAAGCAGCCTTTTTGTCATCTTCTCGATCTCGGTTACGAGTAGTCTATCTTTTAAAAACCATTCGATTCATCAACATATTCATTTATGCGTGATCTCAGTGAAGATTTCTCGACATCGCCCAAAAATGCGCTATTTATGCTGTTATTCAAACTTTGCAAGATACATTTCTTTGTCAAGCCCATTTTCCCCACGGCAATTCGATATTGCCATGTGAGGCTTGTATCAAAGACTTTTTTGGAATGATTATTAGAGGGGTGAGCTCAACCAATTTGAATAGAGAAATATCGACCAAAATATAAACGTACCTGCAGGATCATCGCTATTGAGGCCAACGTTAAGCCCGTATCGTAGCATATCTACGGCTGGGGGTTTTTTCCAATCCTTGCCATTTTGTTCGTAACTCCAGCCTCCAGTTTCGTCGGATGATGTTGGGCAAACTTCAAAATGGACGTTCTTCATTCTCATCTCTTCCATGATATCTAAATCTGCCGCAATCCGGTATCCATGGCCGATGCGTGTTGCGCCATATTCCTTTACAGCTTTAATAACAAATGTGGAGTCCCCGACCTCCCCAGCATGGATGGTGATGTTAAGACGAAGTTCTTGTGCGCGCTGGAACGCTTCAAAGTGTGGATCGTACAAATGAGGAAACTCATTCTATTGGATAATGTGGTCAGCATTCTGTACGGTACGTGTAGATCATTTCCTCATAAATAAAATGGCAAGAACCTTTCATTACTCACTTTGTCAAAATGTTCTTCTCCTGCAGCTATATCGATTCCAACAACGGCACATGGTACATCTGCCTTTCTTTTATGAGCAAGCTCCACTACGTCGTTTGCCCAGTCAGGCCTCCAAGCAATACAACAGAGGATCTGATTCACAAAAACTCCAAATTCTTTCTCTCCTCGTCTCAATCCTCTCGTTACTGCATCGACTACGGGGGCAGGATCTACACACTCTTTCCCGCCCATTGTTGCCCCTTCTGCTAGAAAATGGGGTGAATATCTCACTTCACTATATATAACATTTTGCCGCGCCTGCCTCTTGACAAAATCAAATGCCAGCGTTTCTATAAGATCCAAGTTTCCTCTGACTATGGGGATGAACACCGTGAAACATGTTAACATTGAGTGAAGGGACCTTTTTCCTCTGCACGTACAGAGAGCGTGAAAATCCTCTTCGTTATCACAAGCTTCCACAGCAGACCTCACTAGAAATGTTGTTTGATCCCAGGGAAGAAATTCCTCTAGTGGCAGGGAGTTCATTTTCTCAGGATTCTTTTTCAAATGCGACAGAAGAATCGCTGGGTCAAAGGATCCATCCAAGTGGACGTGGAGCTCTACCTGTGGCGCGGCAACAATACATTCGGATGAGTATCAGCAGAAAGTTAATATCCAACCTCCATATTGGAACCGCGGGACCCTACTGTAGATGTGCTAAATTCGTTTACCGGTGCGTGTAAACAACACACGTTGGATAAAATCACAGCACTAACCTTTGGCAATCGCCGCAAGAACTGTTCCATATCCAAATTGTATAGCCATTTTTTATTCAATCTGATCACTTCATTGCATGATGAGTCATCGTTTGAATCCTCTTCATGTGGTGCGTAATGAAAATGAACTGTGGTATCGTTGGTGTCAAGAGTATTTGCTGGCATTTTCAGATTGCGTCAGAGCCAATTCTGTGCTTGTTATAAAGAATAGGTGGATGTTGCCTGGTACCGTACAGCTACACGTACTAGCTGGATGTTCCCTGGTATTCCCACTGTATTCCCGATGGGATGATCGTGTGTTCTAGCTAGAAAGAAAAGCTACTGTAAAATTCGAACAAGAAGCGTTCTTGATGATGTTCAATGTCGTGACAACAGGGGCTATTGTAGTTTTTGATTTGTCGGCTTCAAAGAAATCATTCACAAATTACACCAGCGCATCAAGCACTGCATCAAGCGTTGAAAAGAAAATTGTCAACAACCACATTTCCCACTGACACTCCGATCAAACTTCAAAGAATTGATTGCTTTGAGTATGAACACATAAAACGATTTCCATTACATTCGATTCGTTTGCAACATGAATCGATTATTGACACAACTAACTCCGAAGAACAAAAGGTTCTGCACTTCCACACTGACTTCAATCGCTCAATCGAATACCCGGGAAAATGACAATGACTGTGGGAACTCAACGCTTTTGAAAGCAAACAGCCAACGTCTTCTCTCAACCAAGGTCTCAACAATACCAAATTATCATGACCTTGACGAACAGCCAGAGATTACTTCGTGGCAACCTCAGCGTAACTCTGAGATTCAACGAGTTACTCAGAAAGCTCTTGTAAGTGCGAAGTAAAGCAGCGCGAGTATATATTACAAGTATATAATAATTCAAACAACCTGACATGACGTATTTTTTCACTGCCCTCTATGAATATCAGATTCACGAGCTGACACAGCAGCAAAATTCAACAATAAGCAAAGTGGTGCCTTGGTTTCTGGATAATATGCCGGTGAGTGAGAAAGCAAAAGGATAAGAACGTCAAATTGAAAATGCCTCCAACAGCATTTTTGATGCTTACACACCTATCATTTAGAGTTCTTATTTTAAGTCAGTTCCTGAGAACTTTCGCCTTGATCATATCAAGGCAATATCTGCCATTCAAGATGCAAATTTAGATCTCCACATGAATCTGGAAACGAAGCTTCCTGACGGCCAACTTGTTTTAACTTACATTAGGCCAGGAATGGCTGCTGGTAGACTTCTGAACCTAGTGGAACATTTGCCTTGGAATTTCAATGCTGATGATTACCTCCCTCTAAGTAGAGCCCAGGTCTTCACCAGCGAAGATGGAGAATTAAGCATCAGTATGTTTATCTTTGGAGAAGAAAAAGGGGGGCAAATCCTACTAGATTCCGAAAAGAGTGGAGGTCGAATCTTGGACTATGCTCAAGACATTCAAAACGGAGTCTTTGCTAATGATGAACGCGTACCGGCCTCATCTCCATTCTTTGAAAAAGATAATCTTATTGAATATTTCAAGAAATGTCCGGAGAATTACATTGTTCGGTCGGACCCAAGACGCTTCTTGAAACAGCGATGTTTGTACGAAAACGTAACCGGTACCGAGTGCATGGCAGTTTCTGTCGAAGTAAGTACACGTACCACAACGATCTCGAGCTTAGTTCAGCTTTTGCTTTTTGAGTTTTCAGATGAACTAACATGAAAACCACTCTTCGTGATTTGATAGAAATCAGTGATGGAGGGTGCTGCAGGAGATTACTGGATTGACATCGCAGTAGCGAATTCTCTCCCGCAGATTGCACTTGAAAATGCATCCATGGTGCTCTCTCAGCACAATCTCGATATTGTCCGCTCACATTTAGACAAGCTACCAGATGGAGAAAACGGCGATGTCTGTATGTTGAGGCTATTGGTATCTCCACTTGATACTCACCGCATATTGACGGACGAAATGTTTAAACCTATTATTCACGAGCTCAAGAGAACCAAGTGGCTCGATCCGTATGCAATGGATTTGGTTTTCAAGAGATATCCTTGGTTAGGAGTGACAAAAGGGGAAATAATCACTGGACTTTGTTCAATTCTTCATCCAATCATGTCCAGGAAAAACCAGTATGCCTTTAGCTTGAACAATATCTTCGACTTGGTTACAAAGGACCGCTACATTCAGCATGCATCATCAATTACAGACCTACTACTGGATCGATTTCATCCTGAGAATGCTTTAAGTGATGAGGACTTTGCAGCTAGAAAACAAGATTTAGTCAAGGTCATTTTGGACGATGTTGAGGATACTGTTGCAAAGGAATTGTTGCTAAAGATGATCAATGTGGTCGAACATACACTGAGGACAAATATTTATCTAGAAAATAGATACGCCCTTGGTCTTCGTCTAGATCCTAAAGCGATAGAAATATGCTATGATACCAAAGAAGAAAATCCCTATGGAATCATCTACTGTCATGGCAGGCGTTTCAACGCCTTCCATGTTAGGTTTAAAGACATCGCAAGAGGGGGGATGAGATTGGTAACACCTGCTAGCCCTGAACAGTTCTCATTAGAATCTGGGAGACAATATGATGAATGCTATTCATTGGCTTATGCTCAACAGCTCAAGAACAAAGATATTCCTGAAGGAGGGTCGAAGGCTGTTAATCTGATCAATTGTAACGGACTTACACCACAGGCCAAACAATTCGTTATGCGCAAAAGTGTGAAGGCTTTTACTAACACAATTCTTGATTTGGTTGTAGATACTGATGAGACAAGGGAGCGAGTTGTCGACCGCATTGGAAAGAAAGAAATTCTATATCTTGGTCCTGATGAGCAGGTGAGTAGTGCAATCTCACGCATCCTCTTTTTAACTTGATGTCACCCTTCCTCATAATTTTGTTTTCGTTGCAGATCACTGTTGAAGATATCAATTGGATAGTAAAACGCGCTGCTAAGAGACAATATTCAACACCAAATGCATTCATGTCTTCAAAACCACGAGCTGGCATAAACCACAAAGAATATGGAGTCACCTCCGAGGGTGTCAATTGTTATCTAGACGTTGCCCTCCGCAATGTTCTTTCAATTGATCCCAATGGTGAAAAGTTTACAGTCAAGATGACAGGTGGTCCAGATGGAGACGTCGCTGGTAACGAAATCAAAATTCTACTTCGCGAGTACGGAGAAAATGCAGTTATTGTCGGTATAGCTGATGGTTTTGGATCTGCTGAGGACCCTGAAGGTCTCGATCATGATGAAGTGAGTTGATCCTGAAAGCTAAAGTTATTTGGAGCAGTTCTTTTTATTATTTTCGATTGTTATTAACACATGATTTGTATCTCTCTAGCTTCTTCGTCTGGTGAATGAAAGTCTCAGTATTTCTGAATTTGATTCGAACAAGCTTGGTCCAGAAGGAGCACTACATACGGTAGACAACGAAGAGGGGATCAAGGCTAGAAACAGCATGCATAATAGATTGGTCGCAGATGCTTTCATACCAGCAGGAGGACGTCCGGGTACAATTGACATGAGCAACTACAAAAACTTCTTGCTTCCGGATGGAACGCCATCTTCAAAGTTGATTGTGGAGGGGGCAAATCTCTTTATCACAGGCGAGGCGCGCCAAGCTCTCTTTGATGAAGCAGGTGTTGTAATCATCAAAGATTCATCCGCTAATAAGTGCGGGGTTATCACCTCTTCATATGAAATTTGCGCATCAATGTTGCTCAGTGAAGACGAATTCTTCCGCAACAAAGACCAGATCGTCGATGAAGTTCTTGAGAAATTGCGAGGTCTTGCGAAGATGGAAGCAGAAGTCCTGTTTCGTGAGTTTGAAGTAGAGCCAGGTAAGTCAAGAGATTTTTGAAGTATTGGAATCAAGCTTTAGAATTATCTTATAACACGAACTTATCATTCCGTCTTGTCCACAACAGATGCTCTTCCAATAATTTCTCAGCGTGTTAGCAATTCAATAAATGCCGCAACAGACGCCATAGCTCACGAACTTGAAAACATCTCAGAAAAAGATTTGGAAGAACTGCTCCCACTCTTTCGAGACCACCTTCCAAAGACAATATCTGATATTGCATTTGATGATGTGCATGACAAGGTACCACCGCAGTATATTAAAAATGCTATAGCATCATGCCTCGCATCAAAGCTGGTTTATAAGGAAGGTTGCTCGTTCATTGATGGTCTACAAAGAGACAGGATTGCGAGGGTTGCGATTCAGTATATCTCGAAAGAGAAAGAAATGTCTACGTTGAAAAACGCGTTGCTCGACACCGAAATGGCGGATGAAGAGAGGAATTCTATCATTCAAATTCTTGAAGACGGTGGGGTACGCACAGCATTACAGATAAAGTCCTGTCGTCATGAATAAAGTATACGAAATGACAAAAGCATTGCAAGTGAAAGAATATTAATAAAGGCATTTTACTATATTATAAATAACTACACGTACACCATATACACACGTATGTGTAGTGTATTTTTTAAACTTCTAGCTTCGTGCACAAGGTTGAATCGAACAACTGGGCCGTCAAGCCCCCCCGGTTTTGAAGCCTGCGCCCATCATCATACAGGGTCATGCGCACAAAAGGGAATTTTCATTTTTGATTTCACCTGAAATAATTGAAGAATGAATACATTTTTTTGGGAGATTAGATCTGATACATCAATTCACAAGGCAACTGCAAACGTAGGTTTCTAGATATAACTTCAGGGTTAAAAAGCTCGAGTATTTTCGTACATCTTTATCGGTAAACCGACTCAGTCACTCAGGTTTGTCATCATTAGTGATATTCTTGATCTTACTTCTGTTGGTCTTCACGTCATTTATGCTTACCTTTGACTTGACAGACAGGGTCATGCGCACAAAAGGGAATTTTCATTTTTGATTTCACCTAAATTGAAGAATGAATACGTTGTTGTGAGATTAGATCTGATGCATCAAATCACAAAGCAACTGCTAACGTGGGTTTGAAGATATCACTTCAGGGTTTTAAAACATATTTTTGTACTTCTTTATCGGTTCCGACACCGACTCAGTCCCTCAGAATATATTTGTCATCATTAGTGATATTCTAGATCTTTATGCTGTTGTTCTCCATGATTTATGCTTACCTTTGACTTTATATGGGGGTATCAACACTCCAAAGAGGGAGTAGATGGGTTGAGTCATCGAAATTGGCTCACAAGCATACGTGATCTTCGTCAATAACATTACTCTCTTAACCACCAAGTTCAAAAGTTCTTCAGCCGGCCGGTTTCAATTCGTTCTTGAACTCATCTTGTGATTCTTTAAGATCAACTGCTCACCTTGGAAGAAGTGTTGTCTAATTGAATTTGTGAAGTTCAATTCCGATCTGATGGTTGATAGATTTCCAAATTTGGGGTAAAAATCGTGCCCCTACCCACTTGGGAGCCGGAGCCAAGCGATGAAGGGCCACAAATCGTCGAAGGCACAGAACTTTTAAAAAAGGTGAGCAAGCAAAAGGGTTATTAGTGCATTGAGCAGCTCATGACCTCTATGATGGCATCCAATCTTTTTCGTCTACAGTACAGCTCAATTTTAAATGAAAGGAAACAGCGCTTTGATCTACCATTACGCATTCATTTTCTAGTTTTTTCGGTATCAAGCTGGTTGGCGATAGCGTCTTGGGCGGTGTCGATCACCCACAATTTTGGGAACTTTTTTTGTGTTCGTTGGGCCTTCTAAAAGAAGAGATGAGGGTGCAATTACCCCCCCCCCATTGAGAACAATGTCCGTTTCTAACATTTTTCTTTTCCAGCGCCACTTTTTGTTTTTTCCCCTCAGCCATATTTGATCGATTGATTCAGCCCACCATCCTATTAAATAAAATCGAAATGCCTGGTCCGAAAATGGGTCCCCGGCCACGGGATTTTGATGAAAATTTAGTCAAGCAAGCTCCAACCTTTATCAGATGGCAAAAACTTGAAACAGGACAAAAGCTTCGATACGCATGCAGAGATTTTGTCAAAGGTCATGGTGACGACGAGGAGCGCCTGATGCGCCGTATCATGATTGCCCGTAGGAATAATTTGCGAGACCATGCCATTCTAAAACGGGCTAGGGCTCAGACAGGGGAAGATGGTAAACCAATAAAAAGCAAGGAAGAAATCGCACCACCACCACCACCACCTCCAAAGAAGAAGCGGGGGAACAACTATGCCATGACAGATGACGAAGTGATGCGAGAAATGGACGTTCCTGCAGTTGAAGGGACGAGATCTTTCAAATTATGGCTGGGTCTTGAAGTTGGGCAAACGTTCACTTACAACCAAACATACGTCAAGGGCAAAGAGGGTCACGATTGGCTTCTGAAAAAGAATATTTGGCGGAGAATGAGATACAGGCGAGAAAATAAGAAGATGGTCGAGAAGCTGAAAGGTACTGGTCCAGAACTTTCTAGTGCCGATGACGAATTAGATGAAGACTCTGATCATCACCACATTCCTGTTCCTGAAAGTACATATAGTTCGGTTGCAGCTGCAGCTGCAGCTTCTGTGGCCACTCACATCGTAGATCATGCCCTGCCTGCTAATTTACTAAATGGAGCTGAGGTCAATGCACTAAATGATGCAGCACAAGATGACAATTTACACGACGATGTTGTCGAAGCTGCTGTTGCCGCTGCTGAATCCTACGTCAAGCGTGCGAGAGAATCAGACACCGCGGAACTCGTCGTTGCCCAATCTACTCTAGAGCAGAGCGTGGAAAACACTGGTCTATCGGTACACAACCCTATCATGAGTGTGCCTGCAACTGCAGAATCAGACTCAATGACTGATCATCACCACACACCAAATCCTCTTGTGCGGTTCGATGGCGACGCCTTGGATGTTGCAGCAAAATTAGCCGCTGCGGCTTCTGTAGCTGCAAACGAATCAGACGAAGACTTCAATCACACTCCAGTGTAAATTTTATCCAATATGTAGTAATAACAACAAAATTAGACTTATAATTATGTAACGAAGCTTATTAATGAAGATCAGTGGAATGGGTGTCCAGACGCAGCAAGGTGTAAGATTTGAGTCGGCCACCGTAAGTCGTTTGGAGAAACATCA
>Ga0115005_10005087_pt1 | contig 10403 bp, 8 predicted proteins | sample ArcOceMetagenome_FD_87163 | JGI IMG/M metagenome (GOLD analysis project Ga0115005, IMG submission 87163) | Marine eukaryotic phytoplankton communities from Arctic Ocean - Arctic Ocean - Greenland ARC118M Metagenome | ecosystem: Environmental > Aquatic > Marine > Oceanic | place: Arctic Ocean...
CATGCTTTCCATTTCCACAACGGTCAATAGGACGAAGAAGAGTATCATAGAAGAATTCAGAACAAAATAGGATTAAACCATGGACATTTCGCATACTACCGAGCAATTACCATCTCTTGTTCGCTTCTCCTGTCAAGATGACGAAGATGACGCAACAGCGAAGAAAAGCAATCGACGGTTGGGCCGGAAAGAATCAAAGGGGAGAACCAAGTTCATGATGGAAGGGGTGCGACAGGAGCTCTGCGATCTCCAGCGAGAAAATGAAATTTTGCGAATGCTAGTTCGAGAATACATCGCACCTATGGAGGTTGCAGAAAGAATATTAGCAGAAGCAGAAGCTCCGCCCGTTGATATTTACTTGCGGTCTTCAGTTTTAATGGATGAAGCGGAACGGTTTACCCCTCAATCTGCTAAAGGAGAACGATCTCAAGAAAATCAGCACAGTAAAGTGATAGGAAACACGAAGGGTGAAAAGGATCCCATTGCGCATGAATCGATATCACCTGAAATACCAAGAGTTTTGTCTGTACCGGTACCAGCAACGTTGGCTAGAAAGGAATGCACGAATACAAAAAGTCAAAGAAGTCCGAATACGTTTCATATTGATGCAGTTGAAAGTCTAGCAGGAGCCTTATCTGGAGATTTCGCGTTTTGATCCAATGATATGTATCCTCGATGTATCATAGAATAGAAATAGTACATAGAAAAATCAAAAAATTGGCAAAGCTTCTGTTAGATTCATCGCACACGGCACGCTGTACACTACACCACTCTACTAGAGCAGCTCAGCGATAGCGTGCTGTAAGAACACCAATTTGTTATTGCGAGTATTGATTGATTCTACTTTCAGCGCTAAAGCATTCTTGAAGTATCGATAATTATCTAACTCTTAAAAATATTTATTCTTCCTCAGAATTTCCATAAATTATTTCTTCGACCCACAGTGGGAGATCGAAAGAACTTTATTACAGTGATTGTATTAGTAAATTGGTAAATAGCGGAACCACAAGTTAGAGGGAAAAAAACATGTTATAAAAAGCATTTTCAATTGTTGATGTCATTTGCCTCGCTTACCTTCTATGGATACGGGGGTGATAATATTTTGTTTCTCCGCTTAATTCTTTAAAGCTTGTCAAAATTCGATTCCAATCTATCCAGTCTAACGTGTTCATATTGTCATCTGCAAAGCTATTGTCTTTGCACGTATTTGATTTGCAAACCATCTCCTCGCCATCGTCATGAACGTGAGATGCAAAGAAACCAATCTGTCCGGTAGGATACGTGCTAATACTGATGCTTCCGTAGCGTACATTTTCAAAGCCAATTTTCTCCAGGCTATGTCTCCACTTGCGAATTTCTTCCAGGTTACTCGGAATATTGTATGTTTCTGCCTGGAACATCAAGACTCCCTTCTTTGGTTGAAGTAATGTGTGCATCATTTTAAAGTGTGCATCTTTATACAAAACATGGCTAGGCAAAGTGACCACTGACCCATCGCTGTCAGTGTAGAAAGGATCTGACGCATCTTGGATAATGACATGGTAACTATTTCCTTCCTTGGCCTGTTTCTCCACAAACGCAGCGCCGTCGCCAATCACCAGGTTGACTTTCTCGTGTTCCCAAGCGGACGCCCATTTGAAGTGTTTTTTAGAAATATTGATGACTTCTACGTCCAACTCCACATGGTCAATAGATTCAATAAGTGGGTATTTCAATAATTCTGAAACAACGTATCCATCTCCACCTCCTAGAACTAAAACTCTCATTGGTTCAGGATTTGTTGCATAGCTTGCCATATATTCCATCATGGGAACATGGGCCAGCATTTCATTGTAATGAGGAGCGTCTCTTTCAGTTAACTGGAGGCACTCGTCGAGTAAGAACACTTTTCCGAAATGGCTACTTTCATAGACCTCAATATCCTGATAAGAAGATTTCACAGAAGCTATCGCTGGTGTGTTCAACACTAGAGACTGAATATATCCAATTTCATCCTCTACTTCCTCGACGCGCTTCTTTTCCGCTCCTTGAGTACCTTGGAGGGTAACTAACAATAGGCTGAAAAGGATGTAAAGATACAGCATGTTTCCTTTGAACTGACGAATTATTCAATGATTGTTAGGTATTTACTTTGTCATTGGTGTGGTTGTTGTTGGTTTTGAATGAATCGATCCACGACAAAAGAGCAAAAATCAATCGGCGACTCCCAATCCGACATCAATCAAATCGAGATAATTGATTGAAGATGTATTTGTCTTTTCCTCTTTCCCCTTTCTTTTTCTTTCACCACGTACACGTAGTTTTTTCTGGTCATGTCAGGAAAGATTCTTTGCAGATGGGAAAGATGCTTCTTCCTTGTCATTTTTGATGAAACTGAGAAACTCTGAAAAGATTCAGCTGTTTCAGACTGTAGTTTGGGACGTCATATTGTAGGTCATAGGTAAATGCAAAATACTGAAACCCAAACACCCCCGCAATCTGGTTGAAGTAACGTGTTCGTTCATTTTGTTCCAGATCTATCTGATAACTTAACTCGCTACGCATTGTTGGTCCACAGTGCCCATCCACACCACCATCGAAGTTCCAGGAAACTTACAAGTACAAGTATTACAAGTACTGACTCGACTCATTGAGAAGAAAGAATACAGAAAAAAATGAAGCTATCCGAATCTTTGCTCCTTCTTTTGGTTCCTTCTGCAATCGAGGCATTCACTCCTCAAGTGATTACACGCGCAGTCAATGCATGTTCTCACACAAGCATATTGACTCTCAGAGAAACAGAGCGCTCTACTGAGGAAGATGTCTTCTTTGCCAAAACCAAAGAGCTCTGTTCTGAGCGCAATATTGACTTCGAAAAAGTAAAAAATGCAAGAGATTTGGCTTCGGTGCGAAACTCCCCCATAAAGCCTTGCCGCCTATTTCGTACGGGAAGGATCTCTGATGCCACAGGAAAGGATCTCGAGATTCTTCATGGTGAACTTGGAATGCGTACTTTGGTCGATCTGAGATCGCCGACGGAATTGAAAGATGATGTTACACTGGACCGCGATGAAGTGTTTGGAGAGTTCACGAATCTAATTTGGGATGAGAGGCACAATGGAGTGGTAAAGGAATTGAGGGAAGGTGAGCCCAGAATGAAGGAAAAAGGCAACAAAAATCCCTTTCAGAAATTGGTTGGCAAGGGTACGTATAAGGATGGAGAAAATGAGTCTGATGCTGCTAATGCTGGTGCAAATAATGTTGATGACTGCAGTAAGATCTTGAGTTCCTCTGTAGATGTGGCAGCTATTACAACTGAAATCGATGGTGATGAACTTGTCGTGGAGACATGTCCTGATGATGCACAGTTCTTGGATGACGATGATATTGAGGAAGACCATCAAGATGACCACCAAGATGGAAAGAAGCAAAAGAGATTTGTCAATACTTACGCCCCTGGAACTATCATCGATGACACTTCTCGTGGATCTAGAAAAGAGCGTCACTTTGTCTCTATCATGAATGAGCTAAAGTATGTAAAAGGTACTGTTTCAAAAGTAAGAAAGCGCGACATTGCCAAGATTTTGATTGAATGTCCTGGAGCTCTTGTCAGTAAGAGAGTACGTGGGCATATCAAAGAACCTTTCCTCGACAAAATTAACGAAGGTGGGCTACCAATGCTTAATGAATTGGTACTGAAATTTGGCCATCCCGGGATCCACTACGTTTTGGATCTTTGTAAGGATAAGAATCGTCATCCCATTGCTTTCTACTGTACAGCTGGAAAAGATAGAACAGGAATTATCGCTGCGATTATACTGGCTGCTACGGGTGTTTCCGAAGAGGATATAATAGAAGATTATAGCCTCTCGGCAAATGTGTATGCAGAAATGAATGATCACCAAGCGATGGTTGGAGCTCTGAGTCAACGTAATCTTGATGCCAAGACCTTCCTGGGTGCTCCTCCTTCAGTAATGCGGGAAACTCTTGCAAACATTAATGAACATTGGGGAAGCGTCGAGGGATACCTTGACTGGATTGGTTTTGACGAAGAAGACAGAAATCAATTGAAATCGGCTCTCCTCGATCCCTAAAGAGAATCTCTCATGGTTTTTATTGGGGGGACAAGTACATTTACACCTTTGAACTGATACCACTAATACTAGTACTTTAGTCTATCCCAACAACCCATACGTACTCGTTTGTAGTTCTATTAAAAACAAACTTCGCTTTGAGGCGCTCGTCATAATACTCGACCCACAACGATTTATTGCTGTTGGATAATCTCTTACTTCTCTCTACTCTCTTTCTCCACACATCTTCCCAGTCTGGCTCCTGAAAGCTTGATGCACCATCAATTGAGTTCAACCAAAAGGTATCAAATGAACTCTTGCTGCAGAGAGGGTCAATCATGGTTTTCCACTCTCCCCATTCAGATCGTTCCTCCTTGACTTCACTACGTCTTACAACCACGTTTGGAACGCTGTTGTTTGCGTAATAGCCTCCAGGATATCGCTGATCAATGAACAAGTTGTAGTTTGAGACCACATTCTCATTAGCATCTTGAGCGAGCGCCCTCCGATAAATCTTCTCTGCGCGATAGTATTCGCCAAGAACGCATTGGTGAAGTAACGCGTAATTCAATAATGCAAAAGGGTTGTTTGGATGCATTACTACGGACCAATAAAAGAAGTTTTCTGTCGCTGAATGAAATTTGGTACCGCTAGGATCTACAGCACCGGCTTCTTTGAAAAATCTGCATGATTTCTCGAAGGTGCTTATTATTGGAGCTTCGCATGTAGCTAGGATGAAGATTCCATAGGCTCTTGCGATAACTGGGTGACAAGAACTTTTTGAGACAGCATCTCTGTACAGTGCCTTAGCAGTCTCCAGATTGAATTTCAAACAATGATTCAAAAGAGCGAAATTGACAATATGTGAAAGTTTCTTTGGGTTTTGTTCATATTTGGCTTCCACGTCTGTGGTGAATTGGGCTGCTTGTACTACTTGCTTGAGGTCAAGATTGGCATTTAGTAGATCCTGAGTCTGTCTTGCGCGAAACTTTCTCTGAACAATCTGAGCGGCAGCTTCTTCTGATAGCCAGCTAGATTGACCTGTTTGTGGGTTGAAATAATATGGTTGAACAGTATTTGATTCAGGGTCGAAATACTCAGCTTCTCTCCATTCATCCGGCGGGTCAGCAACATCTTCCTCGGCTGTGAGGACAGCAGGTTTAAACCACTGTTTATTACCAGTCCTAATGTGAACGTAGAAGAAAGTTCTTGATTCTCTATCAAACTGTTTTTCGTATTGCGAGTAGACTTCCTCTTTCGCTATGTTCTTTGCACATTTGCCACGCCATATACTCTGAATATTTCTGACAATACATTCAATCCTTTCAGCCTCTAATTCGTACTGAAATATTATTTTCCTTTGTCCTGGCTCCTCTTCTTGACGGATTTCAAAATTATGTATTAACCACAATATGAGATCAGATTCCTTTGACTTTTTCAGTAGGTCAGGGATATTCCTGTCCAATTGTCGTTCCATTTCGTCTAACTCCAATCCATTGAGATCACAAACCCCATGGTCATCTAAGGATGTCCTCAGCTTCTTATTTTTCTGCACAAACTCCCAGAATTTTAGAGCACTAGATACTCCCGTCCTTTTGTGTTCTTCGTCTTCAAGTAGCCATTCGCATAGCAGTGACGTTTCTATTGTATCCCGAAGCATATGATCCCGATCTGGGTCGTACAAGCGAATGACAATACAAGTGGATGACCGATACATCGATAGTACGTATTTCACGCTTTCAAAGTTAATAAAGCGATTGTCTATTAAGTCACCTCTCTCTACAATACCTGAGCTATTGAACTCGACAGTTACCTGTTTTCCAATTGTTTGAAAAGACAATCTACTGATTAGTTGAGAAACTGTATCTGGTTCAAGCATTTTGTCCCAAGTAAGCGGCCCGACGTGTAAGATTACATTTTCAAAGCATGACCTAATTTCATTCTCTGCGAGGATGAAAGAAATTGTGCGTCGATTTTGAGGGACGTAGACTTGTATCTCGAGCTCAAGTCCTAAGCTCACAATTCGTCGATCTCTTAGGATCACCCACGTGATTGTTAACACGGATTGTATGCTCACGACCTTTCTGCATATTACGGGTCTCATTTTCTTCCTGAATTTGCCCTGTATGTTCTTGCGGCGTTTTGCACGACCCTCTTGGAGCATTCTTCCCCTGAGTTTCTTATATATTCCAAATTGGCGTCGTTTCGTATATCTTCGCCAATACTTTTGACAAATGATGGAACTCAAGTACCTTAATCGATACAATCGATCATAAGTCGCAAGCAGCAGTATTACCCTTCTCCTCTCCATCCATATCCTTCTTCTTATCTCCGTTTGAATGCATATCGCAGCAAGGCGCATTTTACAGTATAGTGATGCTTTACAAATCGACCTGAAACGAGCTGAAATTCTTGTTTGAGCGCAAACACGAAGGACTTCTTCTCTCAATGCCATTTGTTGTGATTTCTTCCAGATCATCGTGTTGACTGCAGGTAGCATTGCAACTGTTGACCACAACATGTTTGCAAGGGCCTCCTGTCAATTCATATTACACATACCTCGGTATCAGTTTACTTCAAAAGGAAAATACAATTGACTTTTGTTTAAATGTCCAACTTACTCTACTATCGTAACGCGATGATGGGAAATTTAGAGAAGCCATGTCAAGTAAAACAGATTTGAACCGATTAAGATCCAATGTGCGATTGTTACTGTGTCTTAAAAATGCCATATCAACTTCGTGGTTTGAGTTCTTCACTCTGGATAGAAATTTCATACCTCGTGCGAGTTTCGCCCATTTAAATATATCTATAGAGGAGCTGACAGGATGCCAATTGCACACAGTATCATATGTTTCTATGATGATGCCGTCTAGGTGCACCCTCTCGAAGTAATGTAAGCGCTGCTGATGAACACAGGGATATGGATTGGAGATAGAGTCAAAGCAATCCTTCTCGACATTAGAAACATCTAATTCCACTCTAAAATGTTCGCATTTGACAGCATCTAGAGGCAAGTCGTACCAAGGAACAAAGCCGTTGTCAAAGTCCCTACGCCATTGAAGGCGTCTGTCCAATTCCATTGACACTACCTTCCAGATTCTAATTTTTGCAAAGGAAAGTGATGGCCTGGTGCTTGCATGATGCGCGAATTCTTTTCGGGTATCTTCAAAAGCCTCCTCGGAACTTGACTCTAGGATAGTTAATGACGTCAATGGATGAAACTTTTCTGGCTGTGCTGTTTTCTGTCTCGTTTTGAAATGTGGATCATGGAGCAATTCAACTGATTCGTCCTTTTCTTTAAAGAGCTCGTAAAGCACTGGGGAGTAGTCAAAAGGTTCAGAGATGCATATATACGAGCAATCCTTGCTGCGTGCACCTGATGGTTCATCTTTGTTGGCGCAAACTGTGTAATTGATTGAATGAAGTGGATGCCCGATTCGTATTTTATCTCCAGGCAGGATGTCTTGGTGATATTTTCGTCCATTGACTTTCAACTTACGACATCCTTCCGTGACACTAACTGTACACCAGATTGGCACAGAGGTGTGATCTTTGAGCAATTGCATTTCTTTTTGTCTTTTATGTGCGTTTAAACATTTTGATGGATTGGGCTCGTGTTCAATTGCCTCGTGGTCATGCAAAATTGTGCTAGCATTAGTAGAGTCTTTGAGAGCGACTGTGTCCATTGTTTTCAACGGATTGAGGGAGCAGTCGTTTACAGTTGATGTGTCTCTATGGAACTGCAACAAAGCAACGTCAATTTTTGTACTGCTTAATCTAAACGTCCTTGAAACTATGGAAAGTAACCATATTTTTATCTTCGCAAAAGGCTCACTTGACTTTATCTGGAGCAGCTCCAATTTTAGTAGATGGCGTAATATCATTGAATAAATGACGATAGCTGCACTCTTGGAAATGTTGACCTTTCTTGGTCCATTGGTAAACATATCATACTGAAGAAGAATGTTTTCAAGTTCTGTCCGGACCACACTATCTACACGAGTCTTTGCAAGCTGAGCACTTTGAATTGAATCTTGGTAAGTGTAGTCAGCACATATTAGAAGCCACACATGGTAAAGAACCAAATCGTTGTCATAATTCAACTGCGGGGAGTGGAGAAGATCCCGTATTTCTTCGGAATTCAAGGGAAAGGGAGGACATACTGTCAACAGAGTCACGCCCTCTCCAACTCCATTCGTTCTTGTTACTTCGATAGAGTTTCCATCTTCATATAGAGAGCGCTTTTCTTCCATGAGGATTCTACGACTTCCTCGTTTCACACTGTCAATATTGTTTTCCCAAGGGACTCTCTCCAATATCTTTGCTGTAGAATCATTTATTTCGAAGCTCACATCTAGAGGTAGGAGGAACGGGTTGCGATGAAAAGCCTTCCCGTCTGAACCTAATATATCCTTTACATTCGGAATTTGACGCATAAATTGTAAGTCAGTAAGCATCTTGAGAAGGTAGTTCTCACCATTCCATAAAAATGTAGTCTTTCCATCAATTTGTTGATCCTCGTGACACTTAAAAGATTCTGCTGCGATAATGGCTTCCACGATACCGATGGATGTAGCATGTAATTTGTACAATAATTCTTGGAGTTCATTCTGACCTTCAATATCACTAGCTGCAGTATTTCCTTGGATAATATCAAGAAGCTTCTCTCTGTAAAGAATGAGATTCGACACTTTCTCGTGCAAGGCGTTGGTAGATACGTCATCGTCGAGCTTTTCAAAGAAAGACTGCGATGGCATGAGTAGAACATTGCTGCTTTTGTTCGCACCATGATTGTTGCATCGATGTCGATTTCCACTTAATCTAATCACCATTCCTCATTGCTTTACAAATATTGAGAAACTGCATTAAATCATTTCATGCAATGAAGGTTTGAAAGGAGTAAATGAAAGAGTTGGATTTGAATACCGTTGTCACCTCAAAAAGGTTTATTAGACGAGCCATTCCGGGATTGGATCGTGAAAAGGGGACCCATTCAAGTCTCGAGTATGATTGATTTTTCGCAATTCAAATTACTTGTTTTCAGAAGAAAAAGTGAGTCTCGTTGGAAAGTGTTTGATTAGCTCTGATGGTCTCGCACGCGCATTCACTTGTGCCGACAGTATCATCTTGAAGCAATAATTAATTCATTAGAACCCTTCACTCTGCAATCCCATCGAGCCCGTGTCCTTTTTCAGAGAAGGAGGTTAAACATATAGTTATTCTGGCCTGTCCGTTATGATTATTACTTTCTGAATACAGATCTGCCGAGCAAGTGAAGTCTACGAGGAGTATCATTGTTTCATAGCTACGTACACTACGAGTACTCGTATTTTGAATATTTTGAATTTGAAACGTCTCTCGCGTGTACAGTATGCGCGTAATTTTATGAAAATCAAAAGGCACATACTCGGCGTACGAGTAGAACATATTTTGAGGACTTTCGGATCACAGACACGCTGACAAAATACACTTATCATTTATCATACGTAAGATATCTTCAAGAAAAGTTTCTCTTGGTTCGTCGTCGACGGCAAAAGGAAATGCTTGACCGTACCATGACACTTTTCCTTCAATAACATACCATTCAAAGTTTTATCGTTGTAACAATAACTGATTTAAATCATGCCTAATAAGATTATCGTCTCTACATTGGTCGCTGCCGCCATAATTGAGGGTTCAACTGCCTTTGCTCCTGCACAAAATTATGCCCGTGTTGGAACCAGCCTCAACGCTGAATCTAGTCGCAGAGATATGTTGGGAAACTTTGCAAAAGCACTCGGAGCTGGGGCTCTTGCTGTAGGAGCAAACCAATCAAGTGATAATGCTCCTGAACTCTTGGCAGGCCTCACCAATCCTGCACTAGGGTCTTTTCGTGGACAAGTGAGTAAGCTCAATATGATTTAGAGACCAGATGGAATTCTCTGGGCTGATATGGACATGTCAAGTGGGAATCGTCTCTTTGACAAGTTCCTCAAATGGCGGTCGTTGTTCTCTTTTTTCTTCCCACTAACATCCTTTTCTTTAATATTATAGTACAAGGGATCGAGCTTCACCCCTGGTAAAGGAATGCGTGCTCACGACGATGAATTGATCGCTGGACTTCAAAATCCTGCATTGGGGGGGTTCAGAGGAAAGAAGGGGCCGGCCGCGAGCTTCATCCCTGGTAAAGGAATGCATGCTCACGACGATGAATTGATCGCTGGACTTCAAAATCCTGCCTTGGGAGGTTTCAGAGGAAAGAAGGGGCCGGCCGCGAGCTTCATCCCTGGTAAAGGAATGCATGCTCACGACGATGAATTGATCGCTGGACTTCAAAATCCTGCCTTGGGGGGGTTCCGAGGAAAGAAG
>Ga0115005_10005088_pt1 | contig 10402 bp, 6 predicted proteins | sample ArcOceMetagenome_FD_87163 | JGI IMG/M metagenome (GOLD analysis project Ga0115005, IMG submission 87163) | Marine eukaryotic phytoplankton communities from Arctic Ocean - Arctic Ocean - Greenland ARC118M Metagenome | ecosystem: Environmental > Aquatic > Marine > Oceanic | place: Arctic Ocean...
TACCCACGTAAAGTTGGACACTATTGATATTACTCAATTAGACCGATTTCTTTAATTGCAATACTCGTGTGGCAAAGGCAATGCCGTTTGCCCTACAAAATGTCCAACTTTACGTGGGTAGCCATAAGATTAAACCTGAAACCTTTCCAAGAACAAAAAAGGCTACAACATTAAAAATGTTGTAACCTTTTTTCTTATTTTATCTATATTTCAAAATAGCCATAAAACAATGAATCTAAACCTTCTCCAATTCCGTTTCATTCATAATTGCCGTCTGCTGACGAATAGATTCCTTATGAATTTCTTGAAGATATCCCTTCACAAATTTCTTTGATAAACCCTTTGATTCTGAATAATCAGAACGTTGTTTCAAGACTTTTTCCCATCTGCTCATTTGTAAAATAGCGATATTACTATCTTTTTTCTGCTGTCCAATCTCTCGGGCAATATCCATTCTTTTGGCAATAAATTGGATAATTTGCTCATCAATTTCATCGATTTGGTGACGCAATTCATCCAGAGAATTATTGAAAGTCGCATTTTTAGAATCAGAATCTCGAATAACCAATTTGCGAATTAGTTCACCAAAATTTTCAGGTGTAACCTGCTGAGCCGCATCACTCCACGCTTCATCTGGTGTAATATGCGATTCAATCATTAAACCTTCAAAATTTAAATCCATTGCTTTTTGAGCCACTTTAAATAAATTTTTTCGATTTCCACAAATATGTGAAGGATCACAAACCATCTCAATATCTAAATGACGGCGCAATTCAATTGGAATTTCCCACTGAGGCTGATTTCGGTATTCTGTATTATGATAAGATGCAAAACCACGGTGAATTGCGGCTAACTTCGTAATTCCAACCTTTTCGAAACGCTCAAAAGCTCCCATCCAAAGTTTCAAATCAGGATTAATCGGATTCTTAATCATCACCGGAATATCAACACCTTTCAAAGCTTCTGCAATTTCTTGAACGCTAAACGGGTTAACCGTCGTTCTCGCACCAAGCCACAAAATATCTACTTGATTTTTCAATGCTTCATAAACGTGTCGAGCATTCGCAACTTCCACCGTAATTGGTAAACCTGTCAAACGGCTTGCCGTTTTTAACCAAGGTAAACCTTCACGCCCAACACCTTCAAACGAACCTGGACGAGTTCTAGGTTTCCAAATTCCTGCTCTCAAAATATTCGCACCTTGAGCAGCTACCCCTAAACACGACTGAATCGTTTGTTCTTCTGTTTCCGCACTACACGGTCCCGAAACCACAATCGGTTTTGTCGTATTAATACCTAAATTCCAATCCTTGATTTTAGTAATTTCCATGATTCTTTTTTTTACGGCTGTTCGTTTTATTCCCTTGACGATTCATTATTCTTCAAAATTTCGAAGGACATTTATCTAATAAGTTTTTCCTTTTTGATATTCACCCAAAATTTGCAAATCATAAATATGTGATTTAATCTTTTTTAAACCATTATTATAATTATTATAATTATCAAACTCCATATCTAAATGGAAAAAATATTCCCATTCTCGCCCAACTATTGGTAAAGATTGAATCTTTGTTAAATTTATATTTTCAGTCGCTAAATGTGTAAGCACCTTTGCTAACGAACCAGCTTCATGACTTAAATGAAAACAAATACTTGCTTTATTAATTTCATATTCTACAATGCTTTTTTCGCACTCTTTATCTAAAATAAGAAACCGAGTAAAGTTTCGTTTGTTGTCTTCAATATCTTTTGCAATTGTATTTAGTTCAAAAACCTCTCCTGCTTGTTGACTTGCAATCACGGCCACTTCCATTTCTGCACTTTCAACCAAACGTTTGGCACTTGCTGCAGTATCATCGCTTTCGACCAAACGAATATGTGGATATTTTTCAAAAAAATGTTGACATTGTAATAAAGCCATTGGATGTGATTGAACGACTTTTATAGCTCCAATTTTTTGATTTTTTATCGTCAAAAGTTGATGTTTAATTCTTAAATAAACCTCTCCAACGATTTTATAATTTTGATTCCTTAATAAAGCGTAATTTGGTAGAATCGTTCCTGCCACACTATTCTCAATCGCCAAAATCGCCTTATTTGCCTTCTTATTATTCAAACTTCTAAATACATCTTCAAACCGTTCACAAGGTATCAAGTTGATATTATCGCCAAAGTAATTCATCGCTGCAATATGATGAAATGAACCTTCAATTCCTTGTATCGCAATATCTTGACGATAATGCGCACTTTCAACTGATTTTTTTTCTACTTCTGAAACGACTACTTCTTTCATTTTTTGATATGTTATCGTATTAATGACTGCCACATTCGCACTACAGCCATATATTGTTGACGAATTTTAAAACAAAAAAAAATCTCCGAACAAGTTATTTGTTCGGAGATTTTTTTTATAAACAACATAGAAATATTAGTTGTTACCGAACAAAGGGTACAATTCTAAAATAGAAGAAACAGAACCAATAATTTCTTGTGAATGATTTCATAACGAATAAACTATTTTGTTAAATATTATGATGCAAATTTGTAGTATTAATTTCAAATATTCAAACGTTATTGGATTTTTTTTGAAAAATTTATAATTAATAAAACAATAGTTGTTTTGACAAATTTTGATTAAGTGTGTTGACTGTCATCGATTTAAGTCATTTTCAAACAAATTAACAAATTTTCAATATGATATACTTTTTTAATTATTTTTCAATTTATACCATTACTTTTAAGTAAAACGTCGTCGAAAATGCATTATAAAGGTGTAAAGATATTTAGATATAAAGTTGTAAAGGTTTTGACTGTTTTATTGTTTTGACCCTAAAAAATGTTTAATTTTCACTTCTTGAGACCTTATTATTAAATAATGAAAAAATCGTAATAATTATGAATTTAATGAACATGTTGAAAGGATACTTTGATGAAGCAAAAATCAAAGAATTAGCGACTAAATTAGGAGAAAGCACGGATACTGTAAAAAAAGCAGTAGAAGGGATGTTGCCTTCAATTATGGCTGGACTTTCAAGCAAATTGAGCTTTTTAGATAAAGATGGTGACGGCGATATTACTAATGATATAAAAGCGATGTTCGGAATGGGCGAAGCGAAAGCCCCTAAAGCGGAAGATGTCATGGAAGATAAAGCAGAAGAAGTGACTGCTTTGGTTAGTAAAAGTAGTGGCATGAGTGAAGAAAAAACGAAAACTTTACTGGATGATATTACTGGACAAGCAACAAAATTTTTAGGTAGTTTGACAGAAAAGACTGGTATCGATATTCAAGGTTTGATGAGTTCGGTTAAGTCTCAAGGTGCAGGAATGTTGGAATCTTTAGAGAAACAACTGGGGAGTACTTTCAGTTCTTTAGATAAGGATGGCGACGGTAGCATTATTGATGACGTTCAAGATATGGGCAAAAACCTTTTGGGTGGATTGTTCGGGAAAAAGAAATAGTTGATAGTTTTTAGTTCCGCATACCGTAAATAGGTAAATTTCAGTCGTTTCCTCATTTGCAAGGTAGAGCACTAGTTCTAAATTAAAAGTGCCACAAATTAGCAGTTAAACTGTTCAAATTGTGGCACTTTTTTAGTCTCCTGAAGGGTGATTAAAAGTCAAACACACTTAATCATTTTACACAACGAATTTATTTAAAATATTATCTCGTTTTCGTATTAAAATTTCATTGAAACAGGATAGTATTTAATGACTAGAAATTCAGCTTCTTTTCCTTGATAGAAAAAGCTAAATCAAAGCTTAACTGATTTTTTAACAGTTGAAAGTATTGAAAAAGCTAAAACCAAAAATGCGAACCCAAAACACCAACTGAGAATCGCAAAACTATTCTGGCACGTTTGCCACTAATAAAAACTATGGTGCAGAATTCGGGATTGCTGCATGAACTGCTTCAATTTCCTTCAAGGCTTCCATTGGTAATTCAATATTGATACTTTCAATATTTTCTTTTAATTGCGACATTTTGGTTGCACCAATAATATTTGCAGTCGTAAATGGTCGAGAATTTATGAAAGATAAAGCCAGATGCGTCATTGAAACTCCATATTTTTCGGCAATTGCCATATAGCGAGAAGTTGCTTCCCGAGACTGTTCGCTATTGTAACGAGCATAGTTTGGAAAAATCGAGATTCGGCCGTCTGCTGGAGGTGTTTCCGTATGATATTTCCCTGTCAACATTCCAAATCCTAAAGGCGAATACGCCAATAAGCCGACTTTTTCACGCATTGCTACTTCCGATAACCCAACTTCAAAAGTTCGATTTAATAAACTGTATGGGTTCTGAATGCTCATCGGACGAGGTAAATTATGTTTTTCTGCTAATTGCAAAAATCGCATCGTGCCCCAAGGTGTTTCGTTAGAAACTCCAAAATGTTTGATTTTTCCTTCGTCAATCAACTCTTTTAAAGTCTGTAAAACTTCCGAAAAATTATCTTGCCATTTATCTTCCATTCCAGCCGGATAATTTCTTACACCGAAACAATTTACTGACCTTTCTGGCCAATGTAATTGATATAAATCAACGTAATCCGTTTGTAATCTTTTCAGACTTCCGTCAATTGCTGCATGAATTGATGTTTTATCGAATTGTAATGGTTCTCGAATATATTTCGCCATTGTCGGAGAAGGTCCGGTAACTTTAGTTGCTAAAATTATCTTATCTCTATCCGAACGTTTTTTTAGCCAAGTCCCAATAATCTCTTCCGTCTTTCCTTGTGTTTCTTTGGATGATGGGACGGCATACATTTCAGCTGTATCAATGAAGTTTACGCCATTATCGATTGCGTAATCTAATTGTTCATGTCCTTCTTTTTCGGTATTTTGTTTACCAAAAGTCATCGTTCCCAAACAGATTTTACTTACTTTAATATCCGTGGTACCAAGTGTTGAATATTGCATTGTTTTATCTTTAAAATTAAAAGTGGTAAGGAAATAGTAGAGTAAATAATCTACCCAAACAAACCTCCTGAAGCTTTTTTTTCTTCAAACGAGGCGAAAAATGCAGACATAATAATTACGTCGAGTATTTCTAACAAAATCCGCCTACGGTGCGAACGGACAGGTATGAAGTAAAAAGAGCACGTGAAATGGATAGATTATTTATTTCCTATTCCCTAAAATGTTTTGGAATATCTATTTTAGACTATTGCAGTTGTTTATCATCTACCTTTGTGCTAAAACAGTTTTATAACTTTATTCAAACCATAAATGTAAGAACTTGTTGAAGAATCTACTATTTTACACACAATAAAAAAGCCGAGTATTTTACCAAAATTGGCAAAACACTCGACTTTTACAATTAAGACATATTCCTAATTATCAATCTATTTTCCGCCTTCTCTTTTTCCGCCTTCACTTGAAGCCACTCCTGAATAAGTAACCGCTGTTGATTTTGTCGTTGCACCTTTTCCATTTTTTGCAACAATGTTAATCTTATTACTGCCTTTACTCAAATTTAATTTGAACGTTACCATTCCACTTTTTGGATTGTAGTTAAACGTTTTAACGACTTTTCCGTTTGATTTTACTATAATATCTTGCTTTTTGCTAACACCAGTCACTTTCGATTTTACAATATATACATTAGATTTAACTGCTGTATTTGTTTTTGATGGTGTCAAAAATATAATGACAGGTTTTGCCCCTACTGGCTGTTTTGGAGACGTAACCTTCGCTATTGTACGAGTAAATATTACTTGTTTTTTCGCTACTCCACCAGTATTCGTTGCGGTAATTAATAAGATATTTTTTCCAGCTTTTAATGGCAAAGAAGCGGTAATTAAACCATTTTTTGTATTAAAATTAAAAGTACTAATTGCTTTTCCATTTAATACAACTCTAACCTGCTTTTTCGCTGAAATATTTCCTACAATGATGCTCAAACTTTCCGTTGCCTTCGATGTCGTAACGGCTGTTTTTGTGGGCATTCTTAAGGTAATGGTTGGTTTAGAAACAGGTTTTGCGTAAGTCACTTTTGCTGTTTCTTTGTCTTGACCATCAGCGTTTGTTGCTGTGATTTCAATCGTTGAACCATTATTCGCAATATCCATTTGATACGATAAAATCTGATTGTTAAATGTGAATCCTGTTACTAAATTCCCATTTACTTTCAAAATAATATTATTACGACCTTTCACATATTGTACTTTCGCCTTCAAATCAATATACTGTTTGGTAGAAGTATAAGGTGATTTTGAAGGATTTATCATCGTAATTACTGGTGGCTGTTTTGGCTGATTATAATTCAATCGAACCGTTTCGGAATCACTTCCACCTAAATTTTCTGCTATAATCTGAATATTCGTTCCTCCATTTGGAATTCTTGCTGCATATTTTACAATTCCATTTACGAAAGTAAAATTACTAACTGTTTTTCCATTATTCTTAAGTGTGATATCACTTTTGTTCGTTACATTTTGAACCGTTACTTGAACAGTGTAAGATGGTCTCTGTGAAGTGTAAGGACTTACACTCGGATTCACCATTTTAATTACCGGCTTCTTAACCGTTGGAGGAACATTATAATTAATTTTCACCGTTTCCTTATCCTGACCATCAGCGTTTGTTGCTGTGATTTCAACGGTTGAACCATTATTTGCAATATCCATTTGATACGATAAAATCTGATTGTTAAATGTGAATCCTGTTACTAAATTCCCATTTACTTTCAAAATAATATTATTACGACCTTTTACATATTGTATTTTCGCCTTCAAATCAATATACTGTTTGGTAGAAGTATAAGGTGATTTTGAAGGATTTATCATCGTAATTACTGGTGGCTGTTTTGGCTGATTTAAGTTTAACTGTACAGATTCTTTATCTGTTCCATCACCGTTTCTCGCTGTAATTACTGCTGTCGTTCCACCATTTGGAATATCAAACTGAATTGCTAAAATTCCATTTTTGTAAGAGAAACTATTATTCGTTTTTCCACCGATAGTCAATGTAACATCGTTACGTCCTGTAATATATTCAATCTTCGCACGAAGGTTTACAAAACCGGTTGTTGACGTATAAGGATTTTTGGTTGGACTCAAAATTGTAATCACTGGTGGCTGAGCCGAAATCTGTGGTTTAGATACGATTTTTCCACCGGCTTTATCCGTTCCTCCTGCATTTGATGCAATAATTTCGAACGTATTCTCACCTCCATTTAAGTTCACCGTTACTTTGAAGACATTAGAAGCTGTGCTGTAACTGAATTTAGGATTTGATTGTCCATTCAATTTGAATTGGATATCATTTTGACTATTTACACCAGTTATAATCGCTGTAATAACTTCTGTTTTTGCAAACGTTACCAAAGGATTCGCTATTGGATTTTTCACCGTTACTTTCGGTGCTACTATCACCTCTTTCTTATAAATCACATTCACAAAATCGTTATCATCTCCACCGACATTCTGTGCAGATACTTCGATTGTATTATTCCCTTGAATCAATCTTACGTCAGCATAAAGTGTTCCCTTACTATAATTAAATAATTTATTAGAACCATTTACTTTAAACGTAATTTCGCTTTTAAAATTTACATTCTGAATCGCTGCATAAATCTTAATATTTTCCTTATTCGTATTATACGGACTTCCTTTTGGCGTCGTAATCGACACTTTCGGAGCAGGAGTAATAATCACTTTTCTCTTGAAAATAATCATCGTACTTGCGTTGTCTATTCCACCTTCATTATTCGCAGAAATCTTAACGGTATTCGCTCCTTCACGTAAATTAATTTGACTACTCAACCTCCCATTTCTAAAATCGAAATTTATTGGTTGATTATTGACGACAAACGAGATATTTCTTTTCTCCTCAATATTTTGAATATTCGCTTTTACGTTGAAATTATCATTATTCGTCTCAAAAGGATTATTACTAGGATTCGTAAATGTAACTATTGGCGCTTGAATAACCGGTTTCGTATAAATGATAGTACGAGTATCACGCACTTCACCACGATTATTTTTTACACTAATTTCAATTATATTACGTCCTTCTTGCAAAATAACATTAGAAGTAAATTTCTCTCTTGATAACCCAAAACCTGTATTCGTAAAACTATTTACAGTGTACCGAATATTATTTCTATCCGAAACATTTTTAATAATTGCCTCAATATTAATCGTATTATTCGATGTAGAAAAAGGATTATTTCTTGGATTCGTAATCTCTACTTCTGGAGGATCTTGTATTTGATTGCCATTATTTGCACCATTATTATTTTGATTTTCATAAATAAACACAACACTTCCTTCAGCAGAACCGTAGTCATTCTGTCCATAAATGACAACTGTATTTTGACCAGCAGCCAAAGGCACTGTTAAAAAGAACTCTTCCGTTGCTGTATTAAAATCAAAATAATCAATTCTCTGACCATTCAATGTAACGGACACACCACTTCTACGACTTATATTTTTAATAGTCGCACGAATAGAACCCGTCGCAACACGAACCGTGTAAGGACTTCTATTCGGAGCAGTAATATCAATAATTGGCTCTTTACCTTTATTCTCGCCTAATGTCCAACGTAAATACAAAGAGGTATAATGATGTACATCATCCGCACGATTTGAAGTTTGATCAATCACAGCATCTAAATTATCTGCCATTGCCCAAGTCGCCTTATGTTCCAAACCAAAAGAGAAACGAGGCGTAAGCTGGTAACCAATACCTAAACCTAATGATGACATAATTGCCCCATTAATTCCATCGTCAAAACCAGTACCCGCACTTTCGTAAATTTTATCTCTCATGCTACGAATATCTCGACGAATCGCACCCTTAGATTGTGTCGTGTCAATTAGACTATAGTCATATATATTCGTTCCGTCCGTTTGGTCAATCATTGTATTATACACGCCAAGACCGATTCCAGCGAAACCTTGAACGACCCATCCGGTACGTTCTCGCAAACGATTCAAAGTAATTACACCTTCTAAATCCAATTCACCCATGGTTGTTTGGTGATTATGGAAAGCGTAACCGACACCGCCATTTGCAGTAGAATAATTACTTAATGCACTGAAGTCATTCGTATTATAAACCCTTGAATAACCTTGCCCATATTGACTAGATAAATATAAGCGGCCTCTTACATCAACCGCAAACAGGCTATTTGGATTTCCGCCAAGGCGTTTTGCCAAATCCATTCCGAGGCCATAACCAGCTCCACCATTTACATCAGCGGATTGCCAAGACAAACCACTATTTAATCCAAAAGTCCAAGGATAATTATAATTATAATACGAATTTTGTTGCGCGAAAGCCGACGAGCCTAAACACATTAAAAGTGTAAAAAGGCCCAACTTGAGTATTGAAGTTTTCATAAAAATTTATAGTTTTAGTTTTTTTTTAAAAATTTGGTGCTATGACAACGATCAAATTCTTAAATTCAAATATAAAACATACTTTTAACAATTCGTAAATCATTGCTTTTGAATTGTTTTATGCCCTATAAACGAGATTTATAAATTCGCTATCATACATAAGAAAAGACACTTTTTGTGCCAATAGTTTACTATTTCTGCCATTAATGATGAACGTGACAAATCAATATAAGAAAAGAGTATCTTAGCTATTTAGTGTTTTTTTTAGATTTTGAATATTCGTATTTACAATACCTGTAGCCAATAATAACCGACGAAATAACAGACGAAATAACCGATAGAAAAATATCGTGGTTGAATAAAACCTTATAATCAGGATCTAAAATTGATAAAAAACTTAAAAAATAATAAAATATGAATGCATTTCATTACGCTTTTAAAGTAAAGGATATTAAATCCACAAGGGAATTTTATATTGGAATTTTAGGTTGTCAAGAAGGTCGTTCGACAGTACATTGGATAGATTTTGATTTTTTTGGTCACCAACTTTCGGCACATATTAGTAAGAAAATTCCACCGTTAGATTATTGCGGGAAAGTTGATGGTGTACTTGTTCCAATTCCTCATTTTGGTTGTATTTTGACAATGGAAGCATTTCAAAATATTCAAGTAAAGTTAGAACAAAGTAAAGTTGATTTTATCGTAGAACCGCAGGTTCGGTACGAAGGAAAACCAAGTGAACAATGGACAATGTTCATTTTAGATTTTAGCAATAATCCAATTGAATTTAAAGCATTTAAAAATCCGAATGAAGTTTTTGCCGGTTTTCCTTAAATCTACTTTCTCATAAAACTCGTTTAACCTAACAAATAACCACTAACTCCTAGTGCATTCGTTCAGAAATCCTTGATAGTTAAACCGTGTCGGTTTTTAAAACCGACACGGTTTCTACGAGAATAAACTATCAATAACTTTTGAGCAGTTGCACGAGTACTTGACGGGACCATTTCCAAAGGTAAAAAGTATCTTTATGACTTTTTTAAAGATTCCGTAATTGA